>ERZ857998.745-NODE-745-length-42988-cov-7.969021_pt1 | contig 42988 bp, 36 predicted proteins | sample MGYA00519954_ERZ857998 | MGnify/ENA primary metagenome ERZ857998 (study PRJEB31778, sample SAMEA3449424) | human gut metagenome | biome: human gut; feature: human-associated habitat; material: faeces | place: United Kingdom | collected 2010/2012 ...
CCTCCGAGGGGGCGGCGGAAATCTGGTTCGCCGTGGGCGTCGGGGAGGACGGCGGCCCGCTGGCGGACGGCGGGGGCGCCGTGGCCCCTGAATACCGCGCCCTGCCCGATGAGGCCGACCCGGTGGAGGAACGGATGGCCGCCCTGCTGTCCGGCCCCCAGTCGGCCGAGCTGCGTTCTCCCTTCCCATCCGGGGTGCGGCTGCGCTCCTGGAGGCTGGAGGAGGGCGTGCTGCGGCTGGACCTGTCGGAGGCCTACGGCGGCCTGTCCGGCGTGGACCTGACCATCGCGGATTACTGCATCGTGCTCACCCTCTGCCAGGTGGAGGGGGTGGAGGCGGTGGACATCACCGTAGAGGGGGAGACGGTCCCCTACCGGGGCCGGAAGCTGATGCGGGAGGGCGACGTGGTCCTCTCCGGCGGCGAGGGAGAGCCGGTGACCATTACGGCCAGCCTCTATTTCCTGCGCCGGTCCGGGGGGCTGGCCAGCGAGTCCCGTGAAGTGCTGGTCACCGAGAACGACACCCTGGCCACCGCCGTCATGGGGGCTCTCATGGCCGGGCCGAGGGACCAGGAGGAGCTCTATCTGCCCCTGCCCGAGGGGACAGAATTGCTCTCCGCCGCCGTGGAGGCGGGGGTGTGCTACGTGAATTTCTCCCGGGCTTTCACCGAGGGCGCGCCCCAGAGCCGGGAGGAGGCCGCCCGCCTGCTCTATGCTGTGGTGGACACCCTGTGCTCGCTGGACCAGGTGGAGGCGGTCCACCTGCTGGTGGAGGGGGAGTCCCTGGACCGTTACGGCGGGGTTCCCACCCGCAATCCCCTGGAAAAAGACTACGAGATGGCAGGGGAGGAGAAGCCCGCCGCTGCATCTGGCTCTTGACAAGGGAAGGCCGGAGAGGGTAGGATAGAAGAAATTTTTACACGCAAAGAAGGTCGATTGCCATGCCAGACTACAAGCCCAGCACCCAGTGCATCCACGCCGGTTATGCCCCCGGCAACGGGGAGCCCCGGAACATCCCCATCGTACAGTCCACCACCTTCCGCTATACCACCGGCGAGGCCATGGGGGCCTTGTTCGATCTGGAGGCAGAGGGCTATTTCTACACCCGGCTCCAGAACCCCACCAACGACCGGGTGGCCGCCAAAATCTGCGCTCTGGAGGGGGGCACGGCCGCCATGCTGACCGCCTCCGGCCAGGCCGCCAACTTCTACGCCGTGTTCAACCTGGCCTCCTGCGGCGACCATGTGGTGGCCTCCTCTGCCATCTACGGGGGCACTTACAATCTCTTTGCCGTCACCATGAAGCGCATGGGCATCGAATTTACCTTTGTGGACCCGGACTGCACCCCCGGCGAGCTGGAGGCTGCCTTCCGCCCCAACACTAAGGCGGTGTTCGGCGAGACCATCGCCAACCCCGCCCTGACGGTGCTGGACATTGAAGCATTTGCCGCCGCCGCCCACGCCCACGGCGTGCCCCTCATCGTGGACAATACCTTCCCCACCCCCATCCACTGCCGGCCCTTCCGGTGGGGGGCGGACATCGTCACCCACTCCACCACCAAATATATGGACGGCCACGCCAATGCCGTAGGCGGGGCCATCGTGGATTCCGGTCGCTTTGACTGGATGGCACACGCCGACCGGTTCCCCGGGCTCACCACCCCGGACGCAAGCTATCACGGCATCACCTACGCCGAGAAGTTCGGGCTGGGCGGCGCCTATATCACCAAGGCCACGGCCCAGCTCATGCGGGACTTCGGCTCCATTCCCTCCCCCCAGAACGCCTATTACCTGAACATCGGCCTGGAGACCCTGCCCCTGCGGGTGGCCCAGCACTGTAAGAACGGCCAGGCCGCGGCGGAGTACCTGGCGGCCCATCCCAAGGTGGCCTGGGTCAACTACCCCGGCCTGCCCGGCAACAAATATCACGCCCTGGCGAAGAAGTACATGCCCGACGGCACCTGCGGCGTGGTCTCCTTCGGCGTGAAGGGCGGACGGGAGGCCGCCTCCCGGTTCATGGCCGGGCTGGAGCTGGCCTCCATCGCCACCCACGTGGCCGATGCCAAGACCTGCGTTCTCCATCCCGCCTCCACCACTCACCGGCAGATGAACGACGCGGAGCTGGCCGCCGCCGGGGTCTCCCCCGACCTGGTGCGCCTCAGCGTGGGCATTGAGGACAGCGCGGATATCCTGGCGGACCTGGAGAAGGCCCTGGCCGGAGTATGAATGCGGAAAAGCCGCCCCCGGACCCATTGTCGGGTCCGGGGGCGGCTTTTTGGTCAGGCCGTCAGCCGGCCACCACCAGGCGGATCTTGCCGCCCTCGTCGGGGGACTTGTCGTAGTAGACGGTAAGGGTGCTGGAGAAGGCACGGGCGGCGTTGAGGGCGTCAAAATTGTCGTCCTCATTGGTGGAGGTGAACCAGGAGTCGGTGGCGTCATTGTAGCACTGGACATCCCGGGAGATGGGGAAGACGGCGTCGGTAGTGGTCAGGGTTTCGCTGTCCATATCAAAGGCGGAGCTCTTGACCTCGGCCGAGTGCAGCAGTACATAGGCGCCCAGCTTGGGGGTAGCGCCGTCCGTGGCGGTGTCCAGCGAGGCGGCGATGCCGATGGCCGCGTTGTTCTTCAGCTTCTCGGTGGTGACCAGGGCGGTGCTGCCGTTCGGGTGCGCGCTGTTTTTCACGCAGACGGTGTCGGGCTGCTTGGAGTAGGACCAGTCCCCCGGGTCGCCGCTCTCGGCGCCGGCGGTGAACTTCAGGAAGCCGTACTCGTACTGGTCGCCGGTCACGTCGTCCAGCAGCACAATGTCCGCTTTGCCGGCGTAATCCTTATGGACATAGACGATCTTGGAGGCGGCGACCTTGTTCACGGTGAGCTGCTCCAGGTCGATTTCGCCGGGAGTGCCGTTGCCCACCCGTTCGTAGAGAGCCACGTTTTCGGCCAGCGGTACGCTGCCGATCTTTTTGGCCGCCACGTCGAAGACGCCCGCGGCGTCGGAGCCGGAGACCTTGCTCAGACTGATGCGCCCCTTGGCCCCGGCGGAGACGGTGACCACCTGGCCGATCATCTCTTTGGCCCGGCTGTCGCTGTAGGAGACCTGGCCGGACAGCACCACCTTTTCCCCGGCGGCGTTGCGGATGTCGGCCAGCGGCTTGACATAGGCCTTGCCGCCCTCTACCTTCTGGACCACGCCCACGGTGGTGGAGCTGGCGGCGCTGGCGGTGACCGCGCCGGCCACCTGGCCGTCGTAGGAGAGCAGGATGGTCATCTGGTCGCCGATGTCGAAAGCGCGCAGGTCCTCGTAGGCCATGGACAGCACGGGGAACTCCTGACCCAGCAGGGTAATGATGGCCGGGGTGTCCGGGCTGGGAGAGGCGTTTTCATACACGCCGGTGAGCCGCAGGTCGGACACGTACAGGATGTTGGTGTTTTTGTCAAAGGTGGTCACATCGTACTGCCGCAGGTCGGCGGCGGTGGCGGGCACGCCGTTTTTGTAGATCTGATAGCTGGGGGTGCCGGTGCCGCTGGGCTTGGTTTTGAGTACCTGGGTGGCATCCTCGGAGGCCGCAGCATCCCGCAGGAAGACGTACTCCAGCTCGCCGGCCGCGGAGTACTGCAGCAGGGCCTGGGTACCGGCCTTCAGATTGAGGTAGACGTCCTTGTAGCTCTTTTGCTCGCCGTCCTGCCAGACTGTGGTGGCCGGCTTGACCTTGACGGTCTCGCCGCCGGGGATGGTAAAGGAGTCGTACTTGGCGGACAGAATGCCCACCACCCGCTGGGTGCCCTTGTCGGACACCTGGAGGGCCAGCAGATGGCCGTCCTGATCCAGCACCAGCTTGGCCTGCCGACCCTCCATGTCGTCGGAGAAGGGGACACGGTCGGTCTGGTACACCTTGCCGTCGCCGGTCTCCACTGCGCCGGTGGAGCCGTCGGGGGCGGTGGCGTTCACATCCAGGATGAGCACCTCGTCGGTAATCGAGCCCTTCAGGGTGGTGAGGTACACGTCGTCGCTGCCCTTGGACTTGGTGAAGAGGAGGTTTTCAAAGAGAATGGCGGCCTGACCCCGGGTGATGGAGCCGGTGGGGTTCAGCGTAAGGCCGTCGGTGAGCCCGATGGAGCGGGCGGTGCTGAAATAGCCGTCGTACCACACGGCGCCCACGCCCACGTTGGCATCGTGGTAGCCCAGGATGCGCATGAGGATGGTGACCGCCTCGGCGCCGGTGATGGCCCGGTCAGGGTGGAAGCGGCCGGTGGCGTCGCCCCGGATGATGCCTGGGGTGGAGACGGCGCTCTCACCGCTGCCGGAGGAGCTGCCCTGGGTGGCTACGGCCACATAGCCACGGGCCCAGTGAGTGGAGGGCACGTCGGCAAAGACGGTGCGGTTCATCTGGGCGGCGACCTTGTCGCCGTTGCCCATGATCTCCACCGCCATCTTGCAGAACTCGGCCCGGGTCAGGGTGCGGCCCGGCTCAAAGTTGCCGGAGCCGGTGCCGCTGACGATGCCCAGCAGCCGGAGGATCTCCGCCGCCTCGGCGGTGGCCTCGTCGGTGATGTCGGGGAAGGCGGAGGGCTGCCGGGCCGCGGAGGAGGGCAGGATCAGCAGTCCCGCCGTCAGCGCGCACGCCAGCACCAGGGCCAGAAAACGTTTGATTCTCATGTCTAATCTCTCCTTAATCTCGCTTGGAGTGGACGCTCCGACGCTATTCGGCCCGCAGGGCTTCCACCGGCTGCAGGGCGGAGGCCTTGATGGCGGGATACATGCCGAAGAGGATACCCAGGGCCACGGAAATGAAGAACGCCCCAACCGTAATGCCTGCGCTGGGGATGAGGATGGTCTCAAAGGACAGCTTGCCCACGATCATGGTCCCCAGATACCCCACGATGATGCCGAATACGCCGCCGATGCCGCAGATCATGGCGGCCTCGATGAGAAATTGGGTAATGATGCTCCTCCGCTCGGCGCCGATGGCCTTGCGGATGCCGATCTCCCGGGTGCGCTCGGTGACGGTGACCAGCATGATGTTCATGATGCCGATGCCGCCCACCAGCAGGGAGATGGCGGCGATGCCACCCAGAAAGCGCTGCTGCATGGCGTTGGCCTCCGTGGACTCCTTGGCCCAGGTATCCACCGGGTAAACGCCGTAGCTGCCGTAGTTGGTGTTGATGAGGCCGGAGAGGAAGCCGTTGAGGCTGGTGGTAACCTCCTTGACGGAGTCGGAGTCCTTGGCCTTTACCACATATTCCTCGATGGGCTGGTTGTTGTTAAAGTAGCGGGTCATGGTGGAGGGGAGCAGGATCATCCGGTCCATACGGTTGATGGAATCCTGCATCCACGCGGCGTCCTCGCCGCCTCCAAGCTCCTTGCCGGCGGCCTTGCTCTGGTAGACGCCCACCACCCGGAAGGGCAGTCCGTTGATGGTGATGGTCTTATCCACCGGATTGGCAAAGGAGAAGAGGTACTCCGCCGTGGCCGAGCCCAGCACGCAGACCTGATTGAGATTCTCGATGTCCAGATAGCTCAGGTCCCGGCCCTTGGAGATGGTATAGCCGTTGCACAGTCCGAACTTGTCGTTGCCCAAATAGATTTGGGGATAGTCATCGCTGTTGTTGTAACTCGTCACCGAAACGCCTCCGCCGGCATAGGCATAGCTGCGGTTGGATTCCCGGCTAAGGGTCTTGGACTCATACTTAATGGTGGGGCGGTCCCAGACCGAACCGTTGGGGGAGATGCCCAGCACGCCGTCCAGATTCAGGCAGTAGTCGTACAGCTCCTGTCCCACGTCCACCGCGCCCGAGTTGCCCCAGGTGGAGGCATAGACCGAGATCTGGTTGGTGCCCATACTCTCGTAGTAGGCGGCCATGGCCATGTTCTGGCCCTTGGCGTAGGACACCAGAATGATGACGGCGGCCAGGCCGATGATGATGCCCAGCATGGTCAGGGCGGAGCGGCCCTTGTTGGAGGAGATGGACTTGGCGGCCATCTTGACTGCTTGACCCAGATTCATAATCCGACCTCCTCTCTGGTGCCGTCGGAGACGATGTGCCCGTCGGACAGGCGGACGATGCGCTCTGCGGTGGCGGCGATGCCGTTGTCGTGGGTGATTAAAATAACGGTGGAGCCCTCTTCATGGAGGGTGTGCAGGATCTCCAGCACATGCCGGCCGGTCTTGGAGTCCAGAGCGCCGGTGGGCTCATCGGCCATGATGACGGGGGGGTGGGTGGCGATGGCCCGGGCGATGGCCACCCGCTGCTGCTGGCCGCCGGACATCTCAGCGGGCCGGTGATCGGCCCGGTCCTCCATGCCCACCCGCGCCAGGGCCTCCATAGCCCGGTCGTAGCGCTGATCCATTCCCAAGCCCTGGTAGATCAGGGGCAGCTCCACATTTTCCCGGGCGTTGAGGGCGGGGATCAGATTGTAGCCCTGGAAGATGAAGCCGATCTGCTTGTTTCGGATGTGGGCGAGCTGCTTGTCGGTGAGTTCGGTGATGTCGGTGCCGTCCAGGTGGTAGTCGCCATAGGTGGGGATGTCCAGGCAGCCCAGGATGTTCATCAGGGTGGACTTGCCCGAGCCGGACTGGCCGATGATGGAGACGAACTCCCCCCGGTCAATTTGGAGGGATACCCCATCCAGGGCCCGGACCTCGCTCTCCTTGCCCTCGTTGTAGATCTTGTAGATGTTCTTGATGTCAATGAGCATGGCCGTTCCCCTTAGCCCCAGGCCTGCTCGACATAGTAGTTGACAAAGACTTCCTCATCCCCGGTGAGGCCCTCTTTGATTTCCACGTTGTAGTTGTCGGACAGGCCGGTGGTGACGGGCACGGGGTAGAAACCTTCGGACTCGCTGGGATAGAGGGGCGTAGCGCCAGGCTCCGTGGGGGGAATGTCGATGGCGACGGTATTTTCAGGCTTGCTGTCCGCCTTGATAAAGACCACGGAGGCGGTCTCGCCGTTCTCGTCGCTGACGTACTTCACGCTCTGCATGGGCACCACGATGCAGTCGTCGGACTGGCTGGCCACGAAGGAGTAGTCCAGCCACACGCCCTCCAGCAGGGAGCCGTCGTAGTTGTCCACGGTGAGGGTGACCGGGAAGCTGGTCATACCCTGTCCGGCCTCAGCGCTGCCGGTGTTGATGGAGGACACGGTGCCCGTGAACACGTTGCCGTTCCAGTCGGTCAGGTCCACCGTCATGCCGGGCTTGACGAAGGAGATGTTCCGGTCGTCCACGGTGATGTTGACCAGCATGGTGGTGGTGTTGGAGATGATGATAACGGTGTCGCCGCTCTTGACCTCGGCGCCCTCGGCGAGGGTGCAGGTGGTGACGGTGCCGTCGATGGGAGCCACGGCGTTAAAGTTGTTCAGGGCCTTCTGAGCCTCGGTCAGCTTCTCCATGGCGTCGTCGATCTCCTTCTGCTTGGCCCGGATGTCGGAGTCGATGGTGTCGGAGCCCATGCTCAGCAGCGTCTGACCGGCGGACACGTTGGAGTAGCACAGCAGGTTGGCGGAGAGCAGGGGACCGCCGGCCTCAGTGACAATCTTGCGGGTCTCGTAATACTTGGTGGTGCCGTTTTCGTAGGGGTAGATGGGGGTGCCGTTGGCGGCGGTGAGGGCGGCGGAGGCGGTCATGCCCTCGGTGAGGGTGCCGGGGTTGTCAAAGGCCACCACCACTTCAAAGTGGTCGGCCCCCTCGGGGGTTATGTAGTGGACCTTGTTGACCTGTTCCACCGAGCCGGTAAAGCTGTCCATAACGGCCGGGATGGAGACCGAGACGCTCTGGCCCACATAGATATCGTTTTCATAGGCATAGCTGAAGTAGAGGGACAGCTTGAGCTTCTTGTCGTTGACCAGGGTGGCCACGGAGGCGCCGGAGGAGACGGTGCTGCCCGTTTCGAACTCGCTGACCTCGATGAGCTTGCCCGCAAAGGGCGCCCGAACCGTCAGGTTATTCAGGGCCTTGTGAAGGTCGGCCATATCCTTTTGCAGGTTGGAGACCTTCTCCTGTGCGGCCGTCACCTCGTCCTCGGCGGCCTGACTGCGGATGGTGTAAAGGGGCTGTCCTTCCGTGACGGTGTCGCCCGCGGTGACAAAGACCTCCTGTACGGTGCCGCCCTGGGTCAGGGTGATGGCGGCGGTGTCCTTGGCCTTGGCGTTGCCGCTGCCCTGGACCATGCTCTGGATGGAGGAGATCTGGGCGGGCTGGGTCTGAATCTGGCTGTTCACGGCTTCCTTTTCCGTCAGGAAGCGGTACAGGAAAAAGCCACCCACCGCCAGGACCGCCAGGACGACCAGAGCGATGATGGTGTTCCGTACCTTTTTCCGCTGCTTTTTTTTCTGGTTGGACGTGCCGCTGGGACGGGCGGTGGGAGCCGCCGGAGCGGGGGCTTCCGTGACCGGCGCGTTTTGCTGTGTCATTTCTGCCATGTTTGGATTCCTCCTAAGTTTCCTGTGGACGTTACATGTCATCCATTGTATCACGCGGTTTGCGGGGCGCAACAACAAACAGATGACAATTTCTTAAGATAAGCTTAAGAAATTGTTTCAGGGAGTACCATATATCCTTTAGACGATGCAGACCGGCAAAAAGTTACAGGCCCCGGTAAAAAGTTTACCGCCTGGGTGCAGACGGCAAAAAGGGCCGGGACGCAAAAGCGCGCCTCCGGCCTATACCTTATATAATAGACAACAGAAAAAAGAAAAAAGCGGGAATCGGGAACCTTTTTGCGGCGGCCGCGTCTAAACTATCATAGCCTCACGGCAGGGCTGCGGCGTATTTTTACGGTTGTGTTACAAATCCGGCAAAGGGGTTGACGGTGGACACAAGACGCGGTATAGTCTTGCCAGAGGTAAGGGGAACTATGCGTCTCCAGACTCAAAATTTTGAAGGAGGAATTCCAAATGAGAAACCTCAAGCGGGTTCTCAGCCTGGCTCTGGCTTCCGTTATGCTGATCGGCATGATGGTCGTTGGCGCTTCCGCTGCGAACTACGACGACTTCTCCGATAAGGACAAGATCGTCAACAAAGAGGCCGTCTCCACCCTGGTTGAGCTGGGCGTTATCGCCGGCAAGGATGACGGCACTTATGATCCTACGGGCATCGTGACCCGTGCCGAGATGGCTAAGATGATCTGCGTCGTCCTGAACGGCGGCAAGGACCCCAGCCTGGGCAATGTCACCAAGTACACCTACACCGACACGGTCGGTCACTGGGCTGCCCCCTACATCGAGTTCTGCACCAACCGCGGCATCGTGGCTGGTAAGGGCGACGGCACCTTCGCCCCCAATGAGACCGTCACCGGCTCTCAGGCCGCCAAGATGCTGCTGGTCGCCGCTGGCTACCAGTCCGTCATCGAGGGCCTGACCGGCGCCAACTGGGAAGTTTCCACCAACGTGCTGGCCAACCAGGTTGGTCTGTACGACGAGCTGGACATCAACCCCTCCCAGGGCCTGAGCCGTGACAACGCTGCTCAGATGGTCTACAACGCTCTGGAAATCAACATGGTCACCTATGAGTACACCATGGTTGCTCAGCCCGACGGCACCTTTACCTCCGCCACCGAGCTGAAGAAGTACAACTACAACGTCCTCGAGGATAAGTTTGGCGCCGTGAAGGTCGAGGGTATTGTCCTGGCCAACGAGGCCGCCTCCCTGAGCTCCAATGAGCTGCCCGAGAAGGATCTGGTCGGTTCCGCTCTGGATGCCGGCAAGACCAAGATTGAGGTTACCAATGATGAAGATCAGGCCGCTTTCAAGGGTACTCTGACCTTCTCTGTCTCCTCTGGCGTTGACATGCTGGGCCGTAAGGTCGCTTTCTACGTCAAGGACAACGCGGTTGCCTCCAAGGCCAAGGTCATCGGCGGCGTGATGCTGTCCGAGGACAACAAGGTCGTTGTGGATTACTCTGATGATTCCGCTGAGGACGTGCTGGACGACAACAACCTGGAGATGAACAAGGATGCCGTGTACTACAAGAACTACATGGCGAAGGATGATGTCACCAGCGCTCTGGTCAAGGCCGACGGCGAGTCCGGTGTGGAGCGCATCTTCATCGACAACAACGACGACGGCGAAGTCGACATCGTGCTCGTGAACTACACCTTCCTGGGCAAGGTCACCGCTTACACCACCAAGGATGACGGCTCCCTGACTGTGAAGGCCAAGGGCTACACGGTCGAGGCCGACGCTGAGGACGTGGTGGGCTTTGACGACGTGGCCAAGAACGACTACGTTCTGTTTACCTCCTTCGGCGGCAAGCTCTACGTCGAGAAGGCCAAGACCGTTGAGGGTGAGGTCGAGAAGTTCGGCGGCAAGTCTGGCGCTATCACCAGCCTGACCGTGGACGGCACCAAGTATGACGTCACCTACAAGAGCATCCTGGTTCCCACCGACCTGGATATGGTCTACACCGCTGCCTCTGATGATCTGCTGGACGCCACTGCTGAGTTCTATCTGGACGCTCAGGGCAAGATCATTGCCTACGGCGACGCCAATGAGTCCGCCTACACCTACTGCTACGTCAAGGCTTATGACGAGGGCAACAGCATCGACGGCGCCCGCGTCAAGGTCGTGAAGGAAGACGGCACCACCGCTACCTACACCATCTCTGATGACAGCGCTGTTGAGGAAGCTGTTGAAGGGACCGTTTACTCCTACAGCATCAATAAGGACAAAGAGATTGAGCTGAAGGAAGCCAAGGCCACCGAACCTGCCAAGGCCGATTTTACCAAGGGCAAGGCCAGCGTGGCTGGCGAGAAGGCCGAGAACTCCACCGTGTTCTTCTATGTGGACGGCTCTGACGTGGACGTCTACACCGGCTACAAGAGCGCTCCCTCTGTGGAAAACACCACCACCACCGTCTACACCAAGAAGGACGGTAAGGTTGCGGCCGTTGTCTTTGAGGACGCTGCTACCTCCGCCAGCGTGGGCGATCACCTGTTCATGTGCGGCACCGGCAGCAAGGGCAGCGATGTGTTTGAGGCTAAGGTTTACCTGGCTGGCACCGATGCCAAGATTACCGTTGATGTCGACGACGCTTACGATGCCGAGGTGTACGGCGATGATGCTATCTGGCTGTACACCAAGGACGAGGACGGCCTGTACACCCTGAAGGCTCCCAAGAAGTCCAACCTTGTGACCGGCACCGTCAACTTCACCACCGACGGCACCATCGCCATCGTGGGCGATGACGAGTACGACGTGCTCGATACCACCGTGACCATCGACAACGACGGCAACCCCAGCACTCCGGATGCCGTGATCGGCGCCACTGATGCTGAGGAAGGCGACACTGTCACCATGCTGGTTGATGACGGCGATGTGCTGATGATCATCATCACTGCTCGCGCTGCCGACTAATGAGTTGGCATAAAACCTGATTTGGTTTTCACCCCCGGGCTTCGGCCCGGGGGTGTTTTTTTACTTAAAAACGCAAAAAATTGAAAAAAACCACAAAAAATCACGGATTTTTTCGAATAAAAAACCGTGATTTTTTGCATATAAATGCGTAAATGCGTAGTGTGGCCTGCCGTCATGCACCGTTTTCCTGAGGGGCAAAGTTGCTGAAGAAGGGTACGTCGGTAAAGGTCTTGTAGCGGGTGATGTAGTTTCGGGGGGTGACGCCGGTGTACTGGCGAAAGGTATGGATAAAATGGGAGTTGTTCAGAAATCCCACCCGGGAGCTGATGTCCGAGATGGCCTTTTCCTGACGCAGCAGGGTGCAGGCCATGCGAATCCGGCTGCTGTTGATGTACTCCACAATGGTGAAGCCGGTTTCCCTTTTGAACTGTCGGCATAGGTTGTACTTGCTGACGAAAAAGGTGTTGGCCAGCCGGTCCAGAGTCAGGCGCTCCGACAGGTGCTGGTTGATGTAGCGGATCAGCTCAGAGACCAGGGGAGAAATATTGTAGTGGGCGTTGTTGCCTCCGTGGCCGGCGGAGAGAAGGGGATAAAATTTTAAAAGAATGTCCAAAAAATGCAGATTTTGCCGCAAATCGCTGCCAAAAGAATCATCCGGCACGGTGAGGCAGCGTTCGAACAGGGCAATGGCTTCTCCAATGTCCTTCTCCGGCAGTTGGATGCACATGGCCTGGGTGCCGTAGAGCTGGGTCAGATCGGTGTGGGGAGTAGAGTATGCCTCCAAAAGCGCCAGGGGGTAGTGCAGTGTGTAGGTGTCCACCGTGACGTTGGAGTGATTGATTTTGCGGTGGATGGTGCCCTCTGGGATAAGAACCAACACGCCCCGGCGGATGTCATAGATCTGATCGTCCAGAAAAAACGAGCAGCCGTCGTTCAGAGAAAACAGGATTTCGTTGATGTCGTGAAAGTGCAGCGTGCGCTGATAGCTGTTTTGCTCGGCGCGGTGCTGTGCAATATAAGTTTGCTGGATCAGGGTGACCGCCCCCTTAAAAGCCTTTATATTGCTCTAATATAACGCATCTTTTGGCAAGTTGCAAGGGAAAATTGTGCTGGAGAACGGAGAAAAAAGGGAGAGAGTGGATTTTTATCTGTGGATAATGCCTAAAAAACGCGGTTGATTTGGTAGCACCTATTTGCGCGGGTTCAATTTGATAAAACAAGATAGCCAAAGCAAAGGGGAATAATAATTGTGGAATCTTGCTGAAGTGATGGGGGAAATTGCCCGAAGAAACAAAAACTATTGAATCTCAAATTGAGAATTGGTACAACTAGTACAGCTCCGTAAGACCCCCAAAAACGACTTTCTCCGACTGGCGCGCGAAGGCGGGGAAAGGCAAACGGAAACTGAATATGGAGGACAAAAAATGAAAAAGTTAGCCGCACTGCTGATTTCACTTGCAATGATCCTGGCAATGGCCGTGACCGGATGCAGTTCCTCCGGCAGCGGACAAACCGCTTCTCCTCAGCCCAGCCAACCCGCCGGGTCCCAGACCCCCGCCGCCGGCGGCGATTACCCCAAGAGCAGCATCCAGGTCGTCGTTCCCTTCTCCGCCGGCGGCGGCACCGACCTGTTTGCCCGTATTGTAGTGGATAAGATGTCCCAAATCGTTGGCGTGCCCATCGAGGTGGTCAACGTGCCCGGCGGCTCCGCCACCATCGGCACCACCCAGGTGGCCAACGCCAACACCGACGGCTACACCATCGGTTTCAGCATCAGCACTCCGCTGTGTGTGACTCCCCTGCTGGGCGAGACCAGCTACACGCTGGAGGACATGCAGCCCATCTGCAACGCCTACACCGTGCTGCACGGCATCTATGTGGCCGCGGACTCCCCCATCCAGGACGTGGATGACCTGATCGCCTTCATCAACGAGAAGGGCGGCACCCTGAGCTACGCCGGTTCTGGCACGGGCAACATGCAGCACATGTGCCTGGAAGAGTGGGCCTCTCAGGCTGACCCCGAGGGCACATGGAATCTGACCAACGTCCCCTACGACGGCGACCCCGAAGAGATCGTGGCCCTGATGTCCGGCGAGCTGCCCTTCGCCACTCTGCAGGTCCATGGCGCCAAGTCTGCCGTGGAGGCGGGCAACGTCCGTTGCATCATGATCTTCGGCGACACCACCCCCCAGTGGATGACCGACGGCGGCTACTTTGGCCCCAACTCCGTGGAGCTGGGCTATGAGTGCCGGGTAAAGGGGCTGGTAGGCTTCTACGGCCCTGCCGGCATGAGCGCAGATGCGGTCAAGGTCCTGTCGGATGCGTTCCACCAGGCGGTACAGGACGAGGGCGTTTTGGAATCCATCGCCAACATCGGCCTGGAGCCCGACTACCGCGACACCGAAGCGTACACCGCCGGCCTGGAAGAGCTGGTGCCTGTGGCAGATGAACTGCTGCATCAGCTCGGTTTCATCGCCGGGTAATTCCCTCCCATCTGTGGTCCGGCTGGGGCGCGGTGACTGCCGCCGGTCCCAGCCGGCCGCACTTCCATCCAGATAAACGAGATTTGGACTAGACAGAGGAGACGACTATGAACATCAAAGACTATCTGAAACGAAATGGAATGACGCTGATCCTCCTGGTGGGGATGATCATCCTTTACCTCTGCATCCCCAGCCAGATCGCGGAGAATCTGGTGGCCAGGGCCACCATCAGCCCCCGGTTCTTCCCCACGTTTTCCGTTCTGGGCGTAATTGTCTGCTGCGCCCTTCTGCTGGTGTTTGACGCCAAGGAGCATATCTTCTCCCACAAGACCGCCGAGGCCGCCGCTACCCAGGAGAAGAAGGAAGAAATCAGCTATGTCCGCGTGGTACTGGTGGCCCTGCTTCTGCTGGCCAGGTACATCCTGATGCCCCGCATCGGCTTTATCATCTCTACCATTGTCATCATGTGCATCATGAGCTACCTGCTGGGCTGCCGCAACAAGATCGTCCTGGTGGCCTTCCCGGTGCTCTTTACCTTGACGCTGTATTTTGCATTTGTGGTACTGCTCCACGTGAGCCTGCCCGAGATTCTGTTTTAAGGAGGCGGCTGAACATGCTTGGACTGCTTGGAAACGCACTGGTTAACATGTTGGACCTTTCCACTATCCTGGGTATGGTGGCCGGCCTGGCCGTCGGTCTCTCCTTCGGCGCCATGCCCGGTCTGAACGCCACCATCGGCATCACCCTGCTATTGCCTGTCACCTTTGGCATGAGCCCGGCGGCCGCCATGCTCATGCTGATTGGCGTCTACTGCGGCGCCACCTACGCCGGTTCCATCTCCGCGATTCTCATCAAGACCCCCGGTACGGCAGCCGCCTCGGCCACCGTTCTGGAGGGCTACCCCATGACCCTCAAGGGCAAGGCCAGCACGGCCCTCAGCATTGCCCTGCGCGGCTCAGTGGTGGGTGGACTGTTCAGCGGCGTCTGCCTGCTGTTCTTTGCCCCTCAGCTCGCCAACCTGGCCTTGAAATTCGGCGCGCCCGACTACTTCATGCTGACGGTATTCGGCCTGACCATCATAGCCAGCGTCAGCGGCAAAAGCATCCTTAAGGGTGTGACCATGGCCGCCCTGGGCCTGCTGGTCACCACCATCGGTATCGATCCCCAGCAGGGCGTTTACCGCCTGACCTTCGGCTCTGATATCCTGGTCCGCGGCGTGGACCTGGTGCCCGCGCTCATCGGCCTGTTCGCCGTCAGCGAGCTGTTTAGCCAGGCCGAAAAGAAGATCCTGCGCCTGAGTCAGCCGCCCCAGGTCAAGATGGACAAGGCCCACGGCTGGAAGGACATGCTCAAATTCAAGTGGCTCATGCTCAAGTCCTCCATCATCGGTGTCATCGTAGGCGCCTGCCCCGGCACCGGTGCCGCCATTGCCGCCTTCCTGTCCTACGGCGAGGCCAAACGCGGCTCCAAGCATCCGGAGGAGTTCGGCAACGGCTCGGAAGAGGGCCTGTGCGCTGCTGAAACTGCCAACAACGCCGTCACCGGCGCTACGCTCATCCCCATGCTCACCCTGGGCATCCCCGGCGACTCGGTTACAGCCGTGCTCATGGGCGCCCTGACCATCCAGGGTCTGACCCCCGGTACAGAGCTGTTTGTCAAGCACGCCGACATGACCTATGTGGTGCTGGTAGGCTTCATTATCGTTCAGATCCTCATGTTCTACATGGGTAAGCTGGCTATCCGCGGCTTCTCCCAGATCACCAAAATCCCCTACTATATCCTGCTCCCCATGGTCATGGCCTTCTGCATGGTGGGCTCCTACTCCTGCAGCAATAACATGACCGACATCCTCATCGCCATCCTCTTCGGCCTCATCGGTTACATCATGCCCAAGTTCGGCTTCCCCACCACCCCCATGCTCATCGGTATCGTGCTGGGCTCCCTGGCGGAAAAGAACCTGGTGCGGACCATGGCCGTGTATGCGGGTGACGTGTCCGTCTTCTTCACCCGGCCCATCTCTCTGCTGTTCCTCGCTCTGAGCGTGGTCTCCGTGGCCTTTGCTCTGCTCCAGAAGCATAGAGACAAGAAGAAGGCCTGAGACAGTTCAACCACGAAAGGCAGAGATCAATGTGAATCAAAAAGAAATCGAGACCTTCGGCCACCGGCTGGCGGAGTGCAGCCGGACCAAACAGCAGATTGACCAGCCCAGCGTGACCTTTCCCGACATCACCTATGACGAGGCATATGCCATCCAGGAGGTCATGGTGCAGGATCTGGTTCGGAGCGGCTGGACGATTTCGGGTAAAAAGGTGGGCCTGACCAGCGAGGCCATGCGGAAGGCCGCAAACATCTACGAGCCGGACTACGGTTACGCCTTTCATCAGCGCTGCTTCGACAATGGTGTGACCCTAGCCATGGACGACTTCCTGGCGCCCCGCATCGAATGCGAGCTGGCCTTCCGGCTCAAAAACGATCTGGACGGGGAACATATCAGCCGGGAGCAGGTCCTGGATGCCACGGAGTACGTGGTGGCCTGCATGGAGGTGGTGGACTTCCGTATCTTCCGGGACAAGGTCCAGCGCCTGGTGCAGGACAGTATCGCGGACAACGCCGCCTTCGGCGCCTATATTCTGGGCGATGTGCCCCTTAAGCCCGGCCAGGTGGACCTGACCCTGGTGCCCTACATCTTTGAGATCAACCACCGGCAGCAGGAGGTCTCCTGCGGTGCGGCGGTGTATAACGACCCGGCCAAGTCCGTGGCGTGGCTGGCAGAGCGCTTCACCCAGCTCGGGAACCCCCTGAAGGCCGGGGAGATCATCCTCTCTGGATCGGCGGTCTCCTCGGTGGCGGTCCAGGCGGGGGATTACCTACGCTGTACCTTCGGCCCCTTTGGGGAAGTAAGCTGCAGCTTTGTGTAGTAGACAGAGAAAGTGACGTGAAAACATGGCCTTATCCAAAAAAATCATCGCCCAACTGGTGGAGCTCTCCCTGGACGGCGAATACCACCACCACTCCATCGACCAGTTTTGCAAGACCTACCCGGAGCTGACCGAGGCTGAAGCCTATGAGGGCCAGGCCTTGCGGGTCCAGAGGATGGAGGAGATGGGGCACCGGGTGGTAGGCTACAAGCTGGGCGGGACCAGCCTGGCCAAGCAGAAGCAGATGGCCAGCACTATCTATGACAAGGGCGGCCTGACGGTCAAGCCCACCGGGATCACCTACGGCCGCCTGATGGACTACATGCTTCTGGCGCCCGACGAGGACCTGTCCCTGAGCCAGCTCCTTCACCCCAAGGTGGAGCCGGAGATGGCCTTTATCATGGGCCAGGACCTGTCCGGCCCCTATGTCACGGCCCCGGACGTTATGAACGCTGCGGAGTGGGTGGCACCGGCCTTTGAGATCATCGACAGCCGGTTCCACAACTTCAAGATCGGCAGCCGCTATGACGCTGTGGTGGACAACACCTCCTCCGCCCGCTTCAAGCTGGGGGAGGGGCGCAAGTGTCCCAGGGAGCTGAACCTGGCCGACGTGGGGATGTGCCTGCAGGTAAATGGGAAGAACACCGGCTTTGGCGCGGGGGCCTCGGTGATGGGGCACCCGGCCCGGGCGGTGGCTGAGTTGGTCCGGGGCCTGTGGAAAGAGGGCGGCAAGGGCCTTAAAAAGGGGGACATCATCCTCTCTGGCGCCATCACTCCCTCCACCCCAGTCCAGGTGGGCGACGCCCTGCGCGCCGACTTCGGCGGTCTGGGATATGTCGAGATTCAAATTAAGGAATAGAAAAGAGGAGCATCCATTATGGCGTTTATCGTGCATTGTTATGACCTGCTGATCAAAAACGGTACCGTGGTGGACCCGGTGCTGGGCCTGAATAAGAAGATGGACGTGGGCATCTACGCCTCCCGTATTGCCGACGTGTTCGAGCCGGGCAGCCTTCCCGGCAAGATCTGCGGCCATAAGGTCATCGACGCCTCCGGCATGTATGTGGTCCCAGGCCTGGTGGACGGTCACGTCCATGTACTGCCTGGCCTGCGCTTCACCTACCCCATTGACGAGCTGTGGAAGCGAGGCATCACCGCCTGCATTGATATGGGCAGCCAGACCTCCGCATCCTTCCACCGGGAGCGCCATCTCATCGACGAGGCACCCTGCATGGTCAACGCCTGCTTGGGCCTGTCCAACATGGCGGAGACCCAGGGCGAGATCCCCCGTTACGCCCTGCTGGACCAGGAGGTCAATCTGGAGAAGATTCAGGAGCTCTTCGAGGTCCACGGAGACGTACTGGTGGGCATCAAGGTGTTCATTGGTCACGCCGACTCCCCCGGTGCCGAGCTTACCCACGCCGTGATGAAAAAGGCTCGCCAGGTCTGCGACGCGGTGGGCTGCCGCATGTTCGTCCATGTGGCCAACCCCGACGTGCCCCTGCCGGAGCTGATCGACTACTTCTATCCCGGTGACAACTTCACCCATACCTATAATAAAGGAAACATCCTGGATCAGGACGGACACGTCTACAAGGAGGCGTGGGAGGCCAAAAGGCGTGGTGTCATCTTCGATTCGGCCCGCGGCTCCCGCAACTGGAGCTCCGAGGTAGCTAAGGCCGCCTTTGCCGAGGGCTTTTTCCCCGACGTGATCACCGATGACCTAACCGCCCTGAGCAATGATCCCCAGACCAGCCGCCTCACCGTCCATATGGGCGAGTGCATGGCCCTCGGTATGAGCTTTGAGGATGTGCTTCTGCGTACCACCAGCGTCCCCGCCTCCTTTATGAAGGGCGTTGAAGTGGGCGTAAAGCGGGGCCTGCCCGCCAGCCTGACCATCCTGGACCTGCAGCAGGGGCCCCACGATTTTACCGACGCCTTTGGCGAGCACTACGAGGGACAGACCAACATCATCCCCAAAGCCACCATCATCAAAGGTAAGATCATGTACAACACCATCGTGACCGACTATTAATGGCCTGCGCGGCCCTTAGGAGAGATTGATCATGCCCTTTATTACGCTGTACCTGCCCCGCGGCTGTGACGACGGGGCGCTGGAAACCTCTATGCGGGAGATCACGGCGGCCGGTGCCGAGCTGCTGGAGAACACTCTGGAGCGGATGATCCGGGTGACCGTACTGGAGGCCGACCCCGAGCGGGTCTACCAGGGCGGGGCTCAGGCGGAAAAGCTGGCCCCCACCGTCCTGTTCCGGGTGGGCCCCGGCCGGAGCGCCGGCGCCAAGGACGCCTTCATGGATCAGATTGCCTCCATCCTCAGCCGGAACCTGGGCTGCGCCAAGGAGGACGTACGGGCCTATGTCCTGGACAACGAGGAGGGCCACCACTTCTGCATTGGCGGCAAGCACAAAGACTTTTCAAAGAAGGTGAAATAAATGCCCATCATGTGTACGGTTCAACTGCCCGCCGGCAAGGCCCCCGAGCAGATTGAGGCCACGCTGAAGGATATCTCCGAGGTACTCATGCGCAATTTTGAGGCCCAGCCTACCCAGGTGCGGGTGACCATTGATGAACTCCCCCGCCTGCGCTACATGGCAGGCGGCGTACTCGCCCGGGACATGCCGGATTTCAACGGTGAGGCGGAATGAGACAGAACGACTTGCGGGAGCGCATGGAGCGGGGCGAGACGGTATACGGCATGTTTCTCAACTCAGGCAGCTCCGTTCTGACGGAGGTCATCGGCCTGGCCGGATTTGACTTTGTCCTTATCGACAGCGAGCACGGCCCCACCGGCGTACTGGACAACCGGGAGCTGGTCCAGGCGGCGGAGTACCGCGGGACCGTCCCCATCGTCCGGGTCCCCAACAGCAGCAGCGATACCATCCTCAAGATGCTGGACATCGGAGCCCACGGCATCCTGGTGCCCCGGGTCAACACCGCCGAGGAGGCCAGCCGGGTGGCCAGAGCCGCCCGCTACTATCCCCAGGGCAGCCGGGGCGTGGCCAGCACCCGGGCCTCTGATTACGGCTTTACTCCGCTGACGGATTACTTCGCCCTGGCCAACCGGCGCAACCTGGTGGCCGTCCAGTGCGAGGACGTGGCCTGCCTGCCCAACCTGGACGCCATCGCCGCCACGGAGGGCATCGACCTGCTCTTTGTGGGGCCCTATGACCTGTCCTCCTCCATGGGAGCGCCGGGCCAGGTGGGTTATGAGTCCATCCGGGACACGGTGGATGCCGTGCTGGATGCGGCCCGGCGACACGGAAAGCTGGCCGGCATCTTCACGAAAGACCCCGGTGAGGCGGCGTTCTATGCCGAGCTGGGGATGCACCTGGTAATCGTGGGGACGGACATCCAGAGCTTTGCCGGGGTCTGCCGCAACCTGGTGGCCACGCTGAAGCCGGACCGGAAGCCCGCCCCGCTGACCGGCTATTGAGCTACGGAGGACACAATGAAGCAAGACCTACAGATTTTATTCACACCAGCCCAAATCGGGGCGTGCATGCTGAAGAACCGCTTTGTCATGGCCCCCATGGGCCCGGCGGGTCTGGCGGATGCCCAGGGGGCCTTTACCCAGACCGGCATCGACTTCTATGTGGAGCGGGCCAAGGGGGGAGTGGGCCTCATCATCGCGGGCATGTGCTACTCGGAAAATACCGTGGAGCGCCATGGACCGGGCACCATGCCCTGCCCCACCCTGAATCCGGTGCTCTTCAAACGCACCGCCAAACAGCTCACTGAGCGGGTGCACGTCTATGACGCCAAGATCTTTCTGCAGATCTCGGCGGGCTTTGGCCGGGTGACTAACCGCATCCCGCCCGGAGACCTGCCCATTGGCCCCTCGCCCATCCCCTATCGCTGGGACCCTGCCATCACCTGCAGGGCCATTTCCACCGAGGAGGTGCAGGAGATTGTCCGGGCTATGGGGCGGGCTGCGGCCATCGCCAAGGAGTGCGGCTTCGACGGCGTGGAGATCCACGCCATGCACGAGGGATACCTGCTGGACCAGTTTGCCATGGAGTGCTGTAACTGGCGCACCGACCAGTACGGCGGCAGCCTGGAAAATCGCATCCGTATGGCCGTGGAGATCGTGCAGGAAATCAAAGCTGCCTGCGGCTCCCAGTTTCCGGTGGTCATGCGCTACAGCACCAAGAGCTTTATGAAAGACTTTGGACGTGGGGCCCTGCCCGGCGAGGATTTTCGGGAGATGGGCCGGGATATGGCCGAGGGGCTTCAGATTGCCGGGCTGTTGGAGCAGGCGGGCTACGACGCTCTAGACGCCGATGTGGGGTGCTATGATTCCTGGTATTGGAATCATCCCCCCATGTACTTTGAAAAGGGCATGTATCTGACCTACAATGAGGAGCTCAAACGGCATGTCTCCATTCCCGTGCTGACCGCCGGGCGGATGGACGATCCGGAGCAGGCCGCCGCCGCGGTAGCGGAGGGCAGGACCGACCTGGTGTCCATGGCCCGGCCCCTGCTGGCCGACCCCGCACTCATCCGGAAGCTGTACCGCGGCCGGAGGGAGGATGTGCGCCCCTGTATCTCCTGCCAAGAGGGGTGCATGGGCCGGCTCAAAAAGTATCTGCACATCAGCTGCGCAGTCAATCCAGCGGCGGCCCGGGAGCGGGAAATGGCTCTGACGCCCGCCGTCACCCCCAAGCGGGTGGCGGTACTGGGCGGCGGCGTTGCAGGGTGTGAGGCGGCCCGGGTCCTGGCCCTGCGGGGGCATAGGCCGGAGATCTTTGAGCGCACCCAGCGGCTGGGGGGAAATCTGCACCCGGCCAGCGCTCCGGACTTCAAGGAGGACGAGCGCAAGCTCATCGCCTGGTATGAAAAACAGATATCTGACCGGAAGGTACCGGTCCACTTCGGGACCGACCTCACCGCCGAGACGCTGCCACAAGGCTTCGACGCCTATCTGGTGGCCACCGGTTCCCGGCCGGTGACCTTCCCTCTGGGGGACGGAGTGCCGGTCTTCACTGCCGCCCAAATCCTGCAGAACGAGGTGACTTCCCAGGGGCCCTATGTAGTGGTGGGCGGCGGACTGGTGGGTTGCGAGACCGCCCTGATGCTGGCCCTGCGGGGCGAGCAGGTCTCCATCGTGGAGGGGCTGCCCGCCATCCTGGGGCAGAACGGGCCGCTGTGCTACGCCAACACCCAGATGCTCCAGGACCTGATTGCCTTCCACCACATTTCGGTCCACACGGGTAGCCTGGCCGACCACGTAGACGGACAGGGTCTGGTAATCGCCAGCGGCGGAGAAAAGCACCATATCCCGGCGGGCACCGTCATCCTTAGTGTGGGCTACCGCTCGGAGTCCGCCCTGTATGGTGCGCTCCAGGCCGCGGGCGAGGAGACTTACCTGCTGGGCGACGCCCGGCGGGTGTCCAACATTATGTATGCGATTTGGGACGCCTATGAGGTGGCCCGCAGTCTTTAAGCGATGGAAAGGAAGCACAGAGCATGGATACCAAGGAATACATTCAGGGCCTGATCGACCGGGCCCGGACAGCCCAGCAGGAATTTGAGACCTACTCCCAGGAGCAGGTGGACAAGGCCGTACGGGCCATTGGAAAGATCATCTATGACAACGGCGAGATGCTGGCCAGAATGGCCGTGGACGAGACCCGTATGGGCAAATACGAGGACAAGATCGTCAAGAACAAGGCCAAGGCCAAGATCGTCTGGTATAAGCTCAAGGGTGTGAAGTCCCGGGGTATCATCCGCTATCTGGACGACATCGGCATCGTGGAGGTGGCCAAGCCCATCGGCGTCATCGGCTGTGTAGCCCCCACCACCAACCCCACCATGACCCCCAATCACAACGCCATGATCGCCCTGAAGGGCGGTAACGCCATCATCGTTTGCCCCCATCCCCGTGCCAAGGAGACCGGCATCAAGACGGTGGAGCTCATGCGGCAGGCGCTGCGGGAAATTGGCTATCCCGAGGACCTGATTCAGGTGGTGCCCGAACCCACCATGGAGGCCTCCGGCCTCATCATGCAGCTTTGCGACGCCTGCGTCTCCACCGGCGGCCCCGGCTTGGTCAAGGCGGCCTACTCCAGCGGCAAGCCCGCCTTCGGCGTAGGTGCCGGCAACGTGCAGTCCCTGGTGGATACCGATGTGGACCTGGAGCAGGCAGCAGAAAAGATTGCCAGGAGCCGCACCTATGATAACGGCGTGCTGTGCACGTGTGAGCAGTGTGTCCATATCCCCTCCGCCAAGTTTGACGCGATGGTGGCCCTGCTTCAGGCGCAGGGCGGCGCCTACATTGGCAGCGATGCGGACGTGGCGGCCCTGCGCAAGGCTATGTTCCCCAACGGAAGCATCAACAAGGACGTGGTGGGTTCCACGCCCCAGGCCATTGCGGCTCTGGCCGGACTCACCGTGCCGGAGGAGGCCCGCTTCCTGCTGGTGCGGGTGACCAAGGGCGGCCGGGACGAAGACCTGACCAAGGAGAAGCTCTGCCCGGTGCTGGCCATCTGCCCCTATGACTCCTGGGAGGGAGCGGTGGATCTGGCGGTCCGGAACCTGAAGAATGAGGGCGCCGGCCACAGCACCATCCTTCACTCCAACAACAAGGCCCATGTGGAGTACGCCGCGGTGCGCCTGCCTGTATCCCGCATCGGCGTCAATCTGGTGGGCTCCAGCGGCTTGGGCGGAGGCTTTGACTGCGGCCTGAACCCCACCGCCACCCTGGGCTGCGGCACTTGGGGAAACAACAGCATCAGCGAGAACCTGTGGTGGCATCACCTGGTGAACATCAGCCGCATCGCCTATCAGATGCCCAACAACCCGGTCCCCACCGACGAGGAGATCTGGGCGGAATAATCGAACCAAAGACGAGCCGCCCCCAGGTGCGGGGCGGCTCGTACTATTGAGAGGAGGAATCCACTTGAACGCTCCATCCAAAGTTATGACCGCTGAGCAGGCCGTCTCCCACTTTGTACAGGACGGGGACTGTCTGGCTTTGGGCGGTTTTGTGACCAATCGGCGGCCCTACGCCCTGGTACGGGAGATCATCCGTCAGCGCAAGCGGAAGCTCTATCTGGAGGGGGGGCCCTCCGGCGGCGATATGGATATGCTCATCGGCGCGGGCTGCGTGGAGATTATGATGGTGTCCTATATCGCCAACTCCGGTTATACCATGGTGTGCCGCCGTTTTCGGGATGCCGTTGAAAATGGTCGCATCCTGTTTGATGACTACTCCCTGGACGTGCAGACCATCGCCTACCACGGCGCGGCTCTGGGCCTGAGTTACGTCCCGGTAAAAAACATGCTGGGCTCCGATCTGGCCGACGTGTGGGGCATCTCGGCTGAGGAGCGAAAGAGGCACCCCAAACTGCCCAACCAGAAGTTCGTCATCCGGGAGGACCCCTTCCACCCTGGCAGCCAGGTTTGCTGTGTGCCCACTCCGCAGATCGACGTGGCCTGCATCCACGTACAGGAGGCCAGCCCCGACGGCACCTGCTGCATCGAGGGGGCCCAGTTCCAGGACCTGGACATTGCCATGGCGGCCCGGCACACCATTGTCTCCTGCGAACGGCTGGTATCCGACGAGGAAATGCACCGCCACCCCGAGCGCAATACCCTGACCGGACTGTGCGTGGACGCGGTGGTGCCTGCGGCCTACGGCGCCCATCCCTCCCAGTGCTTTGGCTGCTACGACTATGACAGCACGTTCTACCTGTGCTATGATAAGGTCAGCCGTACCCAGGAGGACTTTGACGCCTTCATCCGGGAATACGTGGACGAGTGCCCCACCCACGGGGATTATCTGAACAAGATCGGGGCGGAACATCTGACAAGCCTGTGCGTCCAGCCGGGGTATGGTTACCGGCCCGGCCTGAAGCGCCGCTGAGGGAGGGGAGAAGCATGGAATATACCGCAAAGCAGATGATGGCCGTGGCCCTGTCACGGCAGATCGAAGACGGAAAGACCTACATCATCGGCACGGGCCTGCCCCTCATCGGCGGCACCCTGGCCAAGAACACCCACGCGCCCAATGCCCATCTGATCTTTGAGACCGCCCTGTTCGAGGGCAACCCCCAGGAGGTGCCCACCAGCGTCTCCGACCTGCGCATTAACTACCAGGCCTCGGTGCTCTGGCCCCAGTACCGCTATTTCGGCTTCCAGGCCCTGGCGGCCCGCACCGGCGCCATCGACGCTGGGTTCCTGGGTGGGGCCCAGATTGACCCCTACGGAAATCTGAACTCTACCTGCATCGGGGATTATTTCCATCCCAAGACCCGCTTTTCCGGTTCCGGAGGGGCCAACGGCATTGCTACCTACTGCGATACCGTCATCATTATGAAGCATGAACCCCGGCGGTTTGTGGAGCACATCGACTACATCACCAGCCCCGGCTGGATTGACGGACCGGACGGCCGGGCCCGGCGGGGGCTCAACGACAAGGGCCCGCGGGCCGTCATCACAGAGCTGGGTGTGATGCGCTTCGGCGCGGACAAGCGCATGTATCTGGCGGAATACTTCCCGGGCGTGAGCCTGGACACCATCCGGGAGCGGACGGGCTTCGACATGGACCTGTCCCGGGCGGTGGAGGCGGAGCCGCCGGAGGAGGCTGTCCTGGAGGTCCTGCTGCAAAAGGTGGACCCCATGCGCATCATGGTTTAAAAGGAGGAGACACAATGGCAGCACTGAACTATCTGGGCGTGGTCCTGGTCCTGCTGGTCATCATCGGGGTGGGCGTCGCGTCCGGACGTCGGGTGAAGTCGGCTGCCGACTTTGCCACGGGCGGCGGCCGATCGGGCCCCTGGCTCATCTGCGGTACCATCATGGGGGCGCTGGTCTCCAGCCAGGCCAGCATCGGCACGGCCCAACTGGCTTTCAGCTACGGTATCTCTGCGTGGTGGTTCACCTTGGGCTCCGGCATCGGGTGCCTCATCCTGGCCCTGGGATATGTCCGCCCGCTGCGTCGGAGCGGCTGCACCACCCTGATGGGGGTTATCGACCGGGAGTATGGACACAACGTGGAGTACGCCGGCTCTGTTCTGAGCTCCATCGGCATCTTCATCTCCGTCCTGGCCCAGGTAGTGGCCTGCACAGGCCTGATTACCGTGATCTTCCCGGTGTCCACCACAGTGGCAGCGGTGCTGTCGGTGCTGCTGATGACCGTCTATGTGGTGTTCGGCGGCGCTTGGGGAGCTGGTATGGGTGGAATCGTCAAGCTGGTGCTGCTCTATGTCTCCTGTATCGCCGGTCTGGCGGCAGTGCTGCTGCTCACCGGGGGGCTGGGCGGACTGGGGGAAAGCCTCCGGACAGCTCTGGTGGGCACAACGCCGGGGGCCATGGCCGGGATCGAGAGCGCGGCAGACCTGTCCGCCCGGTACGGTAGCCTGATCGCCCGGGGCGCGGCCAAGGACATCGGCTCCGGTATCTCTCTGTTGCTGGGTGTCCTCTCCACCCAGACTTACGCCCAGGCGGTCTGGTCGGGGGGCAGCGATCGGGACGCCCGGCGGGGCGCACTGCTGGCGGCGGGACTCATTCCCCCCATCGGCATTGCCGGAATCGCTGTGGGGCTGTTCATGCGTGGCCACTACATCACCCAGGCGGAGGCGGACGCCCTGCTGGCCGCCGGCCAGGCCCTGCCAGAGGGGGTGGGGGTACTGGCCTCCACCATCCAGGTGTTCCCCACCTTTGTTGTCCACCATTTGCCAGTGCTCTTTGCCGGCGTGGTGTTGGGTACACTGCTGATCGCCGTGGTAGGCGGTGGGGCCGGGCTCTCTCTGGGCGTGGCCACCATCCTGGTCAATGACATCTATAAGAAGGTTTCCAGTCGCTTTGACTCTGCGGCGGCGGCCCTGGTGGCCACCCGCGGGACCATTCTGGCCGTGCTGGCGGCCTCGGCCGTCATCGCCTGCGTGGTGCCTTCGGCCACCATCAACGACTTCGGCTTCTTGTCCATGGGGCTCCGGGGGGCGGTGGTCTTTATCCCGCTGACTTGCGCCCTCTTCCTCCCGGGTCGGATGGACCGGCGGTTTGCCCTGTTGTGCACGCTGGGTGGCCCGCTGGGAGTCCTGCTGGGAAAGTTTTTGGGAATCCCCGTGGACCCGCTCTTCATCGGCATGGGTATCGCCCTGCTGATCGCTTGCCTGGGCTGCGCGGCAGGCGGCGCCCGGCCCGCGCCGGAGCGGCACAAGCGGGCTTGAATCTGGATTACTGCACAGCAGCAGACAGGCGGAGGGGATACTCAGGTATCCCCTCCGCCTGTCTGCTGCTGAAGCAGCCGCTGATAGAGCAGGTCGATGGCAAAGGCCCCCAGAGGGGCGGTGATAAGAATAGACAGCACGGCCACGGTGAGTACTAGGTTGCCGCAGGCCAGGCCCATGCTCAGAGGGATGGGGCCGATCGCCGCCTGCACCGTCGCCTTGGGGCAGTAGGCCGCCATACAGAACAGCCGTTCCCGGCGGTCCAGCGCGGTCCCCAGCAGGCAGACCCAAACGCCCAGCATCCGGAACAGCAGCACCAGGAAAAGAAGCAGTACGGCGACCGGGCCAAAGTCCAGCGCGCAGCGGATATTCACGGTGGCGCCTACTAGCACGAAGAGCAGCGGCTCCGCTGCCACCCACAGCTTGGCGTATCTGGCAGACAGCCGAGCCGCAGTCTCCCTCTGCCGCATTTGCAGGGCAACCCCGGCAGCCATGACGGCAAGAAGGCTGGAAAAGCCAACCCGACCGGACAGACGGTCCTCCAGGGCTGCCAGCAGAAAAGAGAGGCTTAGAAGCAGCACGACCTTGGCGGTGTCCCGGATGGGCACCCGATGGTAGAGAACGGCCAGAAGGCTGCCGCAGAGGAGCCCCGCCGCAATGCCCAACAGAATCGAGACGGGGATGCGGGCCAGATCCGAAAAGGCCAGACTCTCACCAGCCGCCAGACCGGTGAGAGAGGTAAACAGGACGATGACGAACACATCGTCCACCGAAGCCCCCGCCATGATCATCTGGGGGATGCGACGTGCACCGCCCCAGCCGTCCTCTATGAGCCGGAGCATTTTGGGGATGATCACCGCGGGGGAGACGGCGGCCACCACACTGCCCAGAAGAGCCGCCTCCAGAGGACGGACGCCGAGCAGCTTGGGAGCCAGCAGCACCATCCCCACCAGCTCGAAGCAGGCGGGAAGAAAGCACATCAGTAAGGCCGGCCGGCCGACCCGCCTCAGATCCTCCAGGCGGAGGTTCAAGCCCGCACGGGTCAGGATGATGAGCAGGGCGATCCGGCGCAGGTCGGAGGAAAGGAGGAGAATGCGCTCATCCAGGAGACCCAGGACATGCGGACCGAGCAAAATGCCGGCGAGCAGCATGCCCAGCAGGGGTGGCAGCCGGAGCCGGGAGGACAGCCTCCCCAGCGCCATGCCGCCCAGAAAGATCAGTGCCAGACCTTGTAACATACTCGAGCTCCCTTCTCGCAGGATATAAAAAAAGCCAATAACCCTGCGACGTGAATCATCGCAGAAGTCATCAGCTTAAAAAGCGGTTTAGGATCGAATTCCAGGGGAGAACCTCATTCCCTGCGGTGTATTATAGCCTAGAATGGAGTCGGTGTCAACCCGCTGCCTCTTGGGTACCGGCGCGCGGAATCTCAAAACGCACAAAAGGTTACAATTGACTTTAATGAACTAATTGATATAAAATAAAAGTGACCATTAAATGGGCCGACCCGCCGTCGACGGCAGACGGAAAAGAGGTGAGCAAGACGGCAAGAAGGAGAAAGCGGAGCTGGGAGGCCGTGCTGATGCTGGCCATCCTGCTGGCAATGGGGCTCTCGTTGGGCAAGAGCGCCAGACAGAGGATACGGACCCCGCTGGAGGGTGTACGGCAGCTCTCGGAGGGCTGGTACCGCCTGGAGGCCGGCCGTTGGGTGGAGGTCCAGATACCGGGTACCGTCACGCTGGACAGCGGGGAAGCCCTGACCCTCTATTACGACGGTCTGAATCCGACGGACGCGGGCCTGGTGCTGACCACACGGGGGGCGGTCTACCGGCTGCGGGTGGACCTGGGGGAGGAGTCGCTCTACGCCTATGACGATTCCACCTTCCGGCGCAATGAACAGATGCGGGCCAAGCTGGATTGCGACGTCGTTCTGCCCGAGGAGACGGGGGGGCAACCCCTGATTCTGACCTATGAGAATGCGGGGGACGGGCGCTTCGCGCTGCCCGCAGTCTATCTGGGCAGCAGCAGCGCGGTCTTTCGCCAGCACTGCCTGGGTGACGCCTTTACTCTGCTCCTGGTGTTCACCATGGCTATTATAAGCGTAGTGGCCATCGGCATTGCAAGCTATCTAGACAAGGTCCGGATGCAGGACCGCCGCTTCGCCGACGTCGCCTGCTTCCTGCTGCTGTGCGGCGCCTGGTGCACGCTGGACTCCTCCCTGATGCAGCAGATGAGCGGTCAATCACCGCTGGTCTGTTACCTGTCCTTTTATGCATTCATGACGCTGGCCATCCCCATGCTGCACTTCGTCCGCAATACGGGAGAGATGTGCCGGTTCCGCAGCCTGGACGTCCTCATCGGGGCGTTCTACGTCAACGCTGTTGGGCAGAGCCTGTTGAATTTCTTCTGGGGGTTCGATTTCATCGACATGCTGTTCGTGACCCACCTGCTGCTGGCAGCGGGGATTTGCCTGATGGGTGTGCTGATGCTGCGGGAATACCGCAGGACTGGAAACCGAGAGATGCAGGCGGTGCTGCGGGCCTTTGCCATGCTGGCGGCGGGGGGCGCCCTGGCGCTGTTGCTGTACTGGCTGTTGGAAACGCCCTGGTATGGGACCATCTTTGAGTGCGGTATCCTGGTGTTCATTATCTGCCTGCTGAGTTCTCTGATCACCACTATGGCAGCCAATCTGCGCTTCAAGACCGAGGTGCAGGTCTATAAGCGCCTGTCGCGGGAGGATCGATTGACGGGGCTGGAGAACCGGCGTGCCTTCGAAGAGTTCCTTGCCCGGCTGGAGCAGGAAACGGGGAGCTACGGAAATGTGGCCCTGATCTTCCTGGATCTCGATGGGCTCAAATACACCAATGACCATTTCGGACACAGCGCCGGCGATGAGCTCCTCATCGGCGCAGCTCGTTGCATAGAGCAGGCGTTTTGTAGGCAGGGGAGCTGTTACCGCATCGGCGGAGACGAGTTTGCCGTGATCCTGCCAGACCCGGCGGGGGATGAGCGGGCCTGGAACGAGCAGTTGGACCAAGCCATCCGCCAATACAACCAGGACAGCCGCTTCTGGCTGTCCATTGCCCGGGGGTCTAGCTACTTGCGGGACGAGGCCGGCGACATCAAGCGGATGAGTGACTGGAAGTATGAAGCGGATCAGGCCATGTATCGCCACAAAAAACAGCAGCGTTCCCGTCGGCAGGGCAGCGCTAGGGCCGCTGTGGCGGGGCGGGAGCGGGATTCAGCCGGGGGTTTCCTCGGATAAGGCGGACTCATCGGCCGGTGTGTCACCGATATAAAAGAGACGGATGAACCGGGTTACGAAGCTTTGCATCTCATTCTGTAAATCAAAGATTTCTTTTCGGGTATACCAGTTATCAATCAGTCCCCGTGCGGAGACCAGCATGAAATGCCCCATACTAATCATGCTCTCATCCAGGCGGAGCTGGTGGTTGTCCACACCCCACTGGATGATTCGTTGCAGAACGCCTAACGTGCCAGTGTCATAGGAGCGCTCCACATAGATGTTGTTACAGCTCAGGACATAGCGCAGTCGGCCAATATTTGCAATTTTGCTGTTGTAGATTGCATACTGATCAAAGAAGAAGCGCAGCTTGTCTCGCACGTCCTCTTGGATGAGTTGGGGCTCCACCACCTCTTCAAAATAGCTGTCTTCCAGCTTATAACTCTCTGCAAACACCTCTTTTTTGGAAGAGTAGTGATTATAGAACGAGCCGACCGATACGTTTGCCGCCTCAACAATGTCCATAATTTTGATGTCCTCGGCATCACATTTCTGCAATAGCGTCATGGTTGCATAGAAAATTTTCCGTTTGGTTTCCTCGGCCTGGAGTTGTCGATTGGTCACAGTCCGTTGCCTCCCTTTTTCCTCGATTAGCAATCAAAAAGGCCGTATAGACGGCGATTTCTGCTTTATATGTTTTACAGCGGGTAACCATAAAATAACACGATCCCAGGCCCCTGTCAAACAAAAGACGAATAAATTCACCGAATATTATACTTTGGGGAACCAAAGTGAAGAATCATCCGCAGGGCATCCTATACGAGAACGGGCATAAAGCATCACTCTGCTTTATGCCCGTTCAGATTATGTCTGCAACTCTTTGGCAATTTGCTGACCGATTTCACGCATTTTCTGCATATGCACCTCTTTGCCCCAGTGATATTGGGGGAGGTCCCACTCCATTTCTACAAGGTTGTGCATTACCTCAGGAATGACCTGATAAGGGATGGACAAGATCAGCAGTCCCGCGGGGAATGTGCCGCGCGCTTTCATTCCGTGGTGCAGACCGGTCACCATCAGGTTAAGTTCACCCGTTAAGAAGGGACGGGTATACAGACAGGCACAGCCAGCCACAGAGGTTCCCCGAGCCGTCCAGCCTTTTCCGGTGCGGTAGCCATGGGCCCGGAGCACGATCTCCGCCTGTTCCGGGCGGGTCAGAAGGATCATAAGATCAGGATCAAAGGTGCTATGCTCCAAGGTGTCAAACCAGGTATAGGGGCCGGTACCCTTTGCCAGGGTTTTCATGTCCAGATAGACGTTCCGATTGGCCCGCGCATCCGAGTAGACAGAAATTTTGGGACCAATCATACCGCCTACCATACCGGGGTCTTCCTCCGACTGCCCCAAGATATGGGGGCCGACGCCACAAGCATGGTCGTCATGCGCAGCGTAAAAACCGCCGTGGAGCTGTGTCTCTCGGAGCATCTCGCAGATGGCAAGTTTTTTGTTCAGCCGTGGCAGGTGAGCCGGCTTGACCATGGAAAACTTGACGCCCACTGGCATAAACTCCAAGCCAAGTTTATCGAGAATGCTGTAATCCATTACAGTTTCCGCCTCTCTCAGGTATAGCGTGGGTCAGTCATTTTAGAAGATACTTAGGGGTCTTTCCGTCCTTGACGGACAGGATGCTCTCCGCCACATCAATGCCGGTTTTGACGACGGCACCGGTGGTAAAGCCCGCATAGTGGGGTGTGCAGATGACGTTATCCATTGCCAGCAGAGGCTCATCGGAGGTCAGGGGTTCAGAGGCGTAGACATCCAGGCCGGCGCCGGCAATCTCACCGGCCTTCAGGGCCTCAACCAGCTCGTTCTGCTTGATGGCCGAACCGCGGGCGGCGTTGATGATGAAGGCGGACTTCTTCATCTTCTTAAATTGCTCAGCGCCAATCAGGCCGATGGTCTGAGGAGTCTCGGGCGTGTGCAAGGTCACGAAGTCGGAACGCTCCAGCAGCTCATTCAGGTCGGTGATCATCTCCACACCGGGATGTTCCTTTACAAAGGGATCCCAGGCGATGATATTCATGTCGAAGCCGCTGGCCTTCTTCGCCACCAGCTTGCCGATGTTGCCCAGGCCAATAATGCCCAGGGTGGAGCCCTCCAGCTCCACGGCGGAGATCTTCTTGATGGAGTTGAACTCGCCGGAGTGCATCTTAGTGTCCACAATGCGGCTGTTGCGGGCGCAGGCCATTATCAGGTACATGGCGTGCTCGGCAACGGAGTTGATGTTGGAAAAGGGAGTGTTGCACACCATGATGCCCTTGCTCTGGGCATACTTGACGTCCACGATTTCCATACCCACGCCGAAGCGGGAGATGAGCTTCAGCTTCTTGGCGGCATCGATGACCTCCTTGTCGATGTGGTTGGGGGACAGCCAGACGACGATAACGTCGACGTCGGCCACGTCCTTAATCAAGTCCTCTTTGGTGGGACCGGAGCTGCCGACGATTTCAACGCCGGAGTCCTTCAGCATCTGCTCGGCCACAGGGGCCAGAGGCTTGGGATTATAAACTTTCATAAGAAACACTCCTTTACCGTTCAATAGATTTTGGCTTATTTAAAGGTGTAGACATTGACGGCTTCGGCCATCGCCTTATCCGACAGCTCCTGGCCGATACCGGGCCGGTCAGGCACCGTGTAGACACCGTTCACCGGCTGGATGCTGTACTTACCCAACTCGCAGACCTCTTTCTTGATGGCACCCTCGTGGACTTCGTGGATCAAGAAGTTGGGGATGACCGTCTCGATCTGCAGAGCAGCGGCAGTGGAGATGGGGCCGCCGCAGACGTGGATCTGGACAGATGCATCGTAGATATTGGCCATATCGCAAATCTTCTTGGTCTCGGAGATGCCACCAGTGTTGCAGACATCAGGCTGGATGACCTGGATGGCGCCCTTCTCGAGGAACTCACGGAAGCCCCAACGGGTGTAGATTCGCTCGCCACTGGCGATGGGGATGTTCACGTTCTTGTGAACTTCCAGCATATTCTCCACATTCAGAGGATGGACAGGCTCCTCGTAGTAGTAGATGTTCAGGGGCTCCAGGGCCTTGCCTAGCTGGACGGCGGTAATGGCGTCGGTGTAGGAGTGGAGCTCGATGATGATGTCCAAGTCCTTACCGCCGGCCTCACGCATGGCAGCCACGCGCTGATAACCGGTCGCCACCATTTCGGCGGACATCTTGCCACGCATCTTCCAGGACGGATCGTTGGACTCTCTTGCCCAAATACCGGCGTTTGTCACACCAATGGGGTCGACCTTCACAGCAGTATAACCTTGGGCCATCGCCTTCTTGGTGGCTTCGTAGTAATCCTCGGGCTTGGTGATGTTTCTGTGAACATCTCCCCAGTCGAACTGCAACTGGCTGGCGTAGGCACGAATGGTTTCGTTGGTTTTGCCGCCCAGTAGCTCGTACACAGGCACTCCCAAGGCCTTGCCCTTGATGTCCCATAGAGCGATATCAATGGCAGCCATGCCGGCAGCGATGACGGTTCCACTTCCCATCCCCCAGAAGGTGTTGCGGAAAATACTCTCCCAAATCTGCTCAATCCGCATAGGATCCTTACCGATAATATAGCCGGCATAATCCCTGGCAATACCAACGGCCGCATGATGCGCTGTGCCGTAAGCCAAGCCCACTTCGCCGAAGCCGGAGATTCCCTCATCTGTGTTCACCCGCACACAAACGACCTTGTCCTTTACGAATTTACACTCAAATACATCAACGCTGGTAATTTTCACGGTTGGTCCTCCTTAGTCGAATATGGGTGTATACATCAAATATCTCGCCGACGCACCGGCGAGATATTTGATACACAGGCTCTTTCTGATTACAGATACATGATCCCCTGCGGAGTCTCGTTGACACGGACGGCGCCGTCCTTGGTAATGATAAAGTTATCGGTATTGAACGCGAACACATTGGCGGTCGCCATCTGGGGGTGGATGGAGACAAACATGTTCTCCTGCAGAATCATGGTTTCGTCGTAAGAGAAGGTGGGACGGCAGGACATATCGTAGCCCTGCCCATGGCCGAACAGGCCGTCGGAGCGTTTGTAGCCATGCTCGTCCTGGAACTTGTGCAGCGCCTTGGTGACCTCGACAGCGGGAGTACCGGCTTTTGCGACCTTTGCCAGTTCACCCTGCATGTAGACGGCGTCTTTCACAGCCTGCTGGAACTCCCCATCAGGGTCCACCCGTAGGGACCAGGGGCGGGACAGTTCGCCCCAATAACCACCCCGGTAGGACAGCTCGATCAAGATGTCTACGATGTCGCCGTCCTTAATTACGTTGTTCTGCAGCAGGAAGGGCTTGTGCTGGGCCTTGGGATAGCCGGTGCATACCATTGCATTGTTGACTTCTTCAAAGCCCATGTCAAAAGCAGCCTTCTTCAGGTCGGTGGAGATATCCCGCTCACGACGGCCAGGCCGCAGGATAGAGGGGATAATTTTAAACAACTGGTCATGCATATGGACGGTCTCGCGGGCGATAGCCAACTCCTCTTCAGACTTTACGGCCATCAGATAGTCAATCTCGTCATCGACCTTTTCGATGGTGGAGCCATCAATGTTTTCCAGCACATAATTGACAAAATGCCAGGGCAGGGAGGTCTGCCGATAAAAGCCAATCTTCTTCAGATTGCGCTCCTTCATAAAGGTGACCATCTCGCGTGGGATGTAGTCGTCGGAGAAGGAGGTCGAGGTCAGGAAAGGACCGCCTTTGGCATAGGCAATGTGTCTCTGGACCGGGGGGGGTATGGGAGCACCGCTGAAGGCACAGTGGCCGAAAGCGCCCATATCACCTTCCTTGGGGATGATCAGGGTCTGGATGTGAGAGCCCGCATTGGCGTAATCAGTGAAATAGCGGAAGGCGCCTCCAAGGGCGTTGTTATGACCGCCGCAGATGATGCAGTCCAGATTCCGGTCTGCAATAATCTTCTGTACAGCGTTGAATCTCCTGTCGAGTTCAGCGTCGGAAACCGCGCCGTAGTAAGGACCTTTTTGAATTGCCATGGTTGCTTTCTCCTTTACAGATAAAATTTTAAACGTGCGTACCGTCCACCGGGCAGCACACAGGTTGAGATAAGATCAAACCCGATCACATGAATCAGATTGGACCAAATCACACGAAGATAAGGGCGATGTCGGGAAACAGCATCAGCAGAACCAGGTCGATGAAATAAACCAGCAGAAATGGAATGATCTTTACCGCAATTTTCTCCACTGGGGCCTTTGTCACCATGGAAGAGGCATACAGACAAGTGCCGAAAGGAGGAGTCATACAGCCGATGGCCAGATTCATCAGGATCATGGCGCCAAAGTGTACTGGATTGATCTGCAGTGTAGAGCACAGAACGGTAAGGATGGGGGCTGCGATAAGGACGATGGCGGTACCGCTCATAAACATACCAGCGACCAGGACGACTAAATTCACCGCCAGGACAATCAGGACTTTATTGGCGGTAATGGCAAGGATGGCATTCATCAGCATGTTGGGCAGCTTAGTATAAGCGATAATCCAGCCGAAGACACTGGCGGTGGACAGAATCAAGAGGATGGCTGCGGACTGAAGGGCCGCTTTTTTAAACGATTCCCAGATGCTTGCCAGGGAGAGCTCGTGGAAGATGGGTCCGCATACTAGAATGACATAGGCGATTAGGATTACGGAGCACTCCGTAGGGGTGACAAAACCGCCAAAAATTCCCACAATGATTAGGAGGGGAGCCAGAAGAGCTAGGATGGATTCCTTGAGTGTGGAAAGGACCATTTCTTTGGTATAGACCTTCTTGACTAAGGTAATGTTTTGTCTGCGACCCTGGATGATGCATAGGATCATGACCGAGATCATCATGAAAAGGCCCACAGAGAAACCAGCTTTGAACAAATCTGCGATGGAGGTTCCGGTAGCTGCACCGTAGACAACCAGGATGACGCTGGGGGGAATCACTGCATCCAGAACACCGCCTGAAGTAATTAAGGCACCTACGTAACTGGGTTCATAGCCACGCTGCTTCATTTCGGGGAGCATGATTCCGCCGACGACAGCGGTGGTGGCTACGCCAGAGCCAGAGATAGCCCCAAAAATGGCCGACGCCGCGACGGTGACAATGGGCAGTCCGCCGGGAAGCTTTGCCACGAACAACTCACAGAAAGAGACCAGCCGTTTGGCCAAGCCGCCCTGGTCCATTAGGTTACCAGCAATCAGGAAGCCCGGCAGGGCCAACAGAGTCATCTTATCCACGCCGGAATACATGCGTTGAATCACCATGAAAAAGTCGATGTCTGTCACCTGCATAAAGATGGCACACGTTGCCGCAATGCCGGCAAAAACCGGCATACCTGCCAGCAGGAGAACAAATAGCAACAGGAACAACACGCCTCCACTCATTACTCGATGTCCTCCTTTTCGAATACGGGTGCCTCCTGGGAAAAGAGATCCTCAACGGCGCAGATCACTGTCTGAAAAATCAGCAGGGCTATGCCCACTGGAATAGCGGCATAAATCCAGGCGGCAGAAAAGTTCATTGCATCAGCCGTCTGCGGGATAGTCACCCGCACTCCGTTGATGCCCCAGAGCAGGAGTAGCACCAAGATGACCGTGGTAAGGATGGACATGATGCCCTCGATGACTTTGTGGGCTTTACCATGGAAACGGTCCACAATAAAGCTGATCGTGATTTGACTCCTGCGTTTGGTCGCCAGCGGAGCGCCGAGAAACGTCGCCCAGATGAATAAATACCTGCAGGCTCCATCTGCCCAGGAGAGCGTATGGGCCGGGAACAGGTTTCGAAGGATAACCTGCACCAGCATGACCACAAAAAAGCCGACCATAAGTGCGGCACTGATACAACGAAGCGTAGAATCCAGTTTATCGCTGATTTTGACAAGAGCTTTCACAAATTAACCTTCTTCCTTCTTGTTAGGAGCCAAGGTAGCCTCCGGCCACAATTACTCAAAATAGGCCAGGAACTCCGCATATTTGTCGGCATACTTAGGCCACACTGTTTCTTTACAAGTGGTTTGCATTTCTGCCAAGGCCTCTTCGCTCATGTCAATGACCTCGCAGCCGGCATCGGTCAGGACCTGACGATAGTGCTCCTCGTCCTCCTGTGTTTGCTGCATGATCTTCTGGCAGGCTTCGGTGGTGACGGCGGTGTAGACTTCCTGGAATTCCTCCGGCAAGGCATCCCAGGCTTTCTGACTGACGTAGTAACCAGAGAAGGTTGCAATGTGATTGGTACGGGTGATGTATTGCTGGAATTCATAGAAACCATCGTTGTAAATAAAATCCAGAGGGTTTTCTTCCGCGTCAATGGTACCCTGCTGTAATGAGACCAGAACTTCGGAAGCAGCCATGGGTACCGGGTAAGCGCCCAGCGCGTTAAAAGTGTCAATATAGACATCATTTTGCTGCACTCGGACCTTCAGACCGGCCATATCCGCCATGGTGTTGACAGGACGGACGTTGTTGGAAAAGTTGCGTAGACCCGTGCTATAGAAGGACAGAGGGTGCAAACCCACGGCTTGAATGGAGTCGCTTAACAATTCACGGGCTCCGGCAAAATCATCGCCAAAGCACAGAGCGTTCAGTTCCTCCCAACTGGATGCCAGGTAGGGCAAACTGACCACGTTACAGTAGTCAGCAAACTTAGAAAGCGTTCCGTAGGAGCCCTGACCGGCTTCGATGGAGCCGGCAGCCAGTGCCTCAATGCATTCGCGATCGCTGTATAGAATGGCGTCGGTGTAAACTTCAATCGTAAATTTGCCGTCGGTACGGGTGGCGACCTCATCAGCAATCCAGTTGGCCATCTTTCCCACGACAGTCTGGCTACCGGACTGGGTGGAAAAGCGCCATGTGACTGCCTCAAGGTTGGCAAAGGCGCTTTCGCTGTAAGCGGAGGAAGAGGGGGCCGGAGAGGTGCTGCTTTTCTGCGGCGAAGAGCTGCATGAGGTCAGAACAGCGCTGGAACAAGCTAGCATGGCAAGTACGAGCATCAGACTAAGTGTTTTTTTCATCACAAATCCCCATTTCTTTCTAATATTTTGCCATGAGTCACGCTTGGGCCGATTGCGATACCACTGGACCCAGGCACGGCGATGCCATGGACCAAAGATATCTATAGAAAGCAAATCGCGTCGCCGGGCAGAAACTCTCTGTGCTGATGTTACCCTCACAGAGAAACGGAGGGAGCGATTTGCAGACTACCAGAGGGCAGGCGGAGGAGGGTGCACCTGGATTCTTCGTGAAAGTAAATCAGTCACTGTCCTAAGCATAAAATATTCGCCGAAAAATGTCAATAGTTTTAGTAGAATTTTTTCACCGAAAAATTTCCATTAAACTATTGACATTTTTGCTGTGGAGAATTATAGTGAACACGGCTTTGTGAATTTGTTCACTGAATGGGCCTGCCATATATTTGGGTGAACAGCCAGATTCCTGCCCGGACCCGCTCCGCAACTGTAGGGCCGATGTGGCGCCCTCCCAATTCCGTGTTTTTCAGCAACCACATTTCCCTTCTGCCTCCCTGCTGCACCTGCATGGGCCTGCTTGCGGAGTGGGTTCGATTTATACCGCATGCGTTTTCCCCGGCAAGAGAGAAATATGATACGGAGGAGTCTCTATGGAGCATTTGACGATTTTTGCACTGGCCCTGTTCGTAATCACTTATGTACTAATGTTTTCCTTCCAAAAGATCCGGCCCTATGTAGCAGTTGTGTCTGCCGTCCTTTTTGTTGCAGTGGGGAGTCTTTCCATTTTTCCGGCATTCAACTACACTTGGCGGGATGCTCTGGGTGAGATTGACTGGAACGTCATCATGATGATTGCCGGTACGATGGGGACAGTTTACTTGTTTATTGAATCCAGGATGCCCCAGCTTCTCAGCGATCTGATTATTTCCAAGGTTCCATCTGTAAAGTGGCTGATCGTGACGATGTCGCTTTTTGCAGGCATCATTTCCGCCTTTGTAGACAATGTGGCGACCGTACTGATGGTGGCTCCGGTGGCGCTGGCGGTCTGCAAAAAGCTAAAAATCTCCCCAGTTCCGGCTATCATCTGCATTTCTGTATCTTCCAATCTGCAGGGGGCGGCTACGCTGGTAGGTGACACCACTTCGATCCTGCTGGCCAAGGCGGCCAATCTGGACTTTATGAGCTTCTTTTTTGTGGACGGCAAGGCAGGCATGTTCTGGGTGACGGAGTGCGGTGCTTTGGCTGCGACGTTGATCATCCTGTGGATGTTCCGCCATGATAACCAGGTAGTCGAAATCCGTGACCATACAAAGGTGGAGGACAAGGTGCCGACCTGCCTGCTCTGCCTGACAGTCATCAGCCTAATCCTGGCCTCCTTCATTCCTTATGCCAGCAATGCCCAGCCCGGACAGTTCTATAAACCGGATATCACAAACGGCCTAATCTGTATGTTCTTTTTTATCGTGGGTTTGGTCCGCCAAGCGGTGCGGGACAGGAGCAGTGATGTGGTCAAGCGCGCGTTGAAAGAAATTGACTATTACACAATTTTTCTGCTGATTGGTCTGTTTGTGGTCATCGGAGGTATCAGTGAGGCCGGCATTATTGACCTCATCGGACGAACCCTGGCCAAGCTTAGCGGCAACGGCGACCGTATGTCGATCTTCCTGGTGTACACCATCGTTGTCTGGATGTCGGTGATCTTGTCCGCGTTCATCGATAATATTCCCTATACGGCCACGATGCTTCCGGTAGTGGCTGTCATCACCGAACAGCTTTCCGCCTCCGGTGGGGTCTCGATCAGTCCCAATTTACTGTATTTTGGTCTGCTGGTTGGAGCGACTTTGGGGGGAAATCTGACACCCATCGGCGCTTCGGCGAATATCACGGGTATTGGAATCCTGCGGAAAGAGGGCTATGACGTTCCGTCTTCGTCCTTCATGAAATACAGCGTACCCTTTACCCTAGCTGCAGTCTTGAACGGATACCTGCTAATTTGGATTATCTGGATGTGAATGTATAAAAAAGGGGCCGTTCCAAGATTCACTCCGGAACGGCCCCTTTTTTACAAGAAGAGATATCCGCAGCAGCGAGATGACAGACCTTATCTATCGGTCGCTCACTGAGAGCGGCGGGATGCCGAATATGGGGAGGGCTTCGTCAGGTGAAGCGGCTTCAAGGCCCAGCTCATGGATGAAGCGGATGGAGCGCCCGACCAACTGAGCGTTGTTTTTGGTCAGCTCCCCTTACTGTACCAGATATTATCCTCCAGGCTGATATATATGCACTCTCCATGCAATCACCTCCCAGAGAAATTATAACCGTGGTAAAGCGAGCTGCAAATCTGAATGTTGGGCCCTCCCTTTCTAGGCCTTGTTTGAAAAATAAAAGTTGCACAATAAAGCAAGTTATGCGAAGCTAAGGGCATGAAACGATATGAATGAACCAAAGAACAATGGGAACGAATCAAGCCGCTGCTGCCACCGGAAGAAACGGGAAAGCGGGGGCGTCCCCGGGAGGATAACCGGATCATGCTCAACGGGATGCTCTGGATCGTTCGGAGCGGTGCGCAGTGGCGTGAGCTGCCTGAGGGCTATGGCCCCTGGCAGTCCATATACGCCCGATTCGCCAAATGGCGGGATGATGGCACTCTGGAAGCGGTATTCCACACACTGTCTGCGGACGCGGATATGGAGAACCTGAGCATGGACTCCACTTGCGTAAAGGTACATGAAAGCGCAAATGGCGGGGGAAAAAACGGCGGATAAGGCGGTTGGTCGTACCAAAGGCAGGTGGAACACAAAACTCCACGCTGTCGTAGACGGTTTGGGAAACCCGGTAGAGTTCCTTCTCTCCGCTGGAAATGACCACGATTCGGTTCACGCTGTTGAACTGCTGAAAAAGGTCAGAATCAGCGGGAGTGCCGTGCTGGCAGACCGGGCCTATGGCGCCCGGACGATTCGGGAATATATTTCGGATCACGGGGCACTCCAAAAGTAAATTTCCGCTCAAAATAAATGAACAGGCACTTTGTCAACAGCCCCATATTCTGACGAAGTATCCTACCATCCTTTCCCTCCTCTTTTAGTACGCATTCTAATACAAACGCTGTTATGCTCTGATGTTTTTCTTCCGCTTTCATCTTAATGAGGTTCTTTTTATCCTCTGTTACACGTACTTGTATCGTCTCTCTGGGCAACTAAACCCACTCCTTTCCCGGCCGCAAGAAGGGGAATGCCATGTCATGACACTTCCCCAGGGGCCCCAGTTACCTCGATGTTGTGCGCCAATATAAATTCAAACAAACATCAAAGGTGCCTAATCACCAAACAGGCGCTACCAAAACCGAATGCAACATGATACAATTCGATTGACCTCACATTCGTTTTCCCCTGTATTCAAAAATTTTGTGGGATTTCCCACCATATCCACATTTTTCGTGGGAGAAGGAGGCCGTCTCATGGGTTCTCTTAAAACACTAACAATGGACACTATCCCAAGGTGGATCGACAAACAGCTGACCCCCAGAAATGTTGATCTGCTGTTCTCTGGAGATCAAAAACAAAAGCAGGAATTCTCCGCATAATGTGTATTTCGGGCCGTAGCTGAACTGTACGATCGCGTAGCGACAACCAAAGCACTCCATGCCCACCTATCCTCTAAGTCCGATCAGGCCGGCACTGTTTCAGACGATGAGTATGAGTCCGGAAAGCGAATTGCCCGCCAAGCTTTGGATGGCAGAAATGAGCATTTTGACCGTATGCACCTCGACCTCGGCTATGAGGAACTCTATCGCGTAGATACAGGTAGCGACCGCAGGCACGGCTACCAGTTTAGTGACCGACAATTCGATGCATTGGCGCGAATGAACACGCTGGGGCTTAGAGACAGCAAAAAAATCTTTACGCTGGCAGATAGTAAGAACATTGGCTATGATGCCTTCTGTGAAAAATACGGCCAATACACTTCAGGATGGCATTCTGTTCGGGAACAGGCTGTCACCCCGCAAGATCGAATTCGTGTTGCCGTTGATTTTGAATCCTTTGAAAACCATACTAGTTGGAAGGGATTTATCATCTGGCAACGTATGTACACCATCAGTTCGCGCTCAAACATCAAAAGGCCACCGCACACGATGTGGCTCAAGAAATCTTTTTAGGAAGTGGTCTGTTCCAGGCCGTATGTGTATTTACCCCCAAATTACAGCTATCAGGATATCTGCCTCTACAAGCGTATCCATTTCTCTTTTTGACTGACCACCACGATATCCTCATGCGCACCAGAATCCTCACATCTTTCGATCATCCGATCTCTTGCACATTACAACGGCAACAGTGTGCCGCACGCTCTATTCTCGCCAGAAAAGCAAGAAACTACATACTTGATGAGGGTACACTCTCTTTTCAAGATGTGCAGAATGAATTTGAGTGGTTCCTCCACGAAGCGTACCCTATCTGGGACGCCATTACCGAACATAAGGAATGGTCAAAGGAGAAAGTCCGAATCGCGCGTGGAATCATCTCCAGCGTCAGAGACGTGATTTGTGATAAACAATATCGGACAAGTAAATAGTCTCAAAACAGGGCCACCCTCCGTTCTCTTTGTCAGAACATGGGTGGCCTTCATTTTTGCGTTATTTTCGTTCTAAAAATCAGGCGGCTGACGTGGTACCCTCTTAGATGCCAGAAAGATTGCTTCACTCAACCCCGCATGCCCATCAAGCACTAAGGCAACACCGCGCAATGACATGAAAAAACCGCACCATCTGCCAATATCGGC
>ERZ857998.754-NODE-754-length-42634-cov-4.786233_pt1 | contig 42634 bp, 34 predicted proteins | sample MGYA00519954_ERZ857998 | MGnify/ENA primary metagenome ERZ857998 (study PRJEB31778, sample SAMEA3449424) | human gut metagenome | biome: human gut; feature: human-associated habitat; material: faeces | place: United Kingdom | collected 2010/2012 ...
AGCCCCGAGCCAACCGAGTCCCGACCACCCGTGGAGCCGTCTGCGCCCACCCGCGCCCCGCCACCCGCCGCGCCTCACCCTGCCGCGCGGGTTCTGCTGCGGTTCCGGTAATTCCCGCGAAATGGTGCGGTGATACAATTGCCCATACAAGAAAACTCCGTTTTTAAGGACAAGCAATGAGCTCTATTTTTGGCGACAAGCCCGTAGTGGGAATCATCATGGGATCCGAGTCCGACATGCCTACGATGGAAGCGTGCATGAAACAGCTTGAGGAGCTGGACGTTCCCTACGAGGTTAAGGTGGCAAGTGCCCACCGCAAGCCCGCAGAGGTGCACGAATGGGCATCTTCTGCAGTAGACCGCGGTATTCGCGTTATCATCGCTGCTGCTGGCAAGGCTGCTCACCTCGGCGGTGTTGTTGCCGCCTATACGCCGCTCCCTGTTATTGCCGTCCCCATGAAGACCAGCGATTTGGGCGGTTTGGACTCGCTGCTTTCCATGGTTCAGATGCCCAGCGGCGTACCTGTCGCAACGGTTGCTATCAATGGCGCAAAGAACGCTGGCATCCTGGCTGTTCAGATGCTCGGCACCGGCAACGATGAGGCGCGTGCCAAGATCGAAAAGCTCAAAGCCGATATGGCCGAGGCGTAAAAGGATATAGCTTAATGGCAAAAGAATTTTTGACGGGTAACGAAGCATTCGCCCATGCCGCCCTCGAGGCGGGCGTGCGCGTGTGCGCCGGATACCCAGGCACGCCTTCTTCCGAGGTCATCGAAACGGTGGCCAAAGAACATGCCGCCGGTCGCGCCGAAGGCGTTCATGTTGAGTGGTCCACGAACGAAAAGGCGGCTTTGGAACTGCTGGCGGGTGCAGCCTATTCTGGCGCACGCACGCTGTATACCTGCAAGCAGGTGGGCTTGAACGTTGCCAGCGATGCCCTGATGTCGCTGAACTATGTGGGCGTGAAAGGCGGCACTGTTCTGTACGTGGCCGACGATCCGGGCCCTATTTCTTCCCAGACCGAGCAGGATACGCGTCGTTTTGCGGCCTTCGCCAAGGTGCCGGTGTTCGACCCGGCAACACCCGAGCAGGGATGCCAGATGATGAGCGCCGCCTACGAGTTGTCTGAGAAATATCAGACCTCCGTGCTGATGCGCCCCACCACGCGCGTATGCCATGCCTCCACCTACTTCGAGGTAGCCGAACATACCCAGGCGCGCACGCCCGAAGGCTTCAAGCGCGATTCTCGCTGGGTTATTTTCCCGAAACGCTCCTATGCTGCGCACAAGGAAATCAACGAGCGTCTGGGTTCCATTGCCAACGATTTCTCCGAGAGCGAATTCGACGCATTCAACCCCATGTTCACCGAGGGCGAAGATGCTCAGTTCGGCATTGTTGCCGGCGGCATTTCGTACGCCTATACGCGTGAGGCATTGCGCTTGCTGGAAGAAGAAGCTCAGGCGGGCAAGCTCGTGTGGGCGCAAGGTGCTCCTGCAGCGCCGGTTCTTCCGCCGCAGTGCGAAGGCGGTTACTGCACCATGGGTGGCCCCGCTTACGGCAAGACGGTGGATGCTCTTCCTGCGTATCGCATTATGCAGGTGGGCACGCCGTATCCGTTCCCTCAGAAGCGCGCCGTGCGCTTTGCCGAGGGCTTAAGTGATGTGATTGTGCTCGAAGAGCTGGATCATGTTCTGGAAGACGAAATGCTGAAAACGGCAGGGTGCGCGCATGCCGGCTATCGCGTGCATGGCAAGCTGACAGGTGAAACCACCGACCGCGGTGAAAACACGGTAGACGCCATTGCCGCTCAGCTGCGTGCATTCTTCGGTGTGCAGCTGGCCGAGCCCCGCAAAGTGTTCGGCGCTGAAGCTGTCACCGCTGCAAGTGCTGGCGAAGAAGTGGTTCAGATTCAGCCGCCTGCCCGCCCTCCGCTGCTATGCCCAGGTTGCCCGCATCGTGGCGCATTCTACGCGGTGAAGTCCGCGTTGAAGAAGCCGAGCGACGGCATTTTCTGCGGCGATATCGGCTGCTATACGTTGGGTAATGCGAAGCCCTTGAACGCTGTCGACACTTGCTTGTGCATGGGTGCGGGCATTACGGTGGCACAGGGCTTTAGCGTGGTAGAGCCTGGTAAGAAGGTCCTTTCGTTCGTGGGCGATTCCACCTTTTTTGCCAGCGGTATGACGGGCATTGCCAATGCGGTGTACAACCAGCACGACATCACGGTATGCGTACTGGACAATGCCACCACGGCGATGACCGGATCTCAGCCTCATCCGGGCACGGGCGTTACTTTGATGGGCCCCAAATCCGAGCCTATTTCCATCGAAGCGGTGCTGCGCGCATTGGGCGTGAAGGTTATCACCCATGCCAATCCGCTGCGTTTGGATGAAGCACGTGAAGCGGCTCGTGAGGCAATCTACTACGATGGTCCTTCCGCCATCATCTTCGAATCGCCTTGCGTGAAGCTGATCAAGCCTGGTGCTCCTGTTCGCTACCGCGAAGAGGCGTGCACGGGCTGTGGCAAGTGCGTGCTGAAAATCGGATGTCCCGCTCTTTCTTGGGACGCCGAGAATCGCCGCCCTATTGTTGACGCTTCGCTGTGCAACGGCTGTGGTTTATGCACGTACCTGTGCGAAGACGGCGCCCTAGAGTGCGATGGGAACGAAGGGAGCGCGAAATGATCAACGTTTCTCTTGCCGGCATCGGCGGGCAGGGCAGCGTACTTGCTGCGAAGATCTTGGCCGAAGCCGCCCGTTCAAAGGGCTGGCAGGTGCGCACGGCTGAAACCACGGGCATGGCGCAGCGCGGTGGCGACGTTATGAGCCACGTGCGCATGGGCAACAACGGCGAAGAGGTGTTTTCTCCGTTGCCTGGCGATGCGTCCGACGATGTGATTATTGCGCTTGAACCCGGCGAGGGTCTGCGTGCCCTTCATCTGCTGAAGCCTTCGGGCGTGATGGTAGTTGCTTGTTCAGGCGTTGCCCCTACGGTGGGCGATTTCAAATCGCCTTCGTACAACCCTGCCAAGATGATCGAGGCTTTGCAGGCATCGGGTGCTCATGTGGTTGTGGTAGACGATGTTGCCCTGTGCGATGCGTTGGGCTCCCGCAAGGCGCTGAACATTATCATGCTGGCAAGCGCCCTTAAAGCGGTAAACGCACCCGAAAGCCAAAGCGCCCTTCGCGGCGTGCTGACGCTTGATGATATGCGCGCCGTTGTGCCCGCTTGCGTGAAGGGACGTTTCGTCGAGATGAACCTTCGAGCTGTCAGCTTGGTCGAGGGCGTGTAGGCAGGCTGGTGCTCGTGCTTTCGGTTTGGTTGGGCGCATAGCCTGATCCGGATTGGCTTTCGCGCCGACAGCGGTTGGGGCGTGGTTTTGATTGGTTTTCGCGTTGCGAGTCTGGCTGTGGGCGCATGGGCCGATAGGGCCCGCACCGTCAGCCCAGTTGGGGAACGTGCGGCTCGATTGCTGCTTGTGTCGTTAGCTTGGCTGAAGGCACCTGACTCGATGGGCCGCACCGCCAGCCTAGGTTTGGGTGCGTAACTCGATTATTCCGATGCGTTTCGCTTTATCGTGCTAGAGTGTGACGCATCATCTGTAATTTGGTTAGAAGCCGCAGGGGGGTACCCCCTATTTGCGGTTTGTTTTCAGCGTAACAAGGCAACCTGCTACACAGAAAGGCAGATCCATGGAATTGACCGACGAGCAGTTCTCCCTCATCAAGGAGCAGTTCAAGACGCTGAAGGAGCGTTCGCCCTTCTATGCGAAGAAATTCGAGGGCATCGATCTTTCTGACGTTCAGACCCAGGAAGATTTTGAGAAGCTGCCTTTCTCCGAAAAGGCCGACTTGCGTGAGGCCTATCCGCTGGGTTTGGCCGCCGTGCCCGAGGAAAAGATCGTTCGCATCCATTCTTCTTCTGGCACCACGGGTATTCCGGTGGTGATTCCCTATACCCAGAAGGATGTTGACGACTGGGCCACGATGTTTTCGCGCTGCTACGAAACGGTGGGCATCACCAACAAAGACCGCATTCACATTACGCCAGGTTACGGTTTGTGGACGGCTGGCATCGGCTTCCAGCTTGGTGCCGAAAAGCTGGGCGCCATGGCGGTTCCGCTGGGTCCAGGCAACACCGAAAAGCAGCTGCGCATGATGGAAGATATGCAGTCTACTGTTCTGTGTGCTACCTCCTCCTATGCTCTGCTTCTTGCCGAGGCAATTGCCGAACGCGGCATCCGCGACAAGCTTGCTCTGAGGAAGGGCGTTATAGGTTCCGAGCGTTGGAGCGAAAAGATGCGCCATCGTATTGAAACCGAGCTGGGCATCGAGATCTTCGACATCTACGGTCTTACCGAAATCTATGGACCGGGCATTGGCATTTCTTGCCACGAGCACGATGGCATGCATCTGTGGAGCGACTACGTATATGCCGAGGTCGTTAACCCGAAAACAGGCGAGCCCGTGTCCGATGGCGAGGTTGGCGAGCTGGTTCTTACCACCCTACGCAAGGAAGGCGCTCCCCTTATCCGCTACCGCACGCACGACCTTACCCGCATCATCCCCGGCGATTGCGCTTGCGGCATGAAACACCCCCGTATCGACACGCTGGTAGGCCGTACCGACGATATGTTCAAGGTCAAGGGCGTTAATATGTTCCCCGCTCAGGTGGAAGAGGTCATCGCCGCAACCTCGGGTACGTCTTCCGAGTACCAGGTAATGATTGAGCACATCATGGGCCGCGACGTGCTTACGGTGCTGTTCGAAACCTCGCTTGAAGGCGAAGCTTTGCAGCGTTGCGAAGAAGAGCTGGCACTCATCTTCAAGGCAAAGATCGGCTGCACTCCCGATGCCAAGGGCGTGCCTATCGGCGAGCTTCCCCGCTCCGAGAAAAAGACCCAGCGCATCTTCGACAGCCGTTACTAAGTTTTACCAACGCCGCCCCTCCCACGGGCGGCGTTTTTTATGGCGTAGGCCAGGCGCGCTGTTGGGCGCCGAAAGATGTGCCGCTTTGGATTGGGGGTTATGTGCAGAAAGCGACTTGCCGGTTATGGCAACCCTCACCTTGCAGAAAGGGGCTTGCTGGTTGCGGCTATTCTTGCCTTGTTGAAAACGCCCTGTAGGTTGCGGTGGCATACATTCGGCGGAGCCGTTTATGGGTCGCAGCGACCCGCATCCGACGGAGCCGTTTATGGATTGCGTCTGTCTGCAACTCCATAAAAGCCGTTCGCAGGTTACAGATTTCAAGAACGTGTTACGGCATGCTATGATGTTACGGTCCTAAAAGAAGTAACATCGACGCAGAAGGGGACGCGATGCAGGAAGCCGCGCTTGATCCCGATTACGAATCACTTTCCTGGTCTGATTCTGATGACTACGATCAGTACGTAAACGAAGAGCTGGCAGATTCCCGCTCGGCGAAGTGGGTCGCCCTGGTTTCTCGCTTGGCGGGGTGCTCCCTTGAAGGGAAAACCGTCCTCGATTTGGGCTGCGGCCCTGGGTTCTTTCCCTGCGTGCTTGGTGCAGAAGGCGCCAAGGTGTATGGCATCGATACCTCCGATAGCATGCTGGCGTGCGCATATGCGAATGCCGAAAAGCGCGGCGTTAACGCTGTGATGCTCCATATGGATGCCGAAAGCTTGAGCTTCCCCGAGGCAACCTTCGACCTGGTTGTGACGCGCAACGTTACGTGGACGCTGCCGAACCCGGTTGCCGCCTATCGTGAATGCCTGAAGGTTCTGAAGCCTGGCGGAAAGCTGCTCGTGTTCGATGCGAACTGGCACCACGAGTTCTATAGCGAAGCTGTTGCGCAGAAGGTGCGCGAAAATGAAGCGGCGTATTATCGGAAAACCGGCATCCACACAGCTGTGTGCACCAACGACAAGCCTTACTACGACTCTCTTCCCCTTTCGTCGGTAGTGCGCCCCGCATGGGATGCCGATGCTCTGACGCAGGTGGGCTTTGACGGCGTCACGGTAATCGAAGATGCTGGCAAGGAAGTGTACCTGGACTGGGAATATGAGCTTTATGGCGCTTCGCCTCTGTTTGCTGTGGCTGCGGAAAAGCCCGTTGTTGCTGCTGCAGAAGGAAACGAAGCTTTCAACGTGCTCAAAGCCACACGTGACTATTGGAACGAGCGCTCCAACACGTTTGGACTCGATGGCTCCATCGATAAATGGGGCGACCTCATTCAGCAAAAACTCCTGCAGCGTGGCGTTACGTCACCTTGGGTTCTTGATGCTGGCTGCGGCACGGGAGCCATGGCGCTTACTCTTGCATCGCGCGGGTATCGCGTGTGCGGTGTTGATTTTTCTCAGGGCATGCTGCTTCGCGCCCGCATGAACGCAAAGCATCAGGGTCTGGAAATTCCTTTGGTATTGGGCTGCGTCGATCAGCTCCCGTTCGTTTCTGAAACCTTCGATGTGGTGGTAAGCCGCAACGTGCTTTCCAACTTGGCTGTTGCCAAGGAGGCCTTGGAAAGCTGGCGCGATGCGTTGCGCCCCGGTGGCTACCTGGTATATTTCGATTCCTCCTGGTGGCACTACCTCCACGAAGAATCGCTGGACGCTAAGCGTGCCCTTGCGTATGGTACGGGTTCTTCACCCATCTTCAACGTCCTTGAAGAACTCGCGAAAGACATGCCCATTGCTGCGGCGGACCGCCCTGCGTGGGACGTGATGGCCCTTCGCTCGCTTGGCTTCGAAGTTGAAGCAGTTGAAGATGTTTCTTCGCGTGTATGGACTGCCGAAGAACAGCAGCGCTATGAATTTGCTCCGCAGTTTATGGTGGTTGCGCGAAAGCCCGTTCGCTAGGCGCCCCATGAAAAAAATGATCGTACAGCGACTGCTGCATCTTGTGGTGGTGCTGTTTTTGGTGACGCTTGTCTCGTTTTTCCTGATGTACTTTTCTCCTGGCGATCCGGTTACGGCGCTTTTGTCGCGCGGCGGTACGGTGCCCGACCCCGATGTGGTTGCCCAGAAAAGGGCAGAGCTCGGCCTGGACAAGCCTGTGGCGGAACAGTACGTTGCGTGGCTGGCGGGGATATTCCAAGGGAATTTGGGAGTATCGATCGGCTCGGGGCGGCCCGTTGCATCGGAAATCGCTGCGCGCATGCCGGCAACGTTGTTCTTGGCCGTTACCTCTCTTGCACTCACGCTTGTGGTGTCCATTCCCCTTGGTTGCCTGTGCGCTCTGAAGAAGAACCGCGCAACTGATTTGATTATTCGCTTCGCTTCCTTTGCGGGGGCTTCGGTCCCGGGCTTCTTGATGGCTCTGATCTTAATATTTGTATTTTCCCTGACGCTTCACTGGTTGCCCAGTATCGGAAGCATGAAGGGTGCGGGCTGGGTTCTGCCTGTTCTGACGCTGGTCCTTTGCGAATCGGCGATGTACATCCGCCAGATCCGCACCATCGTGCTGCAGGAAATGGAGCAGGATTACGTTGAAGCGGCGCGCTTGCGTGGCATTTCCGACGTTGCCATTTTGTCTCGCAGTGTGCTGAAAGCTGCGGCGCCCACCATTTTGGTGCTGACGGGCATGACGTTTGCGCAGCTTTTAGGTGGCAGCGCCATTATCGAAAACGTATTTAGCTGGCCTGGCATCGGCTTCTATGCGGTACAGGCAGTATTCGCGCGCGATTACCCGGTAGTTCAGGCGTACGTACTTATCGTTGCGGTGCTCTTTGTACTGGTCAACCTTTGCGTTGACTTGCTTCAGGCTCGCATTGACCCCCGTGCCCGTTTGGCGCTGGAGCAATCTGCCGCCCAAGACAGGCGGGGTGGTGTGCGTGCTTAGGGGTAAACGTCGAAGCGGCGGTTTGGCTGGGCGTCGTGCGCTCTGTTGCGGCATTGTTGCGCTGCTTATCGTTGCGTTCTCGTTCGTTGCGCCTTTGTTGTGCCAGCACGATGCCGAACTTGCCAACCTTGCGTTGTCGAACCGCGCACCCGACGGGGAATTCCTTATGGGCACCGATTCGCTGGGGCGCTGCATTTTATGTCGTGTGCTAACGGGATTGCACACCACCGTGCTTGCCGCTTTGGCGGTCGTGGCTTTAAGCGTTGTTATCGGCTCGGTTCTGGGTGCGTTGTCGGGGTATATCGGCGGCGTGTTCGATTCCGTGGTAATGCGCATCACTGATGCCTTCATGGCGTTCCCGACCTTGGTTTTGGGCATTGCCATTGCCGGCCTTCTGGGCGGCGGTTTGCAGAATGCGGTTATCGCGCTGGTGGTTCCTGGCTGGACGCGCTTTGCGCGCATTGCCCGTTCTTCCGTGCTGGCGCTGAAAGAGCGCCCCTTCATTCAGGCAGCAGTTATTGGCGGCCTGAGCAGAACGGCAATCGCTCTGAAGCATGTGTTGCCCAACATCCTTCCACCCCTGATTGTTACGGCGTGTTTGGATATTGGCGGATCGATGCTCAGTTTGGCGGGGCTTTCGTTCTTGGGTTTGGGCGCATCGCCTCCTTCGCCCGAGTTAGGCGCCATGATCAATCAGGCGGCTTCGGGGTTCCAAACTGCACCCTGGGCGGTATTCGCACCGGGTTTTGCCATCTTCTTGGTGGTTGCGGTGTTCAATTATTTCGGCGATTCGGTTAACGAAGCGTTAGGAAATAAGAGCTCGCTGTTTGCGAGGGTAAAGAAATAAAGCCATCGAGGAAAGGAAAATGGGATGGTGAAAGTTAAGAAGAGGTGGGCAAAGCGCATTGCCGCCGTAACCCTTGCTTGTGCTTTGGGCGCAGGTGCGGTGGGCGCGTTAGTGGGATGCTCGTCGGATTCCAGGAGCAATAGCGACGAAATGAGCGTTGCCTGGACTTCCAATGCCGGTGAGTACAACCTTGATCCAACCAACAACTACATGGGTTGGCAGGGTTCCTATCTGGGCATCTACGAGCAGCTTTTCCGCATCGATGCCAACTTCGACCCTCAGCCCATGTTGGCTGAGTCCGCCGAAATGGTAAACGATACCACGTGGAAAATCACGATTCGCGAAGGGGTAACGTTCCAGAACGGCAACGAGCTCAATGCTCAGGCGGTAGCGGATTGCCTGAATCGCACCATTAGCATGAACGAGCGAGCCAAGAAATCGCTGGATATTGCCAGCATGGAAGCTGATGGCAACGTGCTCACCGTTACCACCAATTCCCTTAACACTGCCTTTAAGAACGAACTGTCCGAGCCTGTTGCCTCTATCATCGATGTGAACTCGGGCGCTGCCGAAGATGAGCCTGTGGGCACTGGCCCTTACAAGATCGATTCGGTTGCAGGCAATGGAGACGTTGAGCTTTCTGCCTACGATTCCTATTGGCAGGGCGAGCCGAAGATCAAGACCGTGCATGCGAAGTACCTGACCGACGACCAGTCGAAGGTGTCCGCTCTACAGTCGGGCGAGGTTTGCGCGCTGATGAATGTTGCGGACGACCAGCTTGGAAACTTGAGCGATACGTCCAAGTACACTTTGCATCAGACCAATCAGGCTCGTGCCCACATGCTGTACTTCAACATGAAGAGCGAAGCCATGCAGGATGACGCGGTTCGCCAGGCCGTTGGCATGTGCGTCGATCGCGATTCGTATGTAAGCTCCATCTACAACAATTCCGCTGAGGCATCCCACGCCGCATTCCCCGACTCTTCCGGCTATGCTGATGGCGTGACCTGCGACGGCTTCGACGTGGAAAAGGCAAAGCAGATCCTGGCTGATGCCGGCTATGCCGATAACGATGGTGACGGTGTGCTGGAAAAGGACGGCAAGAAGCTTTCCCTGAAGCTGGTAACCTATCAAGCAAACGCTGCGCTCCCCATGGACTGCGAGGCGCTGGCCTCCCAGCTTTCCCAGATCGGCATCGCTGCTGATATTGAAGTAGCCGAAAAGATTACCGTTCGTTTGGCCGACAGCGACTGGGATATTGGCACCATAGCTTACTCCACGCTTCCCACGGGCAATCCCTACACCTACCTGTCTGCGGTTATGGGTTCCAATGGCACCAGCAACTACGGCCATTACAGCAACGCCAAGGTTGACGAGCTTCTTGGCCAGCTGAAGAAGACCAGCGACGAGGCCGAGCAGAAGGAACTGGTGAAGCAGATCCAGCAGATCGCGCTCGGCGACCATGCTTATGTCTACATGGTCCATACGCTGGTAAATGACGTTACGGCAGCCGACGTTGAGAACCTTGCTATGCAGGGTCAGTACGACTGGCTGAACTATCAGATGTCTTACAAGTAGGGTGCATGTCTGCAATTTTCGAAATAGAAAATTTGCGTGTTGCGTACAACGGTGACGCCGTGCTTCACGACGTCACCGTTTCCCTTGAGCAGGGCTCTATTGTGGGCATTGTTGGCGAATCGGGCTGCGGCAAAACCACGCTGCTTCGCGCCGCGCTTGGAATGCTTGGGCAGGCGGGCGAGGTTTGCGGCGGCTCCATTCGCTTTGCCGGGAAAGACGTTTCCGGTATGTCTCAGGCCGAGCATCTTTCCTACGTCAGCACGGTGGCGTCGTTGGTGTCGCAAAACCCGCAGCGGGCCTTCAGCCCCGTTCGCACGCTAGGCTCTCAATTCGAGGAGACTGCTCTTTTGCGTGGTGAGCTTTCGAAGGGGAAGGCACGCGCGCGTGCGGCGTCGCTTCTTGGAAGGCTGGGGCTTTCCGATCCCGAGCGGGTTTTGGACAGCTATGTTTTCGAGCTTTCCGGCGGTATGGCCCAACGTGCTGCTATCGGTCTTGCTTTGATGAATTCCCCAAAGGTTGTTTTCGCCGATGAGCCCACCAGCGCTCTTGATGTGGCGGTTCAGGCACAAGTGGTAGAGGAACTCATTTCGGCAAATCGCGAATTTGGGGTGTCTCTTTTAGTGGTTTCTCACAATATTGCCGTGTTAGCCCACATGGCCCAGTATTTGTATGTCATGAAAGACGGGGAGGTTGTGGAGCAGGGGCCTTCCGAGCAGGTTGTTGCTCGCCCCCAGCATCCGTATACCTGTCAGCTTATCGCTGCTGTTCCTAAGCTAAGGGGTGCTCGATGAAGGCGCTGGAGGTTAACGGTGTATCCAAGCGTTTTCCCGGCATGGAAAAGTCGGCGCTGAACAGGGTGGGCTTTACCTTGGAGCAGGGTGAATGCTTGGGTATTGTTGGCGGCAGTGGCAGTGGCAAAAGCACGCTGGCCCGCGTTATCACGCTGCTTGAGCAGTCTGATGGTGGCTCGGTTTCCTTGTTTGGGAAAGAAATCCTCGGTTTGCCGCGCAGGCAGCGCAAAGAGGTGTATTCGAACATCCAGATGGTGTTCCAGATGCCACTGGAATCGTTCGATCCCAGTTATACGCTGGGCGCCAGCATCGCTGAGGTGGCGCGCAGTTTTGGTGCCACGCGTGCGGAAGCGAAGGAGCGGGCCCTTGAAAAGCTTCAGCTGGTTGGCTTAGACGAGAGCTTTTACCAGCGTTTTCCTTCTCAGGCAAGTGGAGGTCAGTGTCAGCGCGCGGCATTGGCAAGGGCGCTTACTGCCAACCCTTCGGTGCTGATATGCGATGAGATAACCAGCGCCCTTGATGTGTCTACTCAAGCGCATATTGTCTCGCTCATCGAACGGTTGAAGGGCAAGGCATCCATCGTGTTTATTACTCACGACTTGGCTCTTGTGTCGGAACTCGCCGATAGGCTCCTGGTGCTTGACGAAGGGGAAGTTGTTGAATGTGGCCCCACTGAAAACGTGGTTGCCAACCCTCAGAGTGCCTGTGCGAAAAAGCTGATGAGCTCTGTGTATTCCCTTGGTGGTTTGGATTGAGGGTTTTGAGCTTGCGTGCTTTGGGTTCGAGGAGCTGAAACGGGCTGGGCTCCTTGACCTTGGTGCCGAAATGGTCTGGGCGCTTTGATGCCTGATGCTGAAGCCGCCTTGGCGTTTCGCGGTTGGGCTTTGCAGCGGATTGGACGCCGCAAAGCTGAGGCGTCGCAGCCGTTCAGATGCTTTTCCGGAGGGCATTCATGGAAATGCCAATGACGGACGTGGCGGTGAGAGCTATTGGCTTCACCAAGCGCACCGACGGCAAAGAAATAGTTGATGGAGGGCGGAGTGGTGAAAACAATAGACTTCACCAGGGGAAACATGGCGAAAAACGTTGCCTGCTTCGCTCTCCCTTTGTTGTGTGCCAACTTGGTGCAGCTTTTATATTCTGCCACCGATGCGCTATTTGCTGGAAATGTTGAAGGAACGGCGGGAATTGCTGCCATTGGGGCATCGTCCCTTGCAGTAACGTGCGTGGTGAGCTTCCTATCTGGCTTTTCGGTTGGTTCCAATGTCCTTGTTGCGTCGAAGCGCGGTGCAAAAGACGAAGAAGGGCTTCGCCGGGTTTTTGGTACCTCGGTTCTTCTTGCGTTGCTTCTGGGTGTTCTGTTTTGTGTCGTGGGAATTGCCTGTTCGGATGTGCTGGTGAGGTTGATGGCGGTCCCCGAGTCTGTGCATGATCGTGCTCTTTCCTACCTGCGCATCTATTTTCTGGCGCTTCCTTTTATTGCTCTTTACGACAATGTTGCTTCCTGCTTGCGGGGAATAGGTGATTCGCAAACGCCTTTATATGCCCAGATCGTTGGTGGAATTGTCAACGTTATCCTCGATGCGGTGGCGCTTCTGGTCCTGGGGCTTGGCATCGATGGCGTGGCGTGGGCGACGTTCTTTTCTCAGGGCATTGCGTTTCTGTTCGCGTTTCTGCGCGCTAAGTCGATGCTTAAGGTTCGTTCTGTGATTCAGCCGACGACGGGGCTTGCGGCGGATCTTGCGATGCGGCCGGCGCAGGAGGCTGAGTCGCAGCTTATGCCGCGGTCGGCGACGGGTACTGTGACCGAGTCTGCAATGAGGCCTGCCCAGCTCGCGACGAGACCTGTGACCCGGCTCGCAACAAGACAGGAAGCCTCGCCTGCGACCAAGCCTGCAGCAAGGCCCGAAGTCCCGCCTGCGACTCGGCCCGCGACGAGGCCCGCGACGAGGCCCGTGACCCAGCTCGCGACGAGGCCTGTGATCCAGTCTGCGGCGAAGCCCGCAGTCCGTTTGGGCAAAGCGCTTACCTGCATGGATTTCGTAATTGCCAAAGAGATCTTTACTGTTGGTTTTCCCGTCGCGATTCAGGCCCTGTGCGTCACCCTTTCCAATATGGTGATTCAAATGGCCATTAATGCCACGGGGGAAACGAATGTTGCTGCCTTCACGGCGTATTTCAAAATTGAAATGCTCATCTATGCGCCTTTGGTGGCCTTGGGCCAGACGACAACGGTGTTGGCGGCGCAAAACGTAGGAGCCAAATATCATTGGCGGGTTCATCGCGGGGTCCGCTGTTGCATTGCGTTCGGTGCGACTTTTGCGGTTGTATCGGCTGCCGTGCTTCTTTTTTTCCGTTTTTCAGTTGTGGCGCTCTTCGACCAAAATGTCGAGGTGGTCGCCGCTGGTGGATTGGTTATGTTGGTCTCGTTCCCGTTCTACTGGATCTATGCATTTATCGAGGTGTATGCGGGTGTTTGTCGTGGTATCGGCAGAGCGAAAGAGGCAACTCTGATAACGTTGCTCTGCTTTGTCGTGATGCGTCTGATACTCCTGCTCCTCGTTCAGCATTGCGGGTTTGGTTTGGTGGGAATTGCTGCCATTTATCCGTTGACATGGCTGCTTGCCGCCTTTTTCCTGGGCTTCTACTACTACGCCTTTGCGCACAAGGAATTGCATCCCGCCACACATGGAGGCTGCCGAGAATGAGCAGAATCGTTCGCTGCAAAACGTGGTGGGATTCTCACGACTGGAACTATCGCGCGGCAGAATCCGTTCAGCGGAAGCCGTCAGAGGGGGCGGCGAGATTCGCGTGACAGCACCCATCGAGCGCGGAGAATCCGCTCAGCGGAAGCCATCGAGCGCGGCAAGATCTTGCCCAGCTGAAGCCGTCAGGGAGGGGTGGCAAGATTTGCACGACAGTAGGCATCGAGTGCGGTAAAGTTCGTCCAGCGGGAGCTATCGAGCATGGCAAGATTCGCCCGTCGCGCATGATTTGAGGGGTCCGTGCAGCGAAAAGGGTCCCTCTCTGGCAAGATGTTCGCCTGGTGTATCCTTCAGCGGCGATTTGCAGGGCATTTTGAATGCATGAAGAGCATATCTTGCCAAAATCAGCTCATTTTGGATGCATAGCGGCGATATCTTGCCACGAAGGGGCGTTTTTACCGCCTGAGGCTCCTTCAGGAATGCATCAGGGTGATATTTTGCCAGGAATGCGGCCTTTCGTGTGATTAGAGTGCGCTTCGAAGGTGTTTCATTTGAAGGGTGCGCCTTCGTCTGTCCGAAATGAGCCTCGAAAAAGTTCCGTCCAGGAATGCACCCCCTTCGCTATCCGAAAAAGCACTTCGAAGATGCTTCGCCTAGGGCCTTTCGGCTGCGCAGGCGAAGGGGAGATGATTATTGCCGTGTTCAGCCTACGTCAGTCTGTCTCTTCGGTGCTGTGGGGCTTTGGGCGATGCGGCGCTGCGGAGCTTCGGGCACCGGATGTCGCCGTTGATGCGAATGGCGGCGGAGCGGGCGGAGCATGAGCATGAGCAGGTGCAGGTGCGGGTGCGGATGACGTTGCTGCCCCCGGCGCTGCGGGGTTTTGGCGGGCGGCTCGCTCACCGCGTGCTGCATGGCGTTGACGTGCTAGGTCATTGTGTGAAGCGGGGCGTTGGCGAGCGGCTCGGCCGCCACGTGAAGTAGGGCTTTGTCGAGCGCCGTCGCCACGGTGCCCCCGTCGTTGCGGGCGTTGACGGCAGCGATGCGTATCGCGCGGAAGCGGAACCGTTCACCGCAAAACGGAGCGGGACGGGATAATGGGTCTTCCCAGCGCTCTTTATTGTGATAAAGTGACTTCCATGATTTTTTCCGAGGAACATATCGCACACAGCAGCGCAACTGCGTTGGCAAAGCCCAATGCTGGTATTGCTGCGGTTTTAGGTTCGTGCGCTGTTATGTCTCAGCATCTTGCTCAGAAGTGTATGTCTGCTTGCGCCGTCATGTCCGAGCATCTGGCTCAGGGCTGTTTCGGTTTGGCTGCTGTTGCTTCCCAGCATTGGGCCCAGCGCTCGCATTGCGTAGTTGAGTTTGCCTCCATAACGTATCGATATTGATAGCACACGGGTTTTTCCTGGGTGCTTTTTTATACCTGAAAAGGTCGTGTGCGTTCTCGTTTTCCCTGGTCAGTCGGCTTGGTTTGGCGTTGAGACGCTGATAGTGGTGTTCTTCTCCCGGTCGATCGAGAGGTGTATCCGTTTTGCCTTCATGCGGGTTTCGATTGCTGGTTCCTGCAGCTTGTCGATCAGTCGGGAGACGCGCCTGCATCGCTTTTTATGTGGGTTTCGATCATGGGGCTTTGTAGTTTGCCGGTTCGATTTGCGCCGATTTATGCTCGCTGTGGCATCGGCTGACCAGCATGTTTTGTTGAAGATAAAGGAGTTCTTTCGTGGTTGCAAAGATATGCATCATTTTGATTTTCGTGGGTGTTGTGGTTGGCGTTGGCATTTACGCGCGCCAGCACACCAAGAACGTTGACGGCTTTGTTCTAGGTGGCCGTAACGTAGGCCCCTGGCTTTCGGCGTTCGCTTTTGGCACCAGCTACTTTTCGGCGGTAATCTTCGTTGGCTACGCAGGTCAGTTCGGCTGGAAATACGGCTTGGCGGCGTTTTGGATTGGCATCGGCAATGCCCTTCTTGGTTCGCTGCTGGCATGGTGGGTGCTTGGTCCGCGTACGCGTGAGATCACGCAGCGCCTGAAGGCCACCACCATGCCCGAGTTTTTCGGCAAGCGTTACCAGTCGAAAGGGTTGCGCATTGCTTCGGCGGCTATCATCTTCGTGTTCCTGATCCCCTATACCGCCAGTGTCTATAACGGCCTTTCCCGTTTATTCGGTATGGCGTTTGGCTTGCCCTACGAATGGTGTGTGGTAGGTATGGCGGTTGTTACCTGCGTTTATGTGGTACTTGGCGGTTATATGGCCACTGTTCTGAACGACTTCATCCAAGGTATTGTGATGCTGGTGGGCATCGTTGCGGTAATTGCGGTGGTGCTTGCGGGCCAAGGCGGTTTTTCCGAAGCTATCGTTTCTCTTTCGCAGATCCCTGCCGAGGGTACCGATATGCAGGGCGCATTTGTTTCGATGTTCGGTCCCGACTTGTTCAACCTTGTAGGTGTCATCGTCCTTACCTCGCTGGGTACCTGGGGCTTGCCTCAAATGGTTTCGAAGTTCTATGCCATCAAAACCGGTCCTGCTATCAAGCAGGGCGCCATCATCTCTACCGTATTCGCCTTTGTGGTTGCGGGTGGCAGCTACTTCCTGGGCGGATTTGGCCGCCTGTTCGGTGACCAGATCGCCTTCGCCCCCAGCGGCATCCCCATTTACGACTCCATCATTCCCACCATGCTTTCCGGGTTGCCCGATATCTTGCTCGGCATTGTGGTAGTGCTTGTTCTGTCGGCTTCCATGTCGACGCTTTCTTCGCTGGTGCTCACTTCTTCTTCCACGCTGACCCTGGACCTTCTGAAAGGCAACGTCATCAAGAACATGCCCGAGAAGAGCCAGATTGCGTGGATGCGCGGCCTTATCGTGGTGTTCGTGGTTATCTCGGCGGCTATCGCGCTGGTGCAGTACACCTCCACCATCACGTTTATCGCTCAGCTGATGAGTATCTCCTGGGGAGCGCTTGCTGGCGCGTTCCTTGGTCCGCTGATCTGGGGTTTGTACAGCTCGCGCATCTCGAAAGGCGCGGTATGGGCAAGCTTTTTCGTGGGTGTGGGCCTTACCGTGTCCAACATGTTCATTGGATTCATCGCCTCGCCCATTAACTGCGGCGCGTTGGCCATGATTCTTTCGTTGGTGGTTGTCCCGCTGGTGAGCTTGGTTACGCCTTCGGTCCCGTTCCAGGTGAAGATGCCGACTGGCGAAGGCGCTATCGATCGCGAGATCGAGCGCGAGTTGCGCGAAGAGGCGGCGGCTGCCCGTTCGTAGTGTTTACGGTGCTTCGGGCCGCTCCGCCCATTCGTGGTGTTGCGGTGTTCCAGGCTGATCCGTCCGCAGTGGCCAACTGTTGCAGGGCGGGCACTCGCAGGGCGGATGTCGCCCGCAGCTCCGGTTCGTTTGCGGCGTGAAGTCGCGACGCTTTAAGCAACGGGCCCCTCGGTGCATGCTATGTAGCCGGGTATGTCACGATTGCGCTAAAAGCTATGTTTTTGGCCGTGGCGGGTGGGCTCTGCCGCTATCCTGATGTTCAAGAGCAGACATGGGACGAAGATAGGCGCAGGTGCGCCAATTCGTCTCGACCGGCCAGGCAAGGAGTGCGCACATGAAGCCGATGAGTATCAGGGATGTTGTGGGGCCCATTATGGTAGGGCCTTCCTCTTCGCACACGGCGGGTGCGCTGCGCATTGCCAGCATGGTGCGCAACCTGCTCGATGGCGAGCCGGTGGAAGTGACGTTTACCCTCTTTGGCTCGTTCGCCCATACCTATCACGGACACGGGACCGACCGCGCCCTGGTTGCGGGCATGCTGGGGCTGCACACCGACGATCTGCGCGTACGCAATTCCTTCGACCTGGCGAAGGAGCAAGGGCTGGAATTTTCGTTCGAGCCCGATACCGTTACCAAAACCGCGCATCCCAATACGGTTGAGGCCCGTGTGGTCGACTGCTACGGCAACGAAGTGGTGGCACGTGGCGTTTCCATTGGCGGTGGTGCGGCGGAGCTCATGCGCATCGACGGCATCGATGTGCATATCACGGGCGAATTCAACAGCATGATCGTTCGTCAGCAGGACCTGCCAGGAACGTTGGCTCATATAGCCAGCACCCTGGGCGATGCAGGCATCAATATTGGCACTTCGCAGCTCCACCGCACACGCCAGGGCGGGGAAGCGTTTACCGTTATGGACGTGGACGATCCTGTTCCCGAAGAAGTAATTGACCGCATTCTGGAGTTTCCCGCTATTCGCTCGGTCCGCTTTATTCCTGCCGATGGTCTGCATCGCAACCCTGGCGAAGTGTCATCCGATATCGACCCGGAACTTGCTTTGCGAGAATTTCAAAAGCTCGATTTTGCCACGGCAGCTCAGCTCCTTTCCTTTTGTGAGGAAAACGGCGTTTCCTTGAGTTATGCCGCCGAAGCGCGTGAACGTGCGCTGTTGGCGAGCCGAGGGGTGGCGGGCTCCGCTATTGTCTCGTACCTCCAGCGTGCGCTGGATGTGATGCGTGCTTCGGCGACGGCCCCTGTGGAAGCCCCACGCTCTTCTATGGGCGGGCTGATCGGCGGGGAAGCCGCCAAGCTCCGTGAATTGGAAGATTTAGGCGCAGGCGTAAACGGGTCGCTTCTTGCTTTGGCAACGCGCAATGCCGTTGCCGTTTTGGAGACGAATGCCACTATGGGCGTTATTGTCGCAGCACCAACCGCTGGTTCGGCAGGTGTGATCCCTGCCGTGCTGCTTTCCCTGCAAGAGGTACATGGCTTCAGCGATGCGCAGCTGATGGATGCGCTGAAGAATGCGGCTGTTGTTGGTTCGATTATCGCTCGCAACGCTACGGTGGCAGGCGCCGAAGGGGGCTGCCAGGCCGAAATCGGGTCTGCTGCCGCAATGGCTGCCAGTGCCGCTGTTGAGCTTTTGGGCGGCACGCCGCGCATGTGCCTCACTGCCGCTGGCTATGCGCTGGCCAACATGCTTGGCTTGGTGTGCGATCCCATCGGCGGGTTGGTGGAAGCGCCCTGTCAGAAGCGCAACGCCAGCGCTGCGGTGAACGCACTCTCTGCGGCTCAGATGGCTCTTGCGGGTATCGAGGGCCTTATTCCGTTCGACGAAGTGGTGGATGCCATGCTGAAAGTGGGTCGAAGCCTTCCTTGCGAGTTGCGTGAAACCGCATTAGGCGGAATGGCAGCCTGTCCCTCTTGTGCTAAATTCTGCCGTTAACGGTTCTTGAAATTGAGAGATTTACCGTTTACCGAGAGACTCAATCCGACCGCTTCCGCTAATCGACCGTTCGCACGTGACCCTCATTAGCATCGTTGTCATCAAATGAAGCGCAAGCGAAAGGGGCTCGAATGGGACTTCTCGAGGGAAAAATGGCTATCATCACTGGCGGCGGCAAGGGTATTGGCTTTGGTATTGCCAGCGCTTTTGCTGAAGAAGGCGCTAACCTGTGCATTACGGGCCGCAACGAGCAGCGCCTGATCGACGCCGAGGCAAAGCTCAAGGAGCAGTACAGTGTTGACGTTATGCACGTTGCCGCTGAAGGTTCCGACGAAGAAGCGGTAAAGAATGCTATCGCTCAAACCATCGCCCATTTCGGCAAGCTCGATACCGTGGTAAACAATGCCCAGGCATCTAAGTCGGGTGTTATGCTGGTCGACCATAGCAAGGAAGACTTCGACCTGGCAATCAATTCTGGCCTGTATGCTGCATTCTTCTACATGAAGCATGCTTTCCCTGAACTCAAGAAGACTAAGGGCTCCGTTGTTAACCTTTCCTCTGGTGCTGGCCTGTTCGGCAAGCCTGGCCAGTCCAGCTACGCTGCTGCGAAGGAAGGCATTCGCGGCATGACGCGCGTTGCGGCTACCGAATGGGGTCCCGACGGCGTACGCGCCAACGTTATTTGCCCGTTGGCTATGACCGAGCAGTTGGCGGCTTGGAAGGAAGAGTACCCCGACACCTTTGCTGCAACCATTAAGGGCATCCCGCTGGGCCGTTTCGGTGATCCTAAGACCGACATCGCCCCTGTTGCCGTGTTCCTGGCGAGCGACATGGCGTCCTATGTTTCTGGCGAAACCATTACGATTCAGGGCGGATCTGGTTTGCGCCCGTAGTTATGCGGGGAAGGGCGCCGTTCTCCGGAGCGGCGCTTTTTTTGTGCCCTGCTGACCCTGTGTGCCAGGTCGACTCGCGAATTCCAGCGTGCGACCCCGCTGCGGGAATTGCTCCCCGCAAGCACCAGCGCGCGAACTCAGCTTGCGAGCTGTCCTCGTAAATCCCGGTGCGTGACCCTGCCATGCGAACTACTCTGGCGAATTCCGGCGAGCGAATCCACCTTGCGATCCTGCCACGGGTCTGTGGACATCGTTGCCTGAGATCCCGTTCCTGCGCCTGTCTCTCAAATCAGTCTCGCGCAAGCGCTCGATGTTCGCTTGACCTGCGGGTTCGTTCCGCGTCTCACATCTATGTTACGGTCGATTCGTGGAGGGGGCCCAGGTCGGCCTGCACGAAGGATGCAAGCCGACTTGGGCGAAGGGCATGAGCCAGCTTGTCGTCTGCGCCTTCCGCGCGTATGCCTGCATTTAGCGCACCCCTCCATGTACGGGACAACGTGCCCCTACCTTCCGTTCGGTTGCCAGCCATCGCGACAATGTGTCGTCTCCATGCGCAGGACATCGCGCCCCTTTCTCATGTACACAGCACCGCCTGCACGAAGAGGTCGTCGGATTCATGTGGTATGAGAGCTATGGCAAGGCAATAGGCCCGCCCGCACGAAGATGCCGCTCCGTTGGCAAGACGTTGCGAATATGCGTTCCCAGGCGCTTGCCGATGGCAAAATGCTCGCGAAATGCGTTCCCCCGGCGTCCGACGGTGGCGGGACTGCGCCCTGATGCGCTCTTGGCCTGACTGGCAGTGGCAATATACTCGCGCGGTGCGTTCTCGGGGGCCTTGCCGTGGCAAGATTTCACCACGGTGCGTTCCCGGGCGGCAATCCGTGGCAAGTTTTGCGCTCCATGCATCCCGAAAGTGGCCTCGGACGGGAAAATCGCCAGTTCGCGGCAAGATTCGCACGCCACGCATCCGAAAACGGGCTGGCTCTGGCAAGATCTGCGCGCCATGCATCCGAAATGCCCCGCAAATCGCCGCCGGAGGATACACCGCGCGAAGATCCTGCCAGGAAGGGGCACTTTTCGCTGCACAGGCCCCTCGAATCATGCACGGCGCGCGAATCTTGCCATCCTCTGACGACTGACCTTTCGGAGAAGAGATACCTTCGCTGAAGGATGGGATGCTTCGTCCCTTCCGGCTCGGTGGTGCAGGTTCGGGCATCCCCGTCTAGTGGGGAAGTCGCTCGCGCCGTCCCCGCCCAGTGTAAGGCTACCCAGCATCTGCCTTTCCTGACGGATGGCGCGCATTCGCCTTCCCGCTTCGGCGGCTTGAGGCAGGGCATAAGAAAAGGGGACCCGTGTGGGTCCCCTTTTAGCTGGTCGGCAGGTACGAGCCGGTCAGCTCTAGCAGTGCGGATCGGTCAGCTCTAACAGTACGAGCCGATTAGCTCAAGCGGCACGGCCGACCTGCTAGTTGGCAATGAGCTGACTAGTTCTGACCAGGCTCGACAACCAGTGTGTCTTCGTATGCTGCACCGTAGGTATCAAGTAGGGTCTTCTCATAGTCTGCGTGGAAGAAGTTCTCGGAGCCGAGGTTCTTCAGGTCCTCGTTGATCCAGTTCAGCAGGCTTTCGTTGCCCTTGGAAACAGCAGGAGCGATAGTGTCGGTGTCGCCCAGCTGCTCAATGCCGACAACGTATTCGGGGCCAGCCTGGTTGGCGAAGGCGATAACCTCGGTGTTGTCATTTGCCCAAACAGCATCGGGGTTGTTTTCGAATGCGGTCTTAGCTGCAGCGTAGGTGTCGTACTTCTCGAGCTTGAGGTCCTTGTTGTGCTCGGTGAGGTAGGTCTCGGCAGTGGTGCCGGAGATTACGATTACCGTGCGGTCGCCAATCTGGTCGAGGTCGGTAACAACCTTGTCCTTGTGGGAAACAACGCCCAAAGCAACGTTCATGTAAGGATCGGCGAAGTCGACCGCCTCAGCGCGCTCGGGGGTGACGGTGAAGTTTGCCAGGATAACGTCAACCTTGCCAGTCTGCAGGTATTCAACGCGGTTGGCTGCTTCAGTGGACACCAGCTCAACATCTACTCCAAGGTCCTGGCCAAGACGGTTTGCCAGCTCGATGTCGTAGCCCTGGTAGTTGCCGTTTTCATCGACGTAGCCGAAGGGGCTCTTGTCGCTGAATACGCCGATGGTGATCTTGCCGCTGTCCTTGATCTGGTCAAGAGTGCGGTAATTTGCGCTCGAGGAATTGCTGTTGCCGGAGCAGCCCGTGAGCAAGGCTCCCGCAAGAGCCAAGGCTGCAACAAGCACAGCAACAAGCTTCCAGGTGCGTTTCGTCTGGGTCATGTCTTTCTCCTTACTTCTGCCCTCTTTAGCGTGCGAGGGTTTCTTTGATTGATGGAAGTAAACCGCTTAAATCCTACAAAGTCAATAAGGATTGAGGGAATTAGTCATTTTGCTTTTGTGAATGGCTGGTTATTGCGGAGTTGGGGGAGTAGCTGCATCGTGGGCAATGCGTCGAAAGCGCGCCTCCGCTCCCGTTGCCCAGCCGCCACTGTTAGCGCCCACCGTTCTCAAAGTTGACGGCGACTTATCTGTGGCTGCAACGGGCATCCGTGCGCGGACCATGGAACAGCGCGAGGCAGACAACCGCCCGAATGCACATCATTGAAACAAACGAGGCTCGCTTGAGGTTGTAGCGATCCGTGCCTTTCGGGGGCGCGGGGCGGGTTTCCGTGTGCGCGGGCGCTGTCAGGCGGTTGCCTGCGACATCGGTGGGAAAGGGCCCTCTGCAGGCGCGGGCGTTGCGATTTGTTGAGAAGGCCTTATTGCGAAAACGAAAAGAGCCCCATTGCTGGGGCTCTGAGGGTGCGATGGGATTCGAAGAGGATTTCGTTTTGGTCATGCGACCGGTTTCACGCGACTGCATCGGGTCCTGGCAGTAGCGGGCTTTAGCCCGACTCTGTTTGGGCTTCTGGCCATGACAGGCTTCAACCGGTCGCGTTGGGCTCCTGGCTACGCTGGGCTTCCAGCCCTTTGTGTCGAAGCGCTCGTTAGGCTTCGTGCTGGCGGACGGCGTCGAACTCGAAAGTATGCAGGAACTTCTGTGCGCGTTCGGTTTTGGGGTGCTCGAAGAAGCGTTCGGGGATATCTTGTTCCACGATTTCGCCTCCATCGAAGAACAGAACACGGTCGGCAACGGCGCGTGCGAACTGCATTTCATGGGTAACGATAAGCATCGTTTTGCCCTCCTGCGCCAAGCCCAAGATAACGTCCAGTACCTCGCGCACCATTTCGGGGTCGAGGGCGGCGGTAACTTCGTCGAGCAGCAGCACTTCGGGCTCCATTGCCAACGCGCGGGCAATGGCAACGCGCTGCTTCTGGCCGCCAGAAAGCTCGCGCGGATAGCTCTTTTCCTTGTCGGTAAGGCCAACGCGCTTCAGGAGGGCGCGAGCCGCCTCTTCGGCCTGTGCCTTGGGGATCTTCTTCACCTTGGTGGGCGCCAACGTGATGTTGTCGAGCACCGTCATATGGGGGAACAGATCGTAGCTCTGGAACACCATGCCAACTTTTTGGCGAAGCTCGGTGAGATCCTTTTCGGAGCTGGTTACCTCTTTGCCGTCAACTTCGATGGTGCCTCCCTGAATAGGCTCAAGGGCATTGATGCAGCGCAGGAAGGTTGACTTGCCGCACCCTGAGGGGCCGATAACCACAATCACCTCGCCGCGCTTGACGGAAAGGCTGATATCTTCCAGTACCACGTTATCGCCGTAGGCTTTCTTAAGATGCTCAATGGAGAGCAGGGCGGTATCGCTCATTGCTTAGTTCCATTTCTTCTCGAGGTGGTTTGCCAGCATACTGATGGGCCAGCAAATTACGAAGTACAGCAGCATAATAGTGCCGTAAATGCCGAATACGGCGTTGGGGGAGGTCATGCGGTTTGCCTCGATGATCTGTTGGCCAACCTTCATCATCTCAATAACGCCGATCATCAGCAGCAAGCTGGTGGTTTTGATCATGCGGGTAATGAGGTTGATGGAGGAAGGGATAAGGCGGCGGATGGCCTGCGGGATGATTACCTGACGGTAAATTTGTGCTTTATTCAGACCCAGCGCAGCGGCGCTTTCGTACTGCTGCTTTGGGATGCTGGTAAGGGCGCCGCGAACCAAGTCGCCCATTTCGCCGGTGCCCCAGAACACGAATACGATGACGGAGGAAAGCTCCGCCGAGATATTCAGGCCCATAACACGCGTGGCGCCGAAGAACACGATGTAGAGCAGCACCAGCTGCGGCATAATGCGCACGATTTCGAGGTACAAACGAGAAATAACCTTGGCAACAGGGTTTTTCCACGTCATGAAGATGCCGAACAGCATGCCTAGGATGATGCTGAGCACGACAGAGATTGCGCTGATCTGCACCGCAACCCAAAGACCCTGCAGAAGGCGGGTGGCGTTTGAGCCCATGAACAGAACATCAAGCCCCAAAGCTTCCATGGCGCAACCTCCTTTCAATGTACGTACCAGCAACGGAAACCGGCACCAGGATAATGAGGTAGAACGCTACGAGCATTACCAGGCATTCGGTGGTTTTGTAGTAAAGGCCCATCAGGTCTTTCGTAACGAACATGAGGTCCATCAGGCTGATTGCGGAAAACACGCTGGTTTCCTTCAACAGGAAGATAACGTTGGCGACAAACGATGGGAAGCTCAACGAAACTGCCTGCGGAAGCACTACGTAACGCATGGACTGCAGTTTCGAAAGGCCCAGGCTGATAGCGCTCTCACGCTGGATGGGCTCCACGTTTTCCAGGCCAGCACGGAACGATTCGGCCATGTAGGCGCCGCCGTGCAATGCAAGGCCAACCATACCGCACACTTCCGGTGTGATGGAGAAGCCCATGCGAGGCAGGCCGAAATAGAAGAAGAACAGCTGAATAAGCAATGGCGTGTTGCGGAACAGCTCGATGTATACGCGACAAAGCTGGCGAAGCACAGGGATGCGGAAGTGCACGATCATGGCCACAATGAGGCCGATGATGACGGATCCGGCGATGCCGATCCATCCGATGCTCAGCGTCAGCCACGCCGCATCCTCGTACAGAGGAAGGTATTGCGCCATGGCGTCGAAGTTCAACGCGGGGTCCTTTCTGCATTGCAAAACCTATCAGTTTGATAGGATTAAGGGGGATTGTAGAACGATGGCAATGCAAGTCAAGCATTTTCAGGGGCAAGACGGCATGCCTTGGCAAAAAGCCAACAGCTTTACATATTACTTGTTTAAGCCGCCATTGTGGAAGCAAGCGTGCTCGAATCTCGTATTCGGCGAAGTGGTGGCGGTTTGCGCATCGGTGGGTGCTAGACTTCGGAGGTAATTTTGAACTCATTGCCTGGAATGGAAAGGAATCAGATTTTGAGCGAGCCGGAAAAGCGGGAGGTTCCCTTTAAGGAAGTGGCGCGAAAATTCGTTAGCTACTACAAACCATTCACGTTTCTGTTCGTCGCCGACTTGGTATGCGCAACGCTGCTCGCCGCCATCGACTTGGCATTCCCCCAGATCCTCAATTTCTTTGTGCGCGATTTCTTCGTCAATGCTCGCGATGCCATTATGGGCGTATTGCCGTGGGTGGCTGCTGGGCTGGTGGCGATGTATGTGGTGCGCAGCTTGTGCCAGTACTTCATTTCTTGCTGGGGCCACATTATGGGTGCACGCATGGAGGCGCGGATGCGCATGGATTTGTTCCAGCAGTATCAGCGCTTGAGCTTTTCGTATTACGACCGCAATAACACCGGCGAAATGATGTCGAAGCTGGTTACCGATCTGTTTGACATTTCGGAGGTGGCCCACCACGGTCCCGAGAACCTCTTTATCGCAACCCTGAAAATCGTGGGTTCCTTCACGTTGCTGATGTTCATCAATGTTCCGCTTGCACTGGTGATGTTGGCGGTGACGGCTGTCATGGCAACGTATGCGTTTGTCCAGAACTACCGCAAGCGCATAATCTTCCGCCAGAATCGTGTGCGCATGGCAGGTTTGAACGCGCGTTTGCAGGATTCGCTGGGCGGCATTCGTGTGGTGAAGGGCTTTGGCAACGAGCGTATCGAGATCGACAAGTTCGGCCATGCCAATGAAGAATTCATCGAAACGAAGGAACTTTCGTACCGTTTCATGGGTCAATTCCAAATGGCATCGAGCTTCTTCACGGGCGCGTTGTATACGGCAACCATTGTGGGCGGCGGCCTGTTTGTTGCGCAGGGCATCCTCGATCCTGCCGATATGGTTATGTACGCGCTGTACATTGGCATTTTTATTGCTCCTGTGGAGCTGCTCATCAATTTCACCGAAACGTTCCAGAAGGGTTATGCGGGCTTTCGTCGTTTCGTGGAAACGCTTGCTGAACGTCCAGGGGTGGAAAACAAGCCCGATGCCATTGATCTTGGTGCCGTGGTTGACGAAGGAATTGCTCCGAGCATCAGCTATTCGGACGTTCGTTTCTCGTATGTTGATGGCAAGGAGGTGCTGCGTGGCTTGACCCTTGAGGTGCCCGCGGGATCTACCGTTGCGTTGGTCGGTCCTTCGGGCGGCGGAAAAACAACCACGTGCTCGTTGCTACCGCGCTTCTACGATGTGTCGTCTGGTTCCGTGAAAATCGACGGCATTGATGTGCGCGATGCCACGTTGGAGTCGCTTCGTGCGCAGGTGGGCATCGTGCAACAGGATGTGTATCTGTTCGAGGGTTCTATTCGCGAGAACATCTTGTATGGCGACCCGTCCGCTTCCCAGGAACGGGTTGAATGGGCTGCGCGTCAGGCGAACATTCACGAGTTTATTGCTGGCTTGGAAGATGGCTACGACACGTTTGTGGGCGAGCGCGGCACCCGCCTTTCGGGTGGGCAGAAGCAGCGCATCGCCATTGCGCGTGTGTTCCTGCGCGATCCTCATATCCTAGTGCTGGACGAAGCAACCAGCGCTCTGGACAACGAAAGCGAAGAGCGCGTTCAGGCATCGCTCGAGCGGCTGAGCGAAAACCGCACCACCTTGGTAATTGCGCATCGTCTTTCCACCATTCGCAACGCCGATTTCATCGCTGTGGTAGACGAGGGACGCGTGGTCGAAGTGGGTACGCACGAAGAGCTGCGGGCTCAAGGCGGCATCTACGATCGCTATTACCGTATGCAGTTCGCGGGAAAGCGTGGGGCTGAGTAGCTTTTTTGCGGCATTTGTCGACGCCGCAGCGCCGTCTGGGTGTACCCTGTGTTTGTTAGATAAGGTGAACTTTCAAGGGGAGGCTCCAGATGTTCAGGACCATAGTCGATATCGATGGCATGATGTGCGGCATGTGTGAATCGCACGTCAATGATGCCGTGCGTAATAACTTCAAGGTTAAAAAGGTGTCCTCCTCGCATGGCAAGGGGCGCACCGTGATTGAATCGGAAGCTCCTCTTGGCGAAGGCGATCTCCGTCGTGTGATCGGCGCAACTGGTTACAAGGTGCAGCAGGTGACCTCCGAAGAAGTTCAAAAGAAGGGCCTTTTCGGCGGATTGTTTGGGAAGTAGTTCGAGCAAACATGGAGGGCCACTGTTGTTGCAGCGGTGGCCGCGTTTTGGTGGCGAAGCGGGCTAGCGAATGCGACAAGGTTCGCATAAGGCACTTGCTGCGCAAGCCCTCGGAATAACCCTAACGAACACGGTAGGGCTTGTTGCCCCAATAGAATTTCAGCAGGTGCTTCTTGGGCGCGCCAAGCGTTCCCACCAAATCGAGCGTAGCCACAGCGGCATCGTGCGCGGCGTTCGGGCGGCGCAGCGATTCTCCTCCGCTGAGCATGGTTTGAAGCTGGGCGGGGTTTTCGTGGATTTGCTGCAGGCGCTCAACCAGCTCTTCTGCGGTTTCGGCAGTAACGGCAGCGCCAGCTTTGGTGACCGTATAGGTGTTGGCGCGCTCCTGGCCGTACGACTTGCCCACCAAAACCAAGGGCAAGCGTGCGCACAGGCACTCGGTAGTGGCCAAGCCGCCTGATTTTGCCACGATCATGTCGCTCGCTTCCATCAGCTGCGGAATACGCTCGATATAGTTGAAGACGGAAACATTTGCAATGTTCCGTTCTGCGAAAAACCCTTTCAGCCCATTGGCGTACTCTTCGTCGGCGCCAGCCAGGAAAGCGAAGTGCATGTTGGGGAATTCGGAAAGAAGCGGCACGACTTTGTTCACGATTTCGCGGAATGGGATATAAGGCTGCGAATGACGAGCGCCTGCCATCACCATTACGATCATTTTGTCTTGCGGAAGGCCGAATTGCTTCAGCACTTCTGCCCGATCGATGGGGTCGGTAAATCCCTTTCGCACCGGAATGCCCGTGACCTTGATGTGGCTTTCGGGCACCTTGCGCGGCGTGAGTTCCTTCACCATGGTTTCGTCAGCGGCGCAGAACAGGTCGCAATCAAGGTGCGGCCACAGGCCTTCTGCGCCGTAGTCGGTTGGAATGCAGGTTACGGGGAAGGTTTGCCCGGTAACCATCTTCGCGGCAACCGATGCGTTAGCGGCAACGATGTGTGTTGCCAGGATGGCGATGGGCTTGCGCTTTCGAACGATTTTGGTGAATGGCGAGAACATGAATGGCGACCATGCCGAACCGCCACCCCATAGCAGGCGTCCCGTAAAGGTGCGATGCCAGGTGATGTCGTAGAGCCAGTTAAAGGAAACGGTCACGTTGGCGGTTTTGTCGCCGTCGAATTTTATGTAGCCGTAATCGAGGATGTCCAACACGGCGATTTCGGTATTTTCCGGCAGGGCAGGATGCTTGCCGCAAAGATCTTCAAGAGCCTGAGCGGTTGCCTGTGCGGCGCTGCGATGGCCTGAGCCAACAGAGGCGTACGTGATGACGACCAGGGGACGATCCGATGTTTCATCGCATGTGGTAGTGATCATCGCGCCTCCTTCCAGCTGTGATTTTGCGTTTTGCGGCAAACCCGAAAGGGGTATGCGCTCTTGTTCTGCTTGGTGCGAGACAGTATGCGCCAAATGTCGAGGTCCTGTTACGCTTAGTCTATCTAACCAGAAATAAGGCACAAACGGGAGCAGCGTTGTTACAAAAACCGCGGTAAGAGCGTAAGCGGGTGGCAAATCTGCGGGAGTGGGCATTTTGACTCTTGCGGAAAAATAGATCGTTGCGTATAATTCTCTGGCGCTTGTTTTTAGCGTCGGGAGTGCCAACGTGGCTCAGTTGGTAGAGCAACGCATTCGTAATGCGTGGGTCGCCGGTTCGAGTCCGGCCGTTGGCTCCATCGAATTTGCAGGTCAGTCGCTTATGCGGCTGGCCTTTTTGTTTCTTCTGACCCGAATAGCCCTCCCGAAAAAGCGGGAATACGGGGCAGATATCATTTCTTCGGCTTCAAAATATAGGCAAAAAGTTGCAAAGCGCCGGGTTTTGCTCTGAGAAAACGGCACCTGTCCTGTACCCTCTCTTTCTTCGCGGCAGCGCTTTTGGAGGTTTACGTTTCTTGCTGTTCCTTTTGCTGGACTTTGATACTGTTGGAAAGAATCAAAATAGGCATGCTTGGTTTAGCATAATTTAAGGTGCGGCTGCGTTTGCGCGGCCGCTTGTGAAGAAGGACGGCTTTCGTGGCAGAGGGTTCAGCGCGCACAAAACTTGCAACGGTTGCATTGGTTATCGTGGGTTTTGCCCTGGGTTTTGCGGAGTTCATCGTTATCGGCATCACGCCCGATATCGCCGAGGAATATGGTATCTCCCTTGCTTCTGCTGGTAATCTGGTGGGCTTCTTTGCTATTTCATATGCGGTGTCGACGCCGATCATTGTGCTTTCTACCGGGCGTTTTCGCAGGTTTCCCTTGTTCGTGACGTTCCTTGCGGTATTCAACGCAGGCAACCTTCTGGCTATTGCGGCTCCTACGTATGAAACGCTGCTGGTTGCCCGTGTGCTTACCGCAGTGGTTTCGGGCGTGCTGCTGTCTACGGTAACGACATTTATCAACGACATCATTCCTCGTGAAAAATCGGCTCGCATCATTTCATTCGTTTACGCAGGCTTTTCTGTTGCCAGCGTCTTGGGTACGCCCATTGGCACGCTGCTTGCCGATGCATTCGGTATCAAGGCTGCGTTTATAGCGGTAGAAGCTGTAGCGCTCGTTGTTACGGTGTTGCTGCTTGTCTCTGTGCCGCGCTCTGGCTCCACCGATGTTTCTTCTCGTGTGCGCGATCAGCTGGTAATCCTGAAGGATCGTCGCATCATCTTGGTGCTCATCATGAAAGGATTCGGCATGGCGGCAACGTACGTGTTCTACGTGTACGTAACGCCTATCTTGGAAGATGGCGTGGGCCTTTCGGTGTGGATGGTAAGTATCGTGCTGTTCTTCTACGGTGCCGCAACTATTGTTTCCAATCTGGGTAGCGGCTCCATCGCTCAGCATTACGGCTTGGCGAAAATGCCTATCATGTTCGGCTTGCAGGCCCTTGTGCTTCTGCTGCTTGGCCCCAGCCTTGCTTCGGGCAACACCGCGCTTGCCGTGATTAACGTAGTGCTTACGGGCGTGTTCATCTATCACATGAATTCTCCGTTGCAAACGTTTCTGCTGCAAACTTCAGCTAAGGATTATCCGAAGGCGATTACCCTTGCGTCTGCTGTTATGCCCACCTCTTCTGACTTGGGCATTGCTACGGGGTCGTTCCTTGGCGGCGTGGTGGCTTCAGGCCCCGGTTTTGTGTGGGCGGGCCCAGTAGGCGCTCTGTTCGCGATTGTTGCTGTTGTTGCCGCCGTGCTGATCTTGCAGCCGGAAAACCGCAAGCGCGAAACCGCACAGTAGAAAAGAGCCGCGAAAAGAGCGCGACCTTGTGTGCGGCAGCCGATTTAGGGAGTCGGCCGTGTGAAAAAGAATAGTGAACCGCGAAGGGCTGCCCTGACGCTGTATTGAAACGCCCCTGTTTCTTCGAAGCAAGAAGCAGGGGCGTTCCCATTGGTTTCGATGTAGCCCTTTTGCGTTTTGTGAGTCGGTTCGGCGAACCTGCGGTTTACAAATTGCGCTTAGAAGACGTTGTTAGTACAGGAAGCCGAGCTTCTTCGCTTCGTAAGTAAGCTCGTCGCGGAAATCGGGATGGGCGATGCTGATAAGGCGCTGTGCGCGGGTAGGGATGTCGGCCCAGCGCAGATCGACTACGCCGTATTCGGTTGCAATGAAATGCACGTCGTTGCGAAGGCTGGTTATGGCGCTGCCTGGTGCCAAGGTGGGCACGATTTTCGAAACAGGACCGTTCTTGGTGTGCGCCACGCTCGTTACGGCAATAAAGCCGCGCCCGCCCTTCGAATTTTTTACGCCCCGCACGAAGTCAAACTGCCCGCCGCTTGCAGAGTACTGGCGTGCGCCGATGCTTTCAGCGCACACTTGCCCGGTAAGGTCGATGCTTACGGCGGTGTTCACTGAAACCAGGTTATCGTTCTTCGCGATAAGGGCGGGATTGCACACCGTTTCGTAGGATGTGTAGTACATGCTGGGGTTTTCGTGGATGAAATCGTACAGGCGCTGTGTGCCAGTCGAATACCCTGCAACCGAAACGCCTGGCATGAAGTTCTTTCGCGAGTTGTCGATGACGCCTTTTTGCTGCAGTTCAACAAAAGCGTCCGAGAACATCTCGGTGAAGCAGCCTAGATGCTGCTTGCTTTCCAAACCTGCGGCGATAGCGTTGATGATGCCGCCGATGCCCAGCTGAATGGTGTCGCCATCGTTTACGCGATTGACGATGAACTCTGCAACCTTTGCCTCTTCAGGCGTCGGTGCGGGCACCTGTACATCTTCGAGCAGCTCTTCTTGCATTACGAAGGCATCAATGGTGCTTACGTGATAGTTGTGCGAATCGCCGAATACACGGGGAAGGCGCGGATTGATCTGCGCAATGATGTGCTTTGCACCACGCAATGCGCCCTGTTCGAATCCCAAGGGTCCGATGTTGCAGTTGCCTTGAGCGTCGGGCGGCGTCATTTGGACTACGGCGTAGTCGAGCCCAACTTCTTCCAACATGCGATTGGTATCCGAGAAATGAACGGGAATGTGCGCAACGCACTTTGATCCGTTAGCAAAGCCGGTGCGCTCGTTGGGCCCGGCGAAGTAGGTGTGGTAGCGGAACTGCTCGGGGGTTACATCGAGCTCCGCGAAGGTGATGTCGCCGTTCATCCAGTTGCCGAAAAGATCAATGCCGGTAAGGGTGCCCGTTGCAACCCTGTCAATCAGCGCATTGATGATGGTGGTGGGTACGTGAAGGCCACCCGTATAAATTTTCTGGTTGCCGGTTAGATGCTGCTCGAATACCTGGTTTACGGTTATTTTCTTCCGCTCGTATTCATCCTGCCAGTCCATGGTCCCTCCTGGTAGTTCCTGTTTTACTTAGGCGAAAAGGCCCAAGGCCCCTGAATATGAGAAAACGGCGGTCGCGCAATCCCCATTGCACGCCGCCGTTTAATTGTAGCGCTGTTTGCCCTGCTACATTTCGTCTGGTGAAAGCGGGAAATCTACGCCCGTCCAGATCTCAAAGGCGCGGGCACCCTGGAAGAACAGCATTCCCTCGCCGTTGATGGTGGTGCAGCCTGCTTCTTTGCCCATTTTCAGTAGCTCGGTTTCTGCTGGCTGGTAAATAGCGTCTTGGATTACCAGGCCTGGATGCAAGAACGATGCGTCGGGGATAGGGGACCGTCCTTCGAGCTTGCCCATGCCGATGGGGGTGGCGTTTGCCAGAAGATCGGCGTCAGCCAGCTGTGCGCGCAAGTCGTCCAAATCGTTTGCGTCGTGACGGCTGATTTTGCAGCCGGTTTTCTCAGCAACGAGGGCTACTTCTTCAGCAACACGATCCCATGATTTGCCCGTGCTGGGGCTGAATACCACGATTTCGCCTACGCCGTCGAGTGCTGCCTGTGCGGCAATGGGGGTTCCAGCGCCACCCATGCCCATCAGGACCATTTTCTTCCCTTTGGCGTCGACGCCGTGTTCTTCGAATGACTTCATGAAGCCGTAGCCATCGGTGCTGTATCCAGTGAGAACGCCGTCTTCGTTGACGATGGTGTTGACGGCGCCTACCATCTCGGCGATGGGATCAAGCTTGTCCAGGAACGGGATAACCGCAATCTTGTTCGGCATAGTAAGGTTGCAGCCGCGCATATTCAGAAGGCGGATTGCGTCGGTTGCCTGCTTCATGTCTTCGCCAGGAACGCGGAAGGCCATATAAGCGTAATTCAGGCCGGCGCGTTCGAATGCTCGGTTGTGAAGGTGGGGTGATTTGCTGTGTGCGACGGGGTCGCCGAACAGGCAAATTAGACGCGTTGCGCCATTGATGTCTTGCGTCATGGTGGCTTCTCTCTCCTCGAATGATGGGCGCCAGGGCGGCACTGCGGCGGTTTGCCGAAGGCGAGCCGATGGCTGGATTCGCATTCCTGTCAGAAAACGTATCAATTCTTGCTTGGATTCTATCATTGCGCTTCTATATTGTTGCATTCAAGCTATTGCGGATAACTATAGTCCCAAGGGCTTGCTGGCAAACAGCCTGATTGCGGCATGGGATGCTGGCGTTGCTTTCGGTATTTTTTTCAGCACTGCAAAGGTGTGCTCTGCCTGACTTTTCCCAGAGCCTCAAAGAAGCGCGCTGCCTGGTGCCCCCTCGGAGCCGTAAAGGCATGCGCTGCCTGGCGCTCTTCTGAAAGAAGACGAAATGCAGGCCGCACTCCGCATCGGCAAATGCTCGATGCAGTGCGCCGTCGGCTATCGAATCCGTATCTGCTTTGAATATCAGAGCGTGCCTTTGCTGGAATAAAATGAAGAAGCAGGCCGCAGGGGCGTGTCTATTGCTTTTCGACTCCCGTTGTTTTAGAACTAATCACACAAAGAATTTTTGTTGCATAACAGAATCCGTTTGTTTCCAGTTTGTTATCGTTCACCAAAGTACGCTTTTTGATGCGCAAGCGGGGTGTACTATCTAGTCTCGTAGTTGAAAGGAATATTCATGGAAGACCATAAGCTTTCCCTATACGATAACATCGCAAAGGTCAATGCCGTCGATCCGGAACTGTACGAGCGTTACCCCGTAAAGCGCGGTTTGCGCAACAGCGATGGCTCTGGCGTAATCGCGGGCGTTACGAATATCTCTAACGTGCACGGTTACCTGATGAATGAGGGCGATAAGGTTCCCGACGAAGGCAAGCTCACCTTCCGTGGCTACAGCATCTACGATCTTGTTGGCGGCGATGCCACCAAGCGTCGCGGCTTTGAGGAGATCGTGTATCTGCTGCTTATGGGGGAGCTTCCCACGTCAAGCCAGCTCGATGTGCTTGTTGAGGCACTTGATGCTCAGCGCAATTTGCCCGATGGCTTCACCGCTTCGAAGATCATGAGCACGCCTTCTCATAACATCATGAACCTTCTGCAGCGTTCGGTGCTCATGTTGTATGCTGACGACCCAAAGGCGGAAGAGCGTTCCTTCGAGCACGAGATCAGTACGGCAATCTCTCTTATTTCCCGTCTGCCGCGCATCATGGTGCTGGCTCACTATGCCAAGCGTGCCGCGTTCTACAATGAGTCGATGATCATGCATCGCTTCATTCCGGGGCAGTCCACTTCCGAAACCATCCTTTCCATGTTGCGTCCCAACCGGGAGTTCACTCCTGAAGAAGCACGCATGCTCGACATCATGATGTCTCTGCACGCTGAGCACGGTGGCGGTAACAACTCCACCTTTACTTGCCGTGTTCTTTCCTCTGCCGATACCGATCCGTATGCTGCTTACGCGGCCGCTATCGGTTCTTTGAAGGGCAGTAAGCATGGCGGTGCAAACCATAAGGTTCTGGCCATGCAGAAGGAAATCAAGGAAAACGTTAAGAATTGGGAAGATGAAGACGAAGTAGCTTCCTATATTGCCAAGATCGTGAACAAGCAGGCATACGATCATACCGGATTGATCTACGGTATGGGTCATGCGGTGTACACGCTTTCCGATCCGCGCGCAGTTATCTGCAAGGATTTTGCAACAAGGCTTGCCAAGGGTACTGAGTTTGAAGCGGAGCTGAATTTGCTCAAGCTCATCGAGCGCCTAAGCCCTGAAGTTATCCTGCAGGAAAAAGGCACCAAGAAGGATATGTGCGCAAACGTTGATATGTATTCTGGATTCGTGTACTCCATGATGGGCATTCCGCAGGATATGATCACTCCGCTGTTTGCCTGCTCTCGTATGGCAGGTTGGGCTGCCCACCGTTTCGAGGAACTGGTAAGCGGCAAGCGCATCATCCGCCCCGCATACAAGACGGGTGTGAAGGCTCGCGAATACAAGCCTATCGAAGAGCGCTAAGCGCTTCTTGCTGGTCGTATCTGCAGGCACAAACAAAAAGGCCCCTCGGGGCCTTTTTTGTTTGCTTGTTGCCATGTCTTGTTTGGAGTTTCCTCAAAACAGCGAAGTGATATGCCTGCATGCTTTGTTTGGGTGCATTGCTCGAGGTCTTAGATGGTGAGTCCGCATACTTCGATCTTGGGAGTATTCAAGCAAAAGAAAGGGAGTCCCGAAGGACTCCCTTATGGTGCGTTTTGATGCGATATGCCTATGCGGCTTCCTTGTTGCCGAACACGCGTGTTGCAATAACAACCACGAGGGCAACAGCGATACCGCCGATAAGCGAAGGCCAAGGCGAACCGGTGAAGCCGGCAAGCAGATATCCAAACAGGCAGATGACGGCAACCAGGGAAGCGTAGGGAAGCTGGGTTGCCACGTGGCGCAGGTGGTTACATTCCGCACCAGCAGAAGAAAGGATGGTGGTGTCGGAAATGGGCGAGATGTGGTCGCCATATACTGCGCCAGCAAGCGTTGCTCCGATGGTAACCAGGAATAGCGGGTCGCTTTCGGGGAATACGCCCAAAACGATGGGCAGGATCAAGGCAGCGGTGCCCCAGGAAGTGCCCATGGCGAATCCGATGAAGCCAGAAACCACGAAGATAACGGCAGGCAGGAACGAAAGTTCAAAGCCCATGGTGGTAAGGAAGTTGGAAACGAATTCGCCCGTGCCCAGCATGTAGCGGCATGCGCCGCCCAGGCTCCATGCCAAAACAAGGATCATGATAGCGCCAACCATAGAGCGAACGCCTTCGGAAGCGCCTTCGGTAAAGCCAACCAGAGTGGTGAGCTTGCGGGGCAGGAACATGCACGCGGCAACCACCAATGCCACGGCGGCGCCGATGCACAATCCGCCGATGGGGTTTTCGCCAACAGCTGTTGCGAAATCTACGCCCTCAAAGAAGCCGCCAACATACAGCATGCCCGTGATGGAGAACACGATAAGCACCACGATAGGGATAACCAGGTCGAATACCCTGCCATTGGGGGAAACATCCAGACCCTTGAACTGCTCGACCGCTTTCGTGGCGCCCTCCAGGTCGGACTGCTCGGTGATAACGGTTTCGACGGCTTCGGGATTGCTGGGAACGCCTGCCTTAGATACCGTTTCCAGAGCGGAGGCATGGGGAGGAATGGGGCTGTAGGTATGAGCGTCACAGTCGCGCTGGGCCTTGCCCATGCTGAAGAAGTCTTTGCCGAAACCGCACATAGCGAACACGAACACAATAGTGACCAGTGCGTAGAGGTTGTACGGAATGGAGGCAACGAACGTGTTGAAGCCGTTTTCACCCATGTAGCCACCCATGGCAACCGCCCACGAGGAAACAGGGGCAATAATGCACACCGGAGCTGCGGTGGAGTCGATGATCCACGCCAGCTTTTCGTGGCTGATGCGGAACTTGTCGGTTACGGGGCGCATGACGGCACCAACAGTGAGGCAGTTGAAGTAGTCGTCGACGAATACCACGATGCCCAAAAGAGCCGTCATAACGGTTGCCATGCGTGCGCTTTTGATGTGCTTCGCGGCCCATTCAGCGTATGCGCGCGAACCGCCAGCAATGGCGATGATGACGACTAACGCGCCCAATAATGCCAAGAACAAGATAAGCGCCGCATTCGACGAGATTTGCTCTGCCATAACCTGAGGGATGAGCGTAAATGCGGTGATGAGCTGGTCGAAGCCGACACCTTCAAGGCAGAACTCGTAAATGATTAGGCCTGAGAACACGCCAACCAGCAGGGAGGAATACACCTCCTTGGTAATTAGGGCAAGGCCTAGCGCCAGAAGCGGCGGCAGGATAGACCAAGCACCGGTGGAAAGAAGCTCGAAGCCTTCCATGTACAGTCTCCTTACTGTAAATAGGGCGCAGGCGATGCTGCGCTGGGAAGGCGGCGGCTAGCGAAGCCGCGCATGATGCATTTCCAGCGCAGCCTTGCATGCGCTTTTTTAACTGTGCCGATTATAGGCTAGCTTCGTTGCCACGGTGTTGCATTTATGAGCGGTGGAGGGCGTAACGGGTGGGCGGCGCGTTAAGACGGGCGGTTACAGGAAATACTTTCCTGCATTTGCCCCCACAACAATAAGGTCCACGCCTCGAAGAAGAGCGAACAGTGCGATGAACAGTGCGAGCATTTCGGGCATGGAGAAGAACATGAATCCGATAACGATGGAAATGACGCCCGAGAACAGCATCCAGCCCCAAAGGGGAAGGCCTGCGCGCTTGACCATGAAGGTTGCCACAACTTCATATATGCCGAAAACCAGAACGAACGCGCCGATAACCCAAGGCAGCACTGCCGCAAAAGCGAAGGGGTGAATCACGAACATGGCACCAATGAGCACGTCAAGGATGCCGTATGCCAAGATCCATCCCGAAAAGCCCAGAAGATCGCGGTCGCGAATGAACGTTGCGATATTGACTACGCCGGAAACCACAAAGGCGGCACCAACAATAAAGGCGATAGATGCAAGAGTGAGACCTGGGAAAAATGCGCATACCAAGCCAAAGATGATAAACAATATGCCAGCAACAATAAGCTGCCAGTTCCGTTCGGTTTTCGTGTTCATGGTAACCCCTCTATGTTGGCGTTTTCTTCATTGTAGTGCGCTTTGCTGCAGGTGAGGGCGTATGTAAGGGAAATGAAACAACACGAGCGCGAGTGGGGGTTTTGCCTCCATCGCTGCTCTCGGCTGATGCTCCCGGCATTTTTTTGCCACCCGCCCCGAGCCACCCTGAAGCGAAGCTTTCCCCTAAGCGGTAACGAAGGGAAGGGGGATGTCGTGGTCTTCTGCGGGGATGGGGGAAACCTCCTGTTCGGTAAAGGCGACGCCGACAACATGGCATGCATCAGTAAGTTGGCAAAGGTAGCGGTCGTAGTTGCCTGCCCCGTATCCTAGGCGGTTGCCGTGCGCATCGAACCCCACAGCGGGAACCACAATGAAGGCGAACTCGTCGGCGGCAAGGTAGGGCATGGGGGTAAGTTCGGGGCTGTTGTGGCGATATTCCTTTAGCGGATCATTCAGAAACGGCACGCTGTTGCTGCAGAATGCCTCGGCGCTAACCGAGCGCATTTCCATAGTTTGCTGAGTGACATGCTGGGCGTTGGGGCCCGACCCGGGTTTGCGCATCCCGCGCCCAGGAGCGTCGGGAATGCCATGGGCATCGGGCATCATGCAGGGAAAGGCAACAGTGCAGCCTCGCAGGTAGGCATAGTCGATGAAGATGCCCAGGTCAACTTCCCATGGGAATGCGGAGTATACGCCGACAACGGGTTTGCCCTGAGGCGTTTCGGCTATCAAGGCATCAAGGTGTTGGGTTAGCTTCGCGCAGATCTGCTTGCTCTTGCTCGCACGCGTTTCGGGCGCAAGAGCGGAGCGCGCTTTCTTTGCTTGGGCCCTTAGGCGGCTGCGGATTTCCTCGGGGGTTTCGTTGTTGGGCGTGGGGGTATGTTTGCTATTGGTGCTCATACCGGGCATTGTACGCCTGGTGGGCGTGATAGGGGAAACGCGCTGGTGAGTGTACGCCTGGTGGGCGCAATAGGGAAACGTGTTGGCAAAAGCCGCAAAAGGAAAGGCGGCGGCCGAGGTGTTCCCTCGAATGAAGCTTGCGCTCGCTAGTGCTCAAGGGACTCGGTGAGTGCGGCGGAGCAGAGCCCTGCGCGGGATTGTGTGTCTGATTTGCGGTATATGGAGGTCAAGTGCTTTTGCAACGCGCGAAGGGATATTCCCATGTCATCGGCGATGCACTGGAGCGTTTCTTCGCTTGAGCATACTGCGGAAAGAACGTCGCGTTCGCGTGGGGTAAGGCTATATCGCTCCGAGAATGCCGCAAGGTGCTTTTCGGGAGCGCTTTTATCGGCGGGAGCTTTGGCTTCCGGTTCTTCTTGGGGCTTGGCGGTTTGCGCTTGCGCGGCGGTGAGCTCCGCCAGCTTTATGGCTTCGATCTCGGCCTTATGCCGCGCGGTGCGACGCACGTTTTCGAGCGCGTGGGCAACAAGGAGGGTAACCATGGCTAGCGCAATGGTTATCGACGAGATAAGCATGATGTCGCCCGGCAAGATCAAGGCCATGGAAGGCATGGCTACAAGTGCGGCGCAGGCGTTGTTGGCGGCGCGTCCCATGCCCGCCCAAAGCGATGGGTTTGCACAGCGCATTGCAATGCGCAAAAACGACGAGGTGAAAAAGACCACGAAAAAGCCCGATGAAAGGTAAAAAATTACCAAACCCAGAAGAACTTCGGAGCCGGTTTGGATGGCAAGGGCGGAAACCAGGGAAAACATGGCTACACACAGTATGGTAACAGTGGAATAGCGATGCTTAGTGAGGTCGAAGATAAAGCCAGCCGCAATGCCGCTGACGGCAAGAAGCAGGCGAGGCCAGGTTGAAAGGTCGAACATGCCTTGCACGTTTGCCAGGGTAACCACGTTGTCGAGCGTGCTGAAAACGCAGGCAATTAGGGAGACGCAGGCGAGCAGCAGGATTGCTTCCTTGAGGGCATCGCGTTCGTTGGCGGTTCGCTGGTCTTTTTCGGGAAGTGTGCTTCTGACGGGGACTACGTGCAGCACGTTGCGGCGCGCTGCAAGAGCGAAGCCAAGTGCGATGATCGAAGCGCCGATAATCGCGGCTTCGATAACGCTGTTTGGCGCCAAAGAATGAAGCAGGAACTGAGCGAGCAATCCTGCGGCATAAGAGGTGCCCACCAGACGGGAAAGGGAGTTGCTGGCATAGTGGGTTTGCGCAACGGAAAAGTAGGTGGCGTTTCCCAACATACCCAAAATCAAGAACAACAAGCATCCCAGCGACAGCAAGGCGTTGGCGTTTTGCGTTAGCTGGGTTGCGACAAGGAGCAAGGCGGAAACGGTTCCCAGCACGCCGGCAAGAATGCTTCGATGCCTTGCGGCTGCCGTTCGATTCACCAATGAATAGCCCACAAGCCCTATGGCGCTTGTGGCAAGGATGGATGCTTGTGCGCCGACTACCGAATCGGGGCCGGCGAGCTCGCCATAAGCGATGTCGAATGATATTCGCTGCCCAAGAACACGAAGACGAACAATGCCATAACGGCAAACGTGAAAAGATGTGCTTTGGGCTTTGGCTCCATGGGGCTTTTCCGAGGGGGCGCAAAGCGGGCTTTGACGCTTGGCCTCGATGTGCTCCTTTCTATGTTTTCCCTGCTAATTCATTATTGCGCAACAAGGGTAGCCTTATGGCTTGGTTTCTTCTTGCGGAAACAAAAACCACTCCTATGGGCAGTGCGCACAAGGAGTTTAATGCGAAGAGCTGGCTTGGAGGGTGCTGACTACTAGCGGTATCGGCTGAAGCGTCAGGGCGTGCCCTGGGGCTCCCATCGCGTTTGCGGGGCTAGTTAGTGGTTGTTTGACTGAGTGTCCAAGAGCGGTAATGGGCCAGCTGCGCAGCACGCTGCCGCCATTACCGTTACCGTCGTCGCGTGCTTCCTATGAGGCGCAACGTCAGCGCCGAATCAGCCGATTCCCAGTATCTGCATAACCAAGCAAATGGCGGAAAGAATGCCCACCACCACAATGGTGAAGCACAGAATAACGCGGGTGAATTTGCCCACTGCGTATTTGCCCATTACGTGTTTGTCGGTGCAGATGATGGCCATGAACACCAGCAGCACGGGCAAAATAACGCCGTTCACGAACTGCGCGGTGAGCATGATTCCCATCAAGTCGATGTTGGGAATAAGGATAACCACTGCAGAAACAACGATGACAAACGTAAAGATGCCCTTGAAGAGGGGCGCTTCTTTCCAGGTGAACGAAACGCCTGCTTCCCAGCCGAATGCTTCGCAGATAACGAAAGCGGTGGTAAGGGGCAGAACGCATGCGGCCAGCAAACTGGCGGCTACCAGGCCGATGGCGAACAGTGCTTTAGCGTATTGGCCCGCGAAAGGTTCGAGCGCAGCTGCAGCCGCTTCGGCGCTTTCTACTTCGATGCCCTGCGGGAACAGCACGGTGCCAGTGGTTACGATGATGAACCATGCTACGATACAGCCCACCACAGCACCAGTTACTGCATCGATGCGCTGATAGGGGAGATCGCGTACGCGCACGCCCTTTTCGACCACGTTGCTCTGGGCGAAGAACATCATCCAAGGGGCGATAGTGGTGCCCACCATTGCGACGGTAAGCGAAAGGAAGCCCAAATCCGAACTTGCTGCTGGCACCAGGGTGTGCTGGAAGGTCTCATTCCAATCGGGTTGCGCCAAGAAGGCCGCGACGATGTAGGTGGCGAATACGCATGAAAGCACCAGGAAGATGTTCTGCACGCGTTTGTAGCTGCCTCCCACGATAAGGCCCCAAACGGCTGCCGCGGCAACGGGGACTGATATCCATCGTGGCACTCCGAATATTTCCATACCGGAAGCTACGCCTGCGAATTCTGAAAAGGTGGTGGCAACGTTGCCGATGAGGAGAGCCAACATGGCAAGTGCCGTAAGGCGGATGCCAAAGCTCTCGCGGATCAACGCCGAAAAGCCCTTACCGGTAACAACGCCCATGCGTGTTGCGGTGGTTTGCACCACGATAAGCAGAACGCACATAATAGGAATGATCCACAGCGTCATGTAGCCGAATTTGGCACCTACGGTGGAATAGGTTGAAATGCCGCCGGCGTCGTTGCCTGCCATGGCGGTTACGATACCAGGGCCCATGGCGGCCAGCACCAGAAACGCTTTCGAGTGCTGCTTCTTGCCGTCGTTTTCGCTGCCCTGATCAGGAACTTGCGGGGAAGCCTTGGCTGCCAGGGCGGTGTCCTGCGCTGTACTTTCCTTAAGTGTCATGTAAAAGCCTCGATCCTAGTTGTGTCCGAACATGCGAAGGACGAAGAAGGTATAGGGAATCATCAGTACGATAAACACGGCAAGTGTGATGGCGAACTGCCCCCATGCCCAGCGCGTGCGGCCTTCCTCCACGTTGTCTTCGATGACTTCCATTGCGTCGTCGACGGTGACGATGCCCAGCATCTGCCCGTTCTCGTCGACGACAGGCATGGCCATCAGGTCGTACTTGGAGATATCGGCTGCAACTTCATCTTCTGGTTCTTCGGGCAACGAAGTGATGAGCTCATCGAACATGATGTCGGAAAGCGGGGTGTTGTCTTTTGCGAGCACCAGGGTGCGGAGCGAAAGCACGCCTACGAGCTTGTCGTACTCATCGAGTACGTACACGTAGTTCACCGTGGGGTGGTCTTCGTCCAAGCCGCGAAGAACCTCGGTGGTTTCTTGCACGGTGTCGGAGGTGTGCATCGCCACGAACTGCGTGGTCATCAGGCCGCCAGCGGTGTCTTCCTTGTATCCCAGCAGCTTGCGAATTTCTGCGGCGTTATCGACGCCCATTAGGCGAAGCAGCGTTTCGGCTTTCTCATAGGGCAAGTCGCCTACGATGTCGGCGGCGTCGTCAGGGTCCATATCGCGCAGCAGAC
>ERZ857998.755-NODE-755-length-42596-cov-6.954585_pt1 | contig 42596 bp, 46 predicted proteins | sample MGYA00519954_ERZ857998 | MGnify/ENA primary metagenome ERZ857998 (study PRJEB31778, sample SAMEA3449424) | human gut metagenome | biome: human gut; feature: human-associated habitat; material: faeces | place: United Kingdom | collected 2010/2012 ...
CGGCCCGCCCCGGCTGTGCTATCTCCACCGGCGCGGCGGGGGTATATCCTCCAGAGCCACACCCCGCCCATGAATGGGCGGGGATGGGGGTGGGTTGAACGCTCCCACAAATATCAAACGACATGAATATGGAGGTTTTGAAGATGAAACGACCCCTTGCGTATATTACTGCCCCGTGGCATGGGGCTACCGCAGAAAACACGGAACAGGCGGCCCGGTATTGCCGCGCCGTCTATGAGGCGGGCTATGCTCCCATTTGTCCCATGCTGTTTCTGCCGCTGTATCTCCACGATCCGGTGCCCCAGGAACATAAAGACGGGATCGACATGAGCCGTGACCTGCTCCGGCGCTCCCGGGTGCTGGTGGTCTGCGGCCATATCGTCACTGAGGAGATGAAAAACGACATCGCCGTGGCCCAGCGCCTGGGGATCACCGCCACCACCCTGGAGGGCATTCTGACCATCAAGGGCCAGGGAAAACGCTGACCGCGCTTCTCTGGAGGGCGTTCCCCGGTCATGGCCCAGGAGGAACGATAGAGAGGAGGATTGCGTATCGATGTAAAATTGACCGCCCGACTGCTTAATGCGGACAAGTGCCGGGAGGGTGAAGTGGCGGAGACGGATGTGGTGTTTCCCACCACAAGGGCGGCCATCCAGGAGGCGCTGAAGGCCGTCGGGGTGGATGGTATCCGCTGCCGGAATGTATTTCTGATCGAGCACGACAGCAATTTGAGCGGCTTCTGCCATTGCCTGAACCAGAGTGATTCCGTGGATGAGCTGAACTACCTGTGCCATCTGCTCTCGGACATGACGGACACGGAACTTGCCACCTTTCGGGCCGTGGTGGAATACGGAGCCCACAACGAAAACGCCGCTGCTCTCATCAATCTGGCACTGAATGTGGAGTCCTATGACTTCTATGCCGGTGTGGACAGCGACAAGGAACTGGGCCGCATCTATGCGGAGGATATGGGGACCATTGATGTGCCGGAAGAGGTGCGCCCGTTTTTCGACTATGCGGCATATGGGCGCAAGGTGCGGGAGGATGACAAGGGCTACTTTGTAAACGACGGCTACCTGATGCGCTCCGGCCTGACCTTCCGGGAACGCTATCGCGGTCCGGAGGACATTCCCAAGGAATACCGGGTATTTGCCTTTCCCAAGCTCAGTATCCGGGAACGGCTGGCAGCCTGCCAGGAAATGAGCGACAAGGCCGCCCAGCACAGCAGGCCCGTCCCCGAGGCAGGACGGGATGACCGATAGACCTTCGGGACACTTTGTCCCATACGGGCGGAAAGGAGGGATTTGACTGGTCGATGAAGATGTTTCCCGGTGTACCATAGCCATTTCTGTGAAGGCAACCAAATTGACCGCCCGTGGGCTGGCCTATATCGTCCGGGCGGCTGGCCGCAAAATCAGCAAAGCGCACCGCTCCCACCAGACGCCCCACGGCAGACAGACGGTGCGGCAGCTCATGGCCCACGGCGAGGCCACCAGCAGCATCCCCGTGGACGCGCCAAAACTCTTTGACCGGGTGGCCCGGAAATGGAATGTGGACTACGCCTTTTACAAGACTGGGCCGGACAAATATCTGCTGTTTTTCAAGGGCAAGCAGGCAGACGCCATCACCGCCTGTATGTCGGAGTATTCCAAGCGGGTACTGGGCAAGGAGAAGTCCCGGCGGGTTCCCATTCTGGAACAGCTCAAAAATGCCAAGGCCCATGTGCGGCAGCAGCCCCAGCGGGAGCAGGAACGGGTGAAGGAGGCGGCGCGTGAGGATCGGTAACATCAAGAAGGTTCTTCTGCCCAACCTGCCCTACCTGTTCTTCCTGTGGGCGTTCTTGAAGATCGGCACGGCCTACCGGCTGGCCGAGGGCGCGGACTTTGCCCATAAGCTCATAGGGCTGGGCCGGACCATTGGTCCGGGCTTTGCCGACTTTGCCCCAGGGCTCCACCCCTTTGACTGGCTGGTGGGGATCGCGGGGGCCGTGATCCTGCGGCTGGTGGTCTATGCCAAGGCGAAAAAGGCGAGCAAATACCGCCGGGACGAGGAATACGGATCGGCCCGATGGGGCACGGAAAAGGACATCAAGCCCTTTGTCGATCCCAAGTTTGAAAACAATGTGATCCTCACCGGGACGGAACGGCTCACCATGAACACCCGGCCCAAAAATCCGGCCAACGCCCGCAATCTCAACGCCTGTGTGATCGGTTCGTCCGGCAGCGGCAAAACCCGCTTCTGGCTGACCCCTCAACTGCTCCAGGCCCATTCCTCCTATGTGGTGGTGGACCCCAAGGGCGGCACCCTGTCCCAAGTGGGCTATTTTCTCCAACGGAAGAAGGGGTACACGGTCAAAGTGTTTAACAGCATCGACTTTTCCAAGTCCATGCACTATAACCCCCTGGCCTATGTACGCACCGAGGCGGATATTTTGAAGTTTGTGGACACCCTGATAAGCAACACCAAGGGAGAGGGCAAAGAAAGTGATCCATTCTGGACCAAGGCCGAGACGCTGCTATACTGCGCCCTGATCGCCTATATTATCTTTGAGGGCCCGCCGGAGGACCGGAATATCAATACGCTGGTGGACATGATCGGCGGCATGGAGGTGAAGGAAAACGACGAGGACTACATGAACGCGGTGGATTATATGTTCGCCGGGTTGGAAAAGCGCAAGCCGGATTGCTTTGCGGTCAAGCAGTACAAGAAGTACAAACTTGCCAGCGGCAAGACGGCCAAGAGCATTTTGATCTCCTGCGGCGCTCGTCTGGCCCCCTTTGACATCCCCCAGCTCCGGGAGATCATGGCCTATGACGAGTTGGAGCTGGACAAGATCGGGGACCGGAAAACGGCGGTGTTCTTCCTGATCTCGGACACCACCCCCACCTATAACTTCCTTGTGGCCCTGGCCTTTTCGCAGATGTTCAACCTCCTGTGTGAACGGGCGGACAACAAGTACGGGGGCCGTTTGCCCCATCATGTGCGGGTGCTGTGGGACGAGGCGGCCAACACGGGACAGGTGCCAAACCTGGAAAAGCTGGTAGCCGTCATTCGCTCCCGCGAGATCAGCCTGACGCTCTTTTACCAGCAGTTGGCCCAATGTAAGGCCATCTATGACAAGCACGCAGAAACGATCCTGGGCAACATGGACAGCGTGATTTTTTTGGGAGGCCGTGAGGGCAGCACCATCAAGGAAATCTCGGAAACCTGGCTAGGCAAGGCCACCATCTATATGCAGACGGATGGGCGCTCCAAGGGCCAGTCCGAGAGCTACAACCTCAACACCCAGCGGTTGGGCCGGGAACTGATGACCCCCAGCGAACTTGCCACCATGCCCGGTGACAGGTGCATCTTGCAGCTCCGAGGCCTGCCCCCGTTCTATTCTCCCAAGTACGACCTGAAACAGCATCCCAACTACAAATTCACGGAGGAGGCGGATAAAAAGCGCAACGCCTTTGACCTGGACCGGCTGATCCGCCGCCGGAGGCGGCCCGGTCTGGACGAGGCTTGCGAGGTGTACCAGGTGGACGAGCCGATCCCGCTCACGGACGAGGACGAGGACATCCTCAACTATGACGATGTGGACGACCCGGACGCCTTTTAAGATATAAGCACCTAAAAACAGGGGCCCCCATGAAGTCAAATGACTTCATGGGGAGAGGAGGCGCAACGGAGCGGGGCGACCTTTGGGACATTTTGTCCCGGAGGGAGCATAGCGAAGTTTGTGCCGACGAGTCCCATAGCAGCGCCGCCCATTGGGGCGGCTATTTTTATGGCCGGGTATATCCCGGAGAAACGGAGGATATATGCAGTTTTTCACTTCCGCGATCACCACTTTGCAGACCCTTGTTGTGGCCCTGGGCGCTGGTCTGGGCGTATGGGGCGTTGTCAATCTCCTGGAGGGGTACGGGTCCGACAATCCCGGCTCCAAGAGCCAGGGTATGAAGCAGCTCATGGCGGGCGGCGGCATCATCCTGCTGGGCACCACCCTGATCCCCGTGCTGGGCACTCTGTTTTAAGGCTGACCGCCTATGGACTTTCTCACCGATTGGCTTACAGGTTGGCTAAAAGACCTGCTCATTGACGGCATCATGGGCAACCTGGGCGGGCTGTTTGACAATGTGAACGCCTCGGTTGGGGATGTCGCAGCGCAGGTGGGAACCACCCCGGCGGCGTGGAACGCCGGGGTGTTCTCCCTGATCCAGCAACTCTCCGAAACGGTGATCCTGCCGATTGCCGGAATGGTGCTCACCTTTGTTGCCACCTACGAGCTCATTCAGATGCTTTTGGAAAAGAACAATATGCACGAGGTCGATGTGGCGAACATCTACAAGTGGATGTTCAAAACGGCGATTGCAATTCTGATCCTGTCCAACACCTTCAATATCGTGATGGCGGTATTTGATGTGTCGCAAAGCGTGATCTCCAGCGCGTCGGGCCTGATCCAAGGCACCACCGATATTTCAGCGGATATGCTGGCAAACCTGGAGACCACTTTGGAGGGAATGGGCGTCGGGGAGCTCCTGGGCCTGTTCATGCAATCCATCTTGATTCAGGTGTGTATGTTCGCACTCAACATCATCATCTTTGTTATCGTGTATGGCCGTATGCTGGAAATCTACTTAATGACCAGTTTGGCCCCCATCCCCGTGGCGACCCTCTCCAACCGGGAGCTGGGGAGCATGGGGCAGAACTACATCAAGTCCCTGTTTGCCGTTGGGTTCCAAGGGCTGCTCATTCTGGTGTGCGTGGCGATCTACGCGGTGCTTGTCCAGGGGATCGCCACCAGCGGGGACCCCATCGGGGCCATTTGGGGCGCGATGGGCTACACGGTGCTGCTCTGCTTTATGCTGTTCAAAACCGGCAGCATCGCAAAAAGTATCTTCGGCGCACATTAAAAAGGAGGATTGATTTATGGCAAGAGAACAGGCGGCGGCCCAGGGGGCTCCCGCCGTGGACGAGGCGGCGCTGGCAGAAATGCGCCGCTTGATTTTTGACGCGCCCATCCAGGAGTTAGCCGATTCCCAGGGGATCAGCATTGACGATGCGGTAAAGCTCCGGGTGGAGAAATCCCTGGAGGCCGCGCCGCTGCCCATTGAAGTGTCGGTACGCCCCATCGAGCCGATGGGAAAACTGCTGGGCTATGCCAGCGTCAATATTGGCGGCGTGGTAGTCGATGACTTCAAGGTGGTGGACGGCAAAAACGGGATTTTTCTCAGCGCCCCCAGCAAGGAGGCCCCGGGAACCCGCAGCGGCTACCGCTCCACGGCGCGGGTGATGAACCGGGCCTTGCAGGAACGGTTGGACAGCCTGACCATAGAGGCATATCGGCAGGCGGTGGAGCGTCTGGTGGCCCGTGCCGAGGCTGTCCGTCCTGCCCCCATCCGGGAGCAGATGGCAAAGGCGGCACAGGAGGCGGACAAGGCCAACGCCGCCCGGCCCACCCCTCACCGTGGGAAGGAGAACAGGGATGAACGATAGGACGGCTTTGGGACAAAGTGTCCCAGGCGTCCAGGAGGCCCCGGTGCCGTCCGGCCTTCATCTCATGGATGGCATCGCGGGCCTGCGCTCCCTGCCCCAGTACTCGGTTGATCTCCTGCTCACCGATCCGCCCTATGGCACCACCCGCAACTTTTGGGATGTGCCCCTGCCCCTCCCCGAACTGTGGGAGGCGGTAAAGTGGGCGGTCAAGCCGGACGGGGCCATCCTGTTCTTCGCCCAGTGTCCTTATGATAAGGTGCTGGGGGCGTCCAACCTGAAAATGCTCCGCTATGAATGGGTGTGGTACAAGAGTCGGTGTACCGGATTTCTCAATGCCCGCCGTGCTCCGCTGAAAAAGACGGAGAATATTTTGGTGTTCTATCAAAAGCTGCCGCTGTATCAACCGCAGTTTGAGCAGGGCAAGCCCTATCAGCGGATCACCAAAACCAGCAGCCTCAGCTCCAACTACGGGAAGTTCACCCGTACAGGCGCGGGATCGGAGGACGGGCGGCGGTTTCCCGGAAATGTGCTGGCCTTTGCATCCGTCCAGCGCACCATCCACCCCACCCAAAAGCCGGTGGAGCTGTGCGAGTATTTCATTCGCACCTACACCCGGCCTGGCGAGCTGGTGGCGGACATCTGCGCGGGCTCCGGCACCACGGCGGTGGCTGCCCTCAATACGGGCCGACGGTACATCTGTTATGAAACGGCCCCGGCCATCTTCTCCACCGCCGCCCAGCGTATTCGGGAGGCAGAAGAGGCGGTGGCGCAAGGTGAAAAAGGAGTGTGAGTTATCGAAAAGTATTCTGTTGTTTACGCCGATCCGCCCTGGCGATATTCCGCAAAGAAGGTGCAGGGGGCGGCGGAGCACCACTATCCCACCATGAGCATAGACGAACTTTGTGCGCTGCCGGTGGCCGATCTTGCGGCACCGGACAGCGCACTTTTTCTGTGGGCTACCTTTCCCCAGCTCCCGGAGGCCCTGCGGCTGATCCGAGCCTGGGGCTTTGTCTACAAAACCGTGGCTTTTGTCTGGCTCAAACAAAACCGCAAGTCCGAGGGCTGGTTCTACGGCCTGGGGTTCTGGACGCGGGCCAACGCGGAGGTGTGTCTGCTGGCGACCAGAGGCCACCCCAAGCGGCAGGCGGCCAATGTCCACCAATTCATCATTTCACCCGTCCGGGAACACAGCCGGAAACCGGACGAGGCACGGGAGAAGATTGTGGCGCTCATGGGGGATGTACCCCGTGTGGAGTTGTTTGCCCGGCAAATCCCGCCCGGCTGGGATGTATGGGGAAATGAGGTGGAGTCCTCGGCAGAGCTTTGGGACACTTTGTCCCATACCCCAAGAAAGAGGTGACAACCATTCCGTATGTAAATGTACCCAACGATCTTTCCAAAATCAAAACCAAAGTGGCGTTCAATCTCACCAAGCGCCAACTGATCTGTTTCGGCTGCGGGGCCGCTGTGGGTATCCCGTCCTACCTGCTGGCCCGGACCGTGATCGGCAACACCGGGGGACTGTTTCTCATGCTGGGGGTGATGCTCCCGGCGTTCCTGCTTGCCATGTATGAGCGGGACGGGCTGCCGCTGGAGAAGGTGGCCCGGAACATCATCCGGGCCCGGTTCCTGCGCTCCGGCCCCCGGCCCTACCGGACGGAAAACATCTACGCCCCCTTTACCCTGGGCGGCGCTGCGAAAAAGGAGGATGCGATTGCAAAGCACAAGCACGCAAAGAAAAAGGCCCGCAAGGGCTGACCGCCGGAGCCGGGGCATGGTGTCCGCCCAGCAGACGATCCCCTATGTGGCGATGTACCCGGACGGGGTGTGTCAGCTCCCCGGCGGCCTGTTTACCAAGACCGTGGAATATGAGGACATCAACTACTCGGTGGCGTCCACGGAGGACCAGTCGGCCATCTTCAACGGCTGGAGCGCCTTTCTCAACTACTTTGACAGCGCCCTGCCGTTCCAGCTCTCCTTCGTCAACCGCCGTTCCCACGCCGCCAGCCGGTACAAGGTGAATATCCCCATGCAGGCGGACGAGTTTGACAGCATCCGGGGCGAGTTTGTGTCCATGCTCAAAGGGCAGATCGCCAAGAGCAACAACGGCATTGACCGGGCCAAGTACATCACCTTCGGCGTCCCCGCCGGGACGCTGGGCGAGGCCCGGCCCCGGCTGGAGCGGGTGGAGGCCGATGTGGTGGGCAACCTGCACCGGCTGGGTGTCCAGTCCCGCCCCCTGGACGGGCAGGAGCGGCTGGGGGTGCTTTACGGCCAGACCCACCCCGGCAGCCGGGAGCCCTTCCGGTTCTCCTGGAAGGACATCTCCCGCACGGGCATGGGCACCAAGGACGCCGTTGCCCCCAGCGCCGGGTTTGACTTCTCCCGTGTCCGCACCTTCAAGGTGGGGCCCTACCACGGGGCGGTGTCCTATCTGCAAATCCTGGCTTCGGAGCTTTCGGACAAGCTGCTGCGGGAAATCCTGGAGCTGGACGCGGAGCTGACCGTCACCATGCACATTCAGACGGTGGACCAGCTCAAGGCCATCAAGACCATCAAGGGCAAGGTATCCGACATTGACAAGATGAAGGTGGAGGAGCAGAAAAAGGCGATCCGGGCCGGGTATGATCCCGACATTCTCCCGCCCGACCTCATTACCTTCTCCAAGGACGCGGCGGACCTGCTGGCCGACCTACAGTCCCGGAATGAGCGAATGTTCCTGCTGACCTTTACGGTGGTTAACATGGCTCCCACCCTCCAACGGCTGGAAAACGATGTGTTCACGGTAAACGGCATCGCGCAGAAATACAACTGCGCCATCAAGCGCCTGGACTGGCAGCAGGAGCAGGGCTTTGTGTCCTCTCTGGTGCTGGGCTACAACGAGGTGGAGATCCAGCGGGGCATGACCACCAGCTCCACCGCCATCTTTGTGCCCTTTATGACCAGGGAGCTCCGTATGGGCGGGCAGGCCCTCTACTATGGCATGAACGCCCTTTCCCACAATGTCATCATGGCGGACCGGAAAAAACTGAAATCAGCCAACGGGATGTACCTCGGCTCCACCGGCTCCGGCAAGAGTTTTGCCGCCAAGCGGGAGCTTATCAATGTATTCCTGGCGACCAAGGACCGGATTATTGTGGTGGACCCGATGGGCGAATATGCGGCGCTGGTGCGGCGGCTGGGCGGGCAGGTCATCGAGATCGCCCCGGACAGCCCCCACCATATCAATCCTATGGACATCCAGCTTGACCTGGGCGGCGACGAGAGCCCCCTGTCCATGAAGGCCGACTTCCTGCTCTCCCTGTGTGAGCTGGTGGTGGGCGGCAAGGAGGGCTTGCAGCCCATCGAGAAAACAGTGATTGACCGCTGTGTGCGGCTGGTCTACCGGGAGTTGGCCCTGGGGATCGGGGACGGCAAACCGCCCTTGCTCCAAGACCTCTATGAAGAACTGCTCCGGCAGCCGGAGCCGGAGGCAAAGCGGGTGGCGACGGCCCTGGAGCTCTACTGCACCGGCTCTCTCAACCTGTTCAATTTCCCCACCAATGTGGACCTCAATTCCCGTGTGGTGTGCATCGTGCTCAAAGGGCTGGGCGAAAACCTGCGGAAGATCGCCATGCACATCACCAACGACTTTGTGACCTCGGCGGTCAACACCAACTTCCACAGCGGGATCGCTACATGGTGCTACTTTGACGAGTTCCACATCCTGCTCCGGGACGCCCTCACCGCCAGCTACTTTGTGGCCGTGTGGAAGATGCTCCGCAAAAAGGGCTGCGTCCCCTCGGCTCTGACGCAGAATGTCAAGGACCTGCTGGCAAGCCGGGAGATCGAGGCCATTCTGGACAACACGGATTTTATGATCCTGCTGTCCCAGGCCCAAAGTGACCGGGTGATCCTGGCAAAGCAGATCGGCATTTCCGAGCACCAGCTTTCCTACATCACCCACGCCAATTCCGGCGAGGGCCTGCTGTTCTACGGCAGTACCACGATCCCCTTTGTGGATCGGTTCCCCAAGGGGGAGATTTACAACCTTCTGACCACCCGCCCGGAGGATCTGCGGAATGAGCCGGGAGCGTGACGGGGGCCGGGAGCCCCGGAAGGAGCCGGTGGACCGGCTGACCCCTGACCGGGCGCGGGACGACAAGGCCGAGGAGCCCCTGCGGTTCGGGCCGGAGGGGGAGCCCCAGGGGGATGCCCCCAAAGGCCGCCGCACGGACTGGAAAAAGGCATCCGCACGGAAGGCGCGGGAGTCCGCCGCAATAGAACAGGAGCGCCGGGAGGAGATGTCCCCCAGCCGGGGTGACGGCCAGCCCCCGCCGGAGCAGGCCGCGCCGGTGTTCCAGGACGATCCTTTCCGGCCCGCGCCTGTCCCGGAGCCGGAGCCGGAGGAGCCCGCCGCCGATCTCCAGGAGGCAGAGGGCCCCCGTGGGCCGGATCGCCCTGATCCCTACGGCAGCCCGGCATCCCGCCTGCGCTTTGACAAGGAGTCTGATACCGCCAAGCCGGAGTCGGACAAGGCTGCGGCCCACAAAGGCCCCCGACCTGCTGGCCGGGGGCCTTCTCCGTCCCAGGAAGCCGAGGCCGGTATGGGACAAAGTGTCCCGAAGGACGGCACCGGCGGCAAGTTCCGAAAGGAGAGCACTCAGGACAAGGTGAACCGGGCCAAGTTCCGTATGGAGCAGTGGGAGGGCAAGCTGGATCGGGCCAACCACAAGCTGGCAAAGCAAAAGCCCCTCAAGCCCAAGGGTCCTGTTCGGAGCGTTCTGGGGACCGCCGGTTGGGGCGTCCACGGCTATGTGCATGGCAAGATTTATGAGAACGAGCATGAAAATGTGGGCATCGAGGGCGGCCACCGCTTCGAGCTGGCAGCGGAGACCGTTGGCCGGAAAGGGGTGCGGTTCGTCAAGCGGAAGGTGCGGCAGCACCCCGCCAAGGCCGCACAGCGGGCGCAATCCAAATTCACCAAGGCCACAGCGGAGTATCAATTCCGCATGGCCGCCCAGGAGCACCCGGAACTGCGGAAAAACGCGGTCAGCCGGTTCTTTTACAAGCAGCGTCTAAAGCGCCAATACCGCAAGCAGGCAAAGGAGGCTGCCAAGCAGGGCGCAAAGGCCGCCAAGAAAACGGCAGTTACTACGGAAAAGCTGGCCGCCCGGACGGTGGGCTTTGTCAAACGGCATCCCGCCGGGGTGCTGCTGGCGCTGTCCTGTCTGCTGGTGGTGGTGCTGTTCCAGTCCTGCACTTCGGCGCTGGCTCCCCTGGGCAGCGGCACCGGCGGCGGGATCGGGGCCACGACCTACCCGGCCACGGACGAGGCCATCCTGGGGGCGGAGTCCGCCTATGCCGGTATGGAGGCGAAGCTGCAAGACTACCTGGACAATTACACCGCCACCCACAGCTATGACGAGTACCACTTTGACCTGGACGAGATCGAGCACGACCCCTATGTGCTCATTTCCATCCTGTCGGCGCTCCATGAAGGAGAATGGACATTGGCCGATGTGGAGGGCACCCTGGAAACCCTCTTTGACCAGCAGTACATCCTCACGGAAACGGTGGTAACGGAAACCAAGTATGACGAGAACGACGAGCCCTACACCTGGTACATCTGCTATGTGACCCTGGAAAACTTCAACCTGTCCCACTTGCCAGTCTACATGATGGGCGAGGATCAGCTATCCCGGTATGCTCTCTATATGGCGACATTGGGCAACCGGCCCGATCTGTTCCCCGGTTCCGGCTATGTGGACAAGTACACCCAGCCGGTGGAACGCTACGAGGTCCCCGCCGAGTATTTGAGCGACGAGCAATTTGCCGCCCTGCTCACCGAGGCGGAGAAGTATGTGGGCTATCCCTATGTATGGGGCGGCAGTTCCCCAGCCACTTCCTTTGACTGCTCCGGCTACCTGTCCTGGGTGCTCAATCAATGCGGCTGGAATGTGGGACGGCTGGGAGCCCAGGGGCTCTACAACTACTGCACCCCCACCAGCAACCCCCAGCCCGGCGATCTGGTGTTTTTCGTTGGCACCTACGACACGCCGGGCGTCAGCCATTGTGGGCTCTACCTGGGCGACGGGATGATGCTCCACTGTGGAGACCCCATCGGCTACGCAAACCTAAATTCAAGCTACTGGCAGGCACACCTGTATGCCTACGGACGCCTGCCCTGATTGGAGGATTGATACATTGGCAACCAGCAAAAGCGCAAAAATCCAGACGGAGATCGAGAAGGTCAAGGCTAAGATCACCGAGCAGCAGGCCCGGCTGAAGGAGCTGGAGCAGAAAAAACTGGAGGCGGAGAACACCGAGATCGTGGACATCGTGCGGGGCCTGAGTATTTCTCTGGACGACCTGCCCGCGCTGCTCCAGACCATCCAGGCCGGTGGCGGTATGGGACAAAGTGTCCCGAAGGCTGCCGATCCCAACGACAAGGAGGACACGGACGAATGAAACAATTTCGCAGAATGGCGGCGGCGCTTTGCGCCGTCTTTTTGCTGTGCGGCTTTGTGATCCCGGCTTATGCCTATGCCGACGGCGGCGAGGGCGCGGACTACGGCGATCCCACCATGACTGAGGAAACCACCACGCCCGAGCCGGAGCCCACGGTGGAGCCGGGCGAGGGCTACGAGCAGGAGGGCAATCTTGTGACCCGCGACCTGCTCTATGACAAGCACACCAACAAGCAGTTTATCACAGTCCAGACCAGCGGCGGCAGCACCTTCTACATCGTGATCGACTACGATAAGCCGGTGAACGAGGAGGAGGAACAGTATCAGACCTACTTTTTGAGCACGGTGGACGAAAACGACCTGCTGGCGGCCATCGAGAAGGCTGGCGGGGAGCTGCCCGCCTGTACCTGCACGGAGAAGTGCGCGGCGGGAGCTGTCAACACGGATTGTCCCGTGTGTGCCACCAACATGACCGAGTGCGCGGGCGTTGCGCCGGAGCCGGAGCCCACCGAGCCGGAGGAACCCGAGGCCCAGGAGCCGGAAACCGGCGGCGGCATGGGGCCGATCCTGCTCATTCTGGCGGTTGCCCTGGTGGGCGGCGGAGCCGGGTGGTATTTCAAGATTTACCGTCCCAAGCAGGAGCGGGCGGCCCAGGCCGAGGAGGACTACGACGAGCCCGATCCCTATGAGGAGCCGGAGGACTATGACCCCTATGGGGAGGACGAATACAGCGACGAGGAGGAAACGGAGGAAAAGGATTGAATTTTACCGATAATCGGCTGGAGCGGGAAATGAAACGCAGGCCCCGGCAGGATGCTCCGGTTCCAGCCCAGGCCCCCTGTGGCTCACGGTGCGCCGGGTGTCCCTACTGGCGCGGCATCCGCTGTATGACCTGTTTCCGGGAGCTGCTGCACCGTCAGGCCGGGAACAGGGGGTGACGCGATGGGCTATCGGGAGTTGACCCGGCAGGAAAAGACCGCCATCCGCAAGCTGGTGGTCCAGTGGTGCGCCAACTATGACCGGGACTATGGCTGCCTGCTTGGTTTGGGGCCCCCACGCAAACTTTATTTGCGTGGGGAGAGGAGGAGCAACGAAATGAGTGAGCTTTCGCCTCGGGCGGAAGCGAATGATATGGAGTTTGTGACGACGTGCGGGTGCTATATGCTGGGGAAAATCTGGACCGGGCCCATGTGCCGGTATTTCCGGCAGGCTGTTCTGCCCCTGGACCCGGCGCTGGAGCAGGCGCTTGCTCAGGAGGATGTTGTGCTGGAGCGGAGGGTGTGTCCCCTGTGCGGCAGGTCCTTTGTCCCCAAGCGGCGGCAGCTCTATTGCTCCCCGGCGTGTCAGGCCGAGGCCAACCGCAGGAAGTCCCGCGCCAGGATGCGAAACAAGCGCGCAAAAGACGGGGTCAGGTGTTACGATTTAAGCCCCCAAAAGCCTTGTAAATAGGGCGTTTCCGGGGCCGCTCTGGAGGGGGCCGGTATGATTTTATGACCGGCCCCCTTTTTCTTATATAATTCAAACATTTTCGCCGGTGCTATGGGACACTTTGTCCCATAGTCCCACACTTTTACAGGCTGGAAAAGGAGGTTTTATGGACAAAAATCAAGGCTACACCATTCTGCGGGCCGTCATGCTGGAAAATGGCAGAGGCTTCGCCCTGGGAGAACACCCCACAGCCCCATCCCCCTATGTGACCTGGGCCTGTTACGATGATGAAACGGGCCAGCGGCAATATGAGTGGGGGCATTACGGGAGTGACTTCGCCGCAACGGAGCAGGACTTTACCAATCGTCTGGTGGAGTATCAGCGCATTTACAAGGTCAGCGTGGTGCAGGTCGAGGCCCCCGGCCTTTACAAGTATTACTCCACCCAGCGCCCGGTGGACATCGGGACCTTCCCGAAACCGCCCCACAACGCCCCGGATGAAATCGTCAACTACGATCAGCGCATCCCGGTGGAGGGCGGCGCGTTTCTGGCCTGGGGCCACCTGACCTATACCAAGCCATTGACGGACAAGCAGGTTGCCGACTATGAGCTGCGACCTGCTTTCAATGTCCACGAACTGCGCCGGAAACGGGGGGAGCGCCCTCTCACGATTGCCGAGCAGATGAAGGCAGCCCGGCAGCAGGCCCAGGAGCAGCGGGGGCCGGAGGCCCCCAAGAAGGACGCCCCGGACCGGGGCGAGCGTTAAGGAGGTGGAGAAATGCCCAAGTATTATCCCATCAACGAGGAGGCGGCCCGGCGGGCCAATGACCTCAACAGTTTCTATACCTACAAGCCCGGTGCGGCAACGACCAGCTACCAGCGCCAGGTGGATGCGGCCTATCAACTGGCGGAGGAGCAAAAACAAAAGGTCGATCCCATGTACCATGATAAGATCGACTATCTGGTGGACCTCTACGCCCGCAAACTGGCGGAAAATCTCAACCAATCCAATGTCATTGACGCCCGTGTACCCTCGATCCTGATTTCCGGGGGCGGCAATTTCCCGGTGAGGCGAAAGGAAAAGCAGAACGCGGCCAGGGACAAGAACATGGGTGAGTATCAGCATATCCAGGGTCTTTTGGACAAGATACGCGCCACCGGCACGGCGGGGATCAGCTCCGATGACAAGCTGGCCGTGGAAAAACTGGAGGCCAAGCTGGAGGGGCTCAAAGCCAACCAGGAGCACATGAAGGCCGTCAACGCCTATTACCGCAAGCACAAAACCCTGGACGGCTGCCCCGGCCTAACCCCGGACATGGCCGAGGAACTACGGGCCTCGATGGGGCGGGACTGGCGCAAAGATCCGGTGCCCTATCCATCGTTTCATCTCACCAACAACAACGCCAATATCCGCCGGGTGCAGCAGCGCATTGACGATTTGAAAAATCGTGGGGAGTTTGTGGGCTGGACCTTCCCAGGCGGTGAGGCGAAAATCAACGAGGCGGAAAACCGTCTGCAACTGTTCTTTGAGGAAAAGCCCACCGAGGACCAGCGCCGGGAATTGAAAAGCAACGGTTTCAAGTGGGCTCCCAGCCAGGGCGCGTGGCAGCGGCAGCTCAATCGAAACGCCATCTTTGCGGCGGGCCGCATGGACTTCCTCAAGACCGAGGACGGCCAGAGCCCTGTCCGGCTCCAGCCCTTTGCCCGTCAGGACAAGGGGGAAATTGCCCGGTGACGAAGAAACGCCGCCGCCCGATCCACCTTCATGTTATGGTGTCCGAGGAGGAGCTGGCGCTGATTCGGGCGCGGATGGCCGAGGCGGGTGTCCGCAACATGGGTGCCTATGTGCGGAAGATGGCCCTGAACGGCTATGTGCTCCATGTGGACCTGGGGCCGGTGCGGGAGCTAGTGTCCCTCCAGCGCCGATGCTCCAACAATCTCAATCAGGTGGCAATCCAGGCCAACACCTACGGCGGTGTGTACCCCCAGGACATCGCCGCGCTGCAAAAGGACTATGCCGACCTTTGGGGGCCGCTGTCTGACCTGCTGGAAAAGCTGACGCAGGTTGTGGAAATGTAAGGGGCCGGGGAGCGGTATGTCGCTCCCCGGCCTTCCGGGTATGGGACATTTTGTCCCAAAGAAAAAGGAGGAATGGGGTCAAACTCCATTCCTCAACTTTATTTTTCGTCTGGCAGATATGCCACAATATCATCCAGCGTACAATCCAAAATCTTGCATAGCGCATCCAGCGTGTTCGTGGAAACAGATTCGTTTGCTTTAAGACGGCGGATTGTGGAACTGCTGATCCCGCCCTTAAATTGCAGTGTGTATGTGGTCGCTCCACGCTTTTCCATCGTTTCCCATAACGGGGCGTATGAGATCATTCAGGTTCCTCCCTCCGTTCCATACTTTACATATCTTCATTATTGCCTATAATGAAGATGCAGCGTTATAGGCAATATTGCCTATAACAACAACCAATAAACCATAGGAGGGAATGGCGTGGAAACAAAGACTTGCTGCGTCACGGGCCACCGGGACATTCCAAAGGAGTATTTGGATTATGTGGAGCAGGAGCTCCGGCGGGAGGTGCAGGCAGCCATTGAGGACGGGTTTACCCGGTTCATATCCGGTTTTGCGGAGGGGGCTGATCTGATGTTTGCCGCTATCGTGGTGGAGGAAAAGGTACGGCATCCGGGGCTCTTTCTGGAGGCGGCAATCCCATATCCCGGACGGCTGCAATCAAAGGATCAACAGTTCCAAAAACTATTGAGGGCTTGCGATGGAATTAAGGTGGTTTGTAACACCTACTCCAAGTCATGCTTTTTCCAGCGCAACCGCTACATGGTGGCGGAGTCCCAGCGGGTGATTGCCGTCTATGATGGGCGGGAGCGAGGCGGAACACTTTTCACCATGCGGGAGGCCCATGCCGTCGGGCGTGAGGTTCGGGTGATCCGCATTTAGGCCGTGCCCTTTTGGACAAAGTGTCCCATACGGAGGCATCCTTTACACCACCTTTTGGCAGCGGTATAATATAGATATAGAGGGAAAACAACTAAAAATGCCTGACATTTAGGAGGTTTTTGTTATGCGTTTCGTGTTGCGGATGATAGCGTTTCCCTTCGCCGCGCTTTGTACGGTGCTTGCCGCTGTGGTGGGGCTGGTGTCTGGAATTTCCGAGGTTCTGCTGGAGCTGCTGGGAGGGCTCTGCCTGCTCTGCGCCCTGTTCGCCTGGTTCATCCAGGGCAGCGGCTCCGACGGCCTGCTCCTGCTGGGGATCGCCGTGTTCTTTGTTGCTCTGGGGCTGCTGGCCGACGCTATTGTAGACGGGCTAAGTACCCTGGCCGGTTCCCTGTGGGGTGTGGTTCGGGGGTGAAGTGATGAAAGAGACCTGCCAAAACTGTCGTCATAAAAACGGTTGCCTGGATCGATCTACCACCATCTTTCTTCTGTATATCGTCACTGGGCGGGATCACATGGTCCCCGAGGCTCAGGCCAACATGAATATACGGAAGTCCTGCGATCATTGGGCTCCGTGCGAAGAAGTAAAAAATATCTGACCTATGGGACAAAGTGTCCATACCTGACCGGCGGCTGCGAGGCCGCCGGTTTTCTAAACAGAGAGGAGGTGCTGCTACGGCCACCACGCGTTTGATTTCCCACCATATCAGCAAGAGAGAAACCATCGCCCAATCCCTCAAAGACCGCCTGGACTACGGGAAGGACCCGGACAAGACCCAGGGCGGCGAATTGATCTCCGCTTATGAGTGCGACCACATGACTGCCGACGCCGAGTTCCTGCTTGCCAAGGCCAAGTATAAGGCCGCCACGGGCCGGGAGCAGCGCCGGGAGTCCGATGTGCTGTGCTATCAGATCCGCCAGTCCTTCAAGCCGGGAGAGATCACCCCGGAGGAGGCAAACAAGGTGGGCTATGAAACGGCCATGCGCTGGACCAAGGGCAAGTACGCCTTTTTCGTCGCCACCCATACAGACCGCCAGCACATCCATAACCACATCTACTACAACGCCGTTTCCCTGGACTATTCCCGCAAGTACCGCAATTTCCTGGGCTCCAGTTTTGCCCTGCGCCGCCTGTCGGACCGGGTGTGTCTGGAGCATGATTTATCTGTCATCCAAAACCCCAAGCTCCACAGCCAGGGTCAATATCTTCACTACGGCCAATGGCTGGGCGGAGATCGTCGCCCCTCTCAAAAAGAACAGCTCCGTGCCATTATCGACGCCGTTCTGACGGAGCGGCCCGCCGCCCTTCCGTCCTTCCTCGCCGCGCTGGAGGCGTCCGGCGTCCAGGTGATCCACGGGCGGGGCGGCGTCCTCTCGTTTCAGCTCCCAGGCTTTGCCCGGCCTGCCCGCTGGCGGAGCTCCACCCTGGGAGATGGCTACGGCCCGGAGGAGGTGCAGGCCGTCATCGACGGCACAGCCCCGGTGCGTACTCCGGCCACCGGCAGCGCCCGTCCCGCCCCCAGGCGGCTCAATTTGATTATCGACATTCAGCAGCGCATGGCACAGGGCAAGGGGCCGGGCTATGCGCGGTGGGCCAAGATTTACAACTTGAAACAGATGGCCGCTGCCCTGCAATTTCTCCGGGAGTACGGCCTGACCGACTATGACGAGCTGGCAGCCAAGACCGACGCGGCGGTGGATCAGGAGCACACTTTGGCCGGGGAGCTCCGGGTCGTCCAGGAGGAGCTGACCCATACTGCCGCCCTCATGGGGGCCGTGGTGCAGTATGCGAAAACCCGGCCCGTGTTCGACGGCTACAAGGCGGCCAAGTACAGCAAGAAATATCTGGCTCAGCACGAGGCGGAGCTGGCCGACTACCGAGAGGCCAAGGCCATCATGAACGATCTTTTGGACGGGGCCAAGCTCCCCAAAATGGACGCCTTGAAACGAAAGCGTCGGGAGCTGACCGAGCGCAAAAAAGCCCTTACCGCACAATACCGCACCGCGCAGAAGGAAATGCGGGAGTTGGTGACGGCAAAGGGTAACATTGACCATCTTATCAATCTCACCGGCGGACGCGCCGATAAGGAACAGACCCGTTAGGGGCGGTTCCGCAGACAGAACTATGGGACACTTTGTCCCATAGTGCCGGGTTTGGGGAGGCTCCCCAACAAGCATTTTCGCGGGGCTCTCGGCCTTGCGAAAATGGCAAGTGTGTCCACACTTGCCTTGCTTGCCATTACGCGCTTCCCCGAAAACAGGTTCATTTCCAGGGGGTAATAACAAAAGCGTACTTTTTGATTGACATTTTGGTTTATTTCCTATAAACTAAAGGTAGGTTTATTGATGATAAACCAAAGTGAAAGGGATGGACAGACATGATTGCTTACCGATTGGGTGAGATCGAGACACAATTTGCCAATCTCATTTGGGACAATGAACCACTTTCTTCTGGTGAATTAGTCAAACTTTGTGAACGTGTTTTGAATTGGAAAAAATCTACCACCTATACAGTTTTACGCAAATTATGTGAGAAAGGTATTTTCCAAAACAAAAATGGATTTATTACATCTCTTGTTTCAAAACAACAATTTACCGCAATACAAAGTGAAAAATTTGTGGATGAAACATTTTCTGGCTCACTTCCACAATTTTTAACAGCGTTTGCTACACGAAGAAAACTATCACAGAAGGATATTGAGGAGATATTGGCGATCATCGAACGATATAAGGATTGATACTATGTTTTTTAATCAATGGATATTACGCTTACTTGATATGAGTTTTACAGCGTCCATTGTAATCTTAATAATCTTCCCAATCAGACTACTACTCAAGCGCACACCCAAGGTCTTTTCGTTTTTGCTATGGGTAGTGGTGTTCTTTAGACTTCTTTGCCCGGTGTCTATAACCTCTAATATTTCGATATTTGGTTTTCTTGAAGTTCCTGTTGTAATTGAAACAAATACCCAAGACAATCCACATAGTACCATATTTCCAGCGCAAGCTGAGATAAGTACCCGCCCAGCAATGGATACAACTGCAAACGAACAAGTGCAGCACAAATTACCCACTTTTGATGATAAGGAGGATTTATCTTTATCAATCGTCTCTATGGTTTGGTGCTTCGGTGCAGGGATGCTTTTATTTCGCAATCTTTTGCAGTTTATTCGTCTTTACAGAAAACTAACTGGAGCAACATTGCTTCGCAAAAATATTTATTTAGTTGATCATCTTCAAACTTCTGTCATTATAGGGATTATAAAACCAAGGGTATATCTTCCCTCGAATTTATCAGAACGTGAACAAGCATATATCATAGCGCATGAAGAATACCACATTCATCGAGGAGATCAAATATACAAACTTGTTTCTTTTATTGCTTTGTGCATCCACTGGTTTAACCCGTTGGTCTGGCTGGCAGTTACCCTCTTTGAACGAGATATGGAAATGTCTTGTGATGAAGGTGTATTAGCGAAATTAGATTTGAGTATACGCGCAGATTATGCACGCTCTCTCCTGTGTTTTACGGCTGGCCGGCATGACATTTCTGGCATCTCATTGGCATTTTCAAAAGGCAATATTAAAGAAAGGGTTGAAAATGTTATGACATTTAGAAAAAGTACACCAGCAGTAATGATGGTTCTCACCCTCATTGTCTGTACACTTTCTGGCTGTTTATCTACTGATCCGAATGTTCCTTCTAACACTACATCACAGAATGATATGAGTACAGTTGTCGATGAAGCACCACTTTCAGAAGTGGCGGAGGCTTCATATCAAGGAGATGTAACAGTGGCTTTGATGCCGATAGATTGGACATTTAATGAGGCTGATGTACCTGTTTTATCAGACTCGCTTGATAATTCCGATTATTTGGCCATATATGTTGACCAGGAATTATCTATGAGGATAAGAACTGACACCACAGTGGAAGTGAGTTATGATGACGGGGCTTCATGGGAAAGTGCCCCCTATGATTTGGTCGATGCAGAGGATTATTCAACTTGGCTTTTACAAAACGATCCACTACCCGGCTATTCGATGAAGGATCTGCAAGTACGGCTGAAAAACGGCGCTGAAGTGAGGCATATTGTTTTCTCCGATGGAAAAGAATTGTATATTGTGATCGATAAAAATGGTGTACAACTCGAACTCGTACAAGAAGGAAAAATAGAGTCAATTCTTATTGATGGGCAAAGGATTATGCTGACTTCAACTACTTGTAATCCATTTCGTCTTTCTACCGATCTTTGCAAATCTTTTGAGAGTTTGTTAAAAACTTGCAATATCATATCTGGTGACGAGGACAACACTGAATGGGCTGGCATAATAGAGCATTTACAAAAAAATGGAGCAGAGTTTTACTAATATCTCCAAACGCAAGATAACAAGATAATCGCATATTAAAGTTCTACTTTTCTCGCTGTACGGCATATAAAAAAACCGTTGTTTGGCGGGACAAGTTCGTATGCGTTAATTGCCTTTTTACTAAGTCAAGCGGCGGTTTTGAGACAATTCAAAACCGCCGCCTTATTTTGTGGCACGGCGGTGGTAAGGAGGTCCGCCGTGTCAGTAACTCTTATTCGCACACCTAATCAATCAAAAAAAGTTTCCTCCTTCAATTTGATCATTTTGCTGACGATTGCGAAAATTGTCAGCTTTTGAGTGAATATGTAATTTCCTGCGCCTGTGTGCCTTTGTGGCACATAGGCGTATTTTCTTTTGGCTGCTTTGGGACAAGTTGTCTCAAAGTGGGCAAAGGCGGTACAGGCTGCCGCTCCCCGCCTTGTCTCTGTTCAGACCGATGCAACCCACCATCTGAACGGAGGAATTACAAATGACAACCATCAACTTGAAAGAGTTTTTTTATTGGTACAGGAGCGATGAATACATAGAGGTGACGGACGAGGTGGCCGAGGAACTGCGAGCTGACAAGCGGTATGAAGTTACCCACCATCGGCGCATGAAACGCAACAAGGCAAACTACTCCCTGGATGCGGATGATGGCATTGAGTACGCAGTCTGCGAGTTCGAGCCTTCCCCGGATAAGGCCCTGGAGCTGATGGAGCAATACCGGCGGTTGTGCTGTGCGCTCAACCATCTGCCCCGGGTCCAGGGGCAGCGGATCGACGCATATTATTTACAGGGCTGGACCGTCCGGGAGATCGCCAAGTTCTATGGCGTGAGTGGTCGGGCGGTGAGAATTTCGATTGACCGTGGCCTGGAGACCTTGAGAAAAATTTTCTAATAAAATTTTGTTTTTTGGTTTCCCTTTTGCCGTCAAAGTGACCTGGGTAAGTAGAGGGAAATCTTTTCTTCCTCTGCGCGGTATTGGGAGGGGAACCGGGCGATCTGCGGGGAGCCGGGCGGCGGGTGCGCGGTGACTTCTCTCCACAGAGAACGAGCGGACAAACACCATCGCCGCAAGTGGGACAGGCCGCCCCACGGCCACGATCCGCAGGTGGACAAGCTGGCCGCCGTCCCCTCGGATCCCATTCCCAAAAGCGCGGGAGCGCCGTGACGACAACTGCTGTCTGATGACGGGCCAAACCTATCGCACGGCGCTCCCAAACCTAAAAAATCAAGGAGGCGAATATGAAAGCTGTCTTGTATTGCCGGGTGGATGGCCCGGAAAGTGAGCAGGCATTAGAAATGCTCGATCATCAGCGACGACAGTTAATCGACTATGCCCAGGAGAACAAAATCCCCTTTACGAATGTCTACATGGACTGCGGCTATACCGGGCGGAGCCTGGATCGGCCTGGGCTCCAGAAGGCATTGGCAGAAATTCACCAGGGCCACGCGGGAATGATTTTAGCGGTCAATTCCAACAGGCTTTTTCGGGGCCCGCTGCCCCCGGAGCTGCGAGGCATTCCCGTCCATACTGTTTTCAAAGAGCCCAGCAGAGAGCTGGAGCGTTAGGAGGTACACTATGAACAATAATCCGGGCCTTGCGGCTATACTCTCCGAACCGTGGAGCAACAATGCTTGCCGAGGCTATGTCATTTACGCGATGGAACACTGTGGGTTTTCCCCAAAGGACATCCGGCGTGTGGTGGCAGAGCTCCATGAGGTTTTTGACTTCTGCGGGCTGGAGGAGGCCCAGCAGCACTTTGAGAACAGCTCCTACTGAACCGTATATCGTCCTTTGATAAGGCGCAAGGCCATCACCCATTTCCGGGTGGTGGCCTTGCGCGTTCTCGCATAGGACAAACTATTTAACGCATACATCTGGAAGAAAGGAGGCGTATTGTCTATGCAAAAACAGATTGATCTCGCAGAATTGGCAAGCGTGGATATTCAAAAGGTCAGCAAGGAAGAACTGGTCGATGCCAGCGGTTTTAGCTTTGATCCCCAGGTCCCCCAGGAATTGCGGGCGGCCTATCTTCTCAACGCTATCGGAAATCCCTATTGTTTCCGCGTGGGAGAGCTGAGCGTCAAGCTGGAGTTTGCGGACAATGCGCCGTCGCTACAAGATACAATTCTTGACTTTCTCCAGCGAAAAAAGAGCGGCCTTTGACCCTATTGCTCACCTTTGGGACACTTTGTCCCTACGGAGGCATCCTTGATGATACCCCCGGAAAGCGGTATAATATAGGTGTAATGTGATAGGGAAGGAGGCTAACATGGCACGGAAAAGCCGGGCTGTGGTTGAAACTGTCAAAGCAAAATTCAGAGTTTGGAGAATTGCAATTTACATCCGTCTTTCCAAAGAGGATGCCCGTTGCCTGGACGAGTCCGAAAGTGTCACCAACCAGCGGGCAATCATTGAGGATCATATCGCCGGGTTTAATGATGGTGACGAGTACATCATTGTGGATGAATATGTGGACGACGGCATTTCCGGCACAACGGATGACGAGCGCGACGACTTCCAGCGGATGCTGGCTGATATTAAGCGGGGCCGAGTCAACTGCGTTATTGTAAAAGACCTTGCCCGTTCCTTCCGCAATTACAGCGATCAGGGCTACTACCTCGATGACTGGTTCCCCCGGTACAATGTCCGCTTTATCTCGCTGTTCCATCAGCCGTTGGACAGCTACAAAGAGCCCCAAAATATGCGGAGCATTGCCGTACCTATCCAGGGCGTCCTCAACGAAAACCATTGTGCAGAAACCTCCGACAAGGTACGGGAAGTATTTGATATGAAACGCCGCAATGGGGAGCACATCGGTTCCTTCGCCGCCTATGGCTACCTCAAAGACCCCAATGACAAAAATGCCCTTGTGGTAGACGAGGAGGCCGCCAGTGTTGTCCGTGACATCTTCCAGATGTTCCTGGACGGCATGAGCAAAAATGCCATTGTGCGTCATCTGAACGATCACGGCGTCCTTTGCCCCGCCCTTTACAAGCAGGAGCGGTTGGGGCTCAAATATCAAAACCCGCAAATGAACATGGCAAAACGCCCGTTGTGGTGTGCCGTGACGGTGGGCGGCATTCTGAAAAACCGGATGTACTGCGGTGACATGGTGCAGGGCCGCTACCGCATGAAAAGCTACAAAGTCCATGTGCAGGAGATCGTTCCGCAGGATGAATGGTACATTGTGGAGAATACCCATGAGGCCATCATTGACCGGGAGACCTTTGACAAGGCGCAGCGGCTCCTCATGCGGGACACCCGCACAGGCCCCCAGCAGAAAAAGCTATATCTATTCAGCGGATTTCTGAAATGTGCCGATTGCGGAAAAGCAATGACCCGCAGCAAAGTGGGCAATGCGGTGTACTATTACTGCCGTACTTATAAGGACCAATCCAAGAGCGCCTGTACCAAGCACACGATCAAACATATTCAGTTGGAGGCCGCCGTCCTCTATGCGATCCAGCAGCAGGTCTATTTGGCCGTAGACTTCTCCAAGACCATTGAGCAGATCAACAAAGCTCCCCTGGTCAAGAGCCAGTCAAAAAAGCTGCATGATGCCATCGAGCAGAAGGAACGGGAGCTTGCCAAGATCGTCCGGTATAAACAGTCCATCTACCAGGATTGGAAAGACGGCGAGATCACACACTCTGATTACCGGCACATGAAAGAGGACTATGAACAGCAGGCCGAGGCATTGAACCAAGTCCTGGAACGGCTCAGGGACGAACAAAGGGAATTGGAAAACGGCATTGATACAGAAAATCCCTTCCTGGCAACCTTCCGGCAATATCAGAACATCGAAAAGCTGACGCGGGATGTTTTGATCGAGCTGGTGGACCATATCAAGGTCTATGAGGGAGGCAGTATCAGCATCGTATTCCGGTTTGCCGACGAGCTGCGCCGGATCAAAGAGTTTATCGAGCTCAATACCCATAGCGAGGCGGTTTGACAAGAAACCGCATTTTTACAGATAGTTGACTTTCCTTAATAAACCGCTCCGGTAGCACCCGTTGCGCCGGTGGGGCCGGTAGGACCGGTGGCGCCTGTCGCACCGACAGGCCCCGGAATGCCCTGTGGCCCGGTGGGGCCGGTGGCGCCATCAGGCCCTGGGATGCCCTGCGGCCCGGTGGGGCCGGTCGGACCGATCAGAGGCGGACAAGGGGGCGGGCAGCAGCAGAAGGGGCCCCGCGGACAGCACCCGCTGCTGCTCAGATCTGCGGCTGCGTCGTTTTCACGACGCTGCTCCCAATCGGAAGCGTAATATCGTTTCATAAGCGCTCCTTTTGCATCGCATGCATGATAAAATAGAGGCGTGGCTGTGCCACAGTCCATTCTATGCAGGCTGCCTCCGTCCGTGTTCGCCCAGGCTTCGCTGCATCCCACCCTGCTTCTGACAAAGGATGCGAAAGGAAAAAGGGCCCGGCTTTCGAAGGATTGGATCGAAAGCCGGGCCTCTTCTTTTTATCTATGCCGGTGCGCTTCGGGCCTGCTTACACGGCTGCGGAGCCGGAGGCTCGCTGGAACCTTCAGTCCGCGAAAAGGGGGGTGGACAGATAGCGGTCCCCAGTGTCCGGGAGGAGGGCGACGATGGTTTTTCCCTTGTTTTCCGGCCGCTTGGCCAGTTGAATGGCCGCCCACACGGCTGCACCGGAGGAGATGCCCACCAGCACGCCCTCGGACCGGCCGATTTTTCGCCCGGTGGCAAAGGCGTCCTCGTTTTCCACGGGGATGATCTCGTCATAGACCGTCGTGTCCAGCACGTCCGGCACGAAGCCCGCGCCGATGCCCTGAATCTTGTGGGCGCCTGCCGTGCCCTTACTCAAGACCGGGGAGGAGGCGGGCTCCACCGCCACGACCCGGATCGCCGGGTTCCGGGATTTTAGGTACCAGCCTACCCCAGTGACGGTGCCGCCGGTGCCCACGCCCGCCACGAAGATATCCACCTTGCCGTCGGTGTCCTCCCAGATTTCCGGGCCGGTAGTGGCGGTGTGGATGGCGGGGTTGGCCGGGTTGCGGAACTGGCCCGGAATAAAACTGCCGGGGATCTCCCCAGCCAGCTCTTCGGCCTTGGCGATAGCGCCCTTCATGCCCTTGACCCCGTCGGTGAGCACCAGCTCCGCGCCGTAGGCCTTCATCAACTGGCGGCGCTCCACGCTCATGGTCTCCGGCATGACGATGAGGATGCGGTAGCCCCGGGCCGCCGCCACAGAGGCCAGGCCGATGCCGGTGTTGCCGGAGGTGGGCTCGATGATGACGGAGCCGGGCTTAAGCTGCCCCTTGGCTTCCGCCTCGTCGATCATGGCCTTGGCGATCCGGTCCTTGACCGAACCGGCGGGGTTGAAGTATTCCAGCTTGCCCAGGATGCGGGCCTCCAGGGCTTCGTCCTGCTCCAGACGGGCCAGCTCCAGCAGGGGGGTCCTGCCGATCAACTGGTCGGCTGATGTATAGATATGACTCATAGTCGATTCCTCCAAATCCATGTTTTCATTGTGTTTCCCCTTTCCGCTATGCGGGTGCCGCGGCACAAGCAACATCGGGACCCCGGACGATAGTGGCCCATAAATACCAACCTTTCAAGTATGTTTATAGGGAACGTAGGCCCCCCACAAACCATTGCCAAGAGGGGATCTGGGTTTTTCCACGGAGGGCAGCACCTCAAAGGGCCGCGGTACGCGCTCGCCCTTATCGCACTGCGGCGAAGGCCTGGTCCAAGTCGGCGAGGATGTCGTCGATGTGTTCGGTGCCTATGGACAGACGGATGGTGTTGGGGCGGATGCCCTGATCCGCCAGCTCTTCGGGGCTGAGCTGGGAGTGGGTGGTGGTGGCGGGGTGGATGACCAGACTCTTCACGTCGGCCACATTGGCCAGCAGGGAGAAAATCTTCAGGCTGTCGATGAACCGGTGAGCCTCAGCCTGGCCGCCCCGGATTTCAAAGGTGAAGATGGATGCGCCCCCGTTGGGAAAATACAGCTCGTACAGTGCGTGGTCAGGGTGGTCCGGCAGAGAGGGATGGTTCACACGCTCCACCTGGGGGTGCTGGGCCAGATGGGCCACCACCTTCCTCGTGTTCTCGGCGTGGCGCTCCAGGCGCAGGGAGAGGGTCTCCACGCCCTGAAGCAGCAGAAAGGCGTTGAAGGGGGAGATGGAGGCGCCGGTGTCCCGCAGGAGGATGGCCCGGATATAGGTCACAAAGGCGGCGGGTCCGGCGGCATCCACAAAGCTGACGCCGTGATAGCTGGGATTGGGCGCGGCGATGGGGGCGTATTTGTCGAATGCCTTCCAGTCGAACCGGCCGGAATCCACGATAACGCCGCCCAGGGTGGTGCCGTGGCCGCCGATGAACTTGGTGGCGGAGTGGACTACCACGTCGGCGCCGTGCTCAATGGGCCGGATGAGATAGGGGGTGCCGAAGGTGTTGTCGATGACCAGAGGCAGGCCGTGCCGGTGGGCGAGCGCTGCGATGGCGTCGATGTCGGGAACATCGCTGTTGGGGTTGCCCAGGGTCTCCAGATAGACGGCCCTGGTATTGGGACGGATGGCGGCCTCCAACGCCGCCAGATCGTGGGCGTCCACAAAGGTAGTCGTTACGCCGAACTGGGGCAGGGTGTGGGCCAGCAGATTGTAACTGCCGCCGTAGATGGTCTTTTGGGCCACGATGTGGTCTCCGGCCTGAGCCAGGGCCTGAATGGTGTAGGTGATGGCCGCCGCTCCGGAGGCGGTGGCCAGGGCCGCCACGCCGCCCTCCAGGGCGGCCAGGCGCTTTTCCAGTACCTCCTGGGTGGAGTTGGTGAGGCGGCCGTAGATGTTACCGGCGTCGGCCAGGCCGAAGCGGGCGGCGGCGTGGGCGGAGTTGCGGAATACGTAGGAGGTGGTCTGATAGATGGGCACCGCCCGGGCGTCGGTGGCGGGGTCGGGCTGCTCCTGTCCCACATGGAGCTGAAGGGTCTCAAAATGATAGCGGCTCATGGCAAATCCCTCTTTTTCTGTTTTATTTTTGGGCCCGGAAAAGAAAAATCCGGGTCGCGGTAAACGCTCCCGGACCGGATATGGCACGACCTGCCCCGTGGAAGGAGTCAGGCGCTGGGCGCGCTGCCGCGCCCGGCCATAGAGTCAGCCCGGGAGTACAACATTCGCCCACAGCGGAAATTGCTCCTCAGCAGCGTTTGAAACTGGAGGCGCATCCCCTCACACTCCCTTCATTTTAATTCCTATATGTTCGATTGGTTTATGGGTATAATAACACTCAAGTATGGCGTTGTCAAGGGCGGCTTACAAATTTTTCTTCTCCCTTCGGAGTGTGTCGATAAAGAAGTCCCTTAAAAGCATTGAGAATACTAACTTTATTGACAGACGCCAAAAGTGACAGGTCGAAAAAGGACACTATCTGAAAAAGATGGTGTCCTTTTTTCATGCTCTTTTCTGGCTGTTAGGAGGAAAAACATGGCGGAGAACATGATATATGACTATTACTATGGAGACGAGAGCAGCCAATTTTCTTTTTATCGCATCCCCCGCCAGCTTATCACGGGGCAGCATTTCAAAAAAGTATCCACTGATGCAAAGCTGCTATACGGCCTCCTGCTTGACCGAATGGGCTTATCTGCCCGGAATGGCTGGTATGATGACGCTGGCCGGGTCTATATTTTTTACACGCTGGATGAGATTCAGGAGGACTTGAGCTGCGGCCACGAAAAAGCTGTCAAGCTGCTGTCCGAACTGGACGCAGACAAAGGCTGTGGGCTGATCGAGCGCGTGAAACAAGGGCAAGGAAGGCCGGCAAAAATCTATGTCAAGCGCTTCACCACACGCCAGATAACCGCTGAATCCCTTGCGCCGCAGGAGCTTCCCAGACTTCCGAAAATCGGAAGTCAAGAAGTCGGAAAATCAGAAGTCAAGGCTTCCGAAAAGCAGAAGTCAAGACTTCCGATTTTCAGAAGTGCAGACTTCGGAAAATCGGACGGTAATTATATTGAATCTAATCAAACTGATTTCAGCTATAAAAATCAATCTATCCATCCATCACCTTCCGCTTCCTTCATCGCTAAGCCGGGGTGGATGGATAGAAGCGAATATCTGAAAGAGATCAAGGAAAACATCGAGTACCATCTCCTTTGCCAGCAGTTTAACCCCGAGGATGTAGACGAGGTTGTAGGGCTGATGGCCGATACAATGTGTTCCACGCAGCCGACGGTGCGGATCGGCGGTGAGAATATCCCTCTTCCGCAGGTGCAGGCGCGCTTCTACCAGCTGGACTACACGCGGATGGTCTATGTTTTCGAGTGCCTGCGCCGCAATACCACCCAAGTCCGCAATATCCGCGCATACCTGCTAACCACGCTGTTCAACGCGCCGTTGACCATGAATAACCACTATCAGGCCGAAGTCCAACATGACTTCGGCCCTTAATTTTGGTTGAAAATGCGGCTCAAATTGAGACACATTTTTCGACATAAATCTTTAGGAGGTAAAACCATGTCCAATGAAAAGAAAAACCCGCTGATCGGCGCATTTCGGACACCCGCTGCCGGAGCGCCACCCACCCCCACACCGACTGAGCCGCCAACGGAGGCGAAACCACCTGCCGCCGCGGCCTTGCCTATCAAGGCTGCTGAGGTAAATAAGGCCGGCGGCCCCACCGAGAACGGCAAGCCTGCCTCTGCACCGCTTGCTCCCATTAAGCCTGACGAGGGCAAGAAGCCCGCCGAGCCTGCCAGGGATGATAAGGCGGCCAAGGACGGCAAGCCCGCCGCCGTGCCGCCCACTCCTGCCAAGCAGGAGGAGAGCAAGAAGCCACCCGAATCCACTAAGGCGGCAGAGGCACAGAAACCGGTCGAACAGCCGAAGGAGCCTGCGACCGCCGCTACCCGTACTGCGGATGGACCGAAAGGCTCAGCCGTAACCAAGGTGTTTGAGGATCGGTTGGATGCTCCGACAGAGGCGGACCTCTTTAAGCTCCCCATCCCCAACGAGGGGGAGATTTTCAGCATGGCTGTGCATCCGGCCTATCTGAGAGACTTCCTCGACCACCCGTTTACGGTGAATCGTGAAACGCAGGACTATAAAGACCTGTTTGAGTCCATCAAAACCTACGGCATCCGCGAACCCATCCTCTGCCGTCCCGGCCGCAACGGCGGCCTTGAGATCATTTCCGGCCATCGCCGCCACGACATCGGCGCACAGCTGAATTATCCCATTCCTGTCCTGATCGAGCGTGTAGATGAGGATGATGCGCAGATCCAGTGCGTAGACGGAAACCTCCACCGCAAGGATATTCCCATCTCCGAACTGGCTCGCGCCGCGCAGATGAAGCTGGATGCTTTGAAGCGCAAGGCCGGACGCCGCTCCAAGGCGGATATTTTGGCAGGCAAAGAGCCGATGAAGCGCAGCGATGAACAGGTCGGTGAGGATTTGGGCATGAGCCGCGCCAGCGTGCAGCGCTTGATGCGTGTCAATCAGTTGGAGGAGCCGCTGAAGAAGATGGTGGATAAAAAGGAACTGCCGCTGGATACCGCCGAGCAGATTTCCCACATGAAGCCTACCGAACAGAAGGCGCTTGCGGACGCCATTGAAAAAGAGGGTGGGAAAGTTCCCTCCAAGACGGAGGCGGTCAAGCTCAAGGAGGAAAGCCGAGCCGGTACGCTGACCACGCAGAAGATCGAAAAGTCCGTCGCGCCCACCAAGCGGGAGATCGACCCGCCACTAAAGGTCACTTTCCAGGACGACGAGCTGCGCCCCTACTTCCCGGACAAGGGAACCACCGTCGCTACGGTCAAGCGCACGATGTTCGAGGCGATGGATCTTCGCAAAAAGGCGCTGGAACGCCAGAAAATGAAGATGCAAACCGAGAAGGACCCTAAGAAGAAATCTGAACCGGAGAGGTGATAGAGCATGACGGTTGTAATTGTCAAGCCGGGGTATGCTCCGTATGAAGCGGAGATCAACGGCTTGCATGAGATGCAGGAGGTCGTTGGCGGAACGATCCAGGCCATCTATCCCTTTGCGGATAGGTCCGCGGTTGTCTGTAATGATGAGGGTATCCTTTTGGGGATGCCCTTTAACCGCAGTATGCCCGGCGGATATGGCGGCGTATTTGGCCCATTTTTTGTGTGCGGCTTGGGCGAAGAGGACTTTTGTTCTTTGACCCCGGAGCAGATCAAAGCCTACAAGAAGGAATTTCACTGTGCAGAAATCCTGATTGGAGCAGCAGGCAATACTCCCATCACGATGAAGGTGCAGCCCAAAGCGGCAGGCAGCTCCGGCCAAGAAAAAAACCGGAATGACCCTCCGGGGCGGGAGTGAGCTGTCATGCAGGAATATACTTCCCCAAGCGAACGGCTGAAGGCACTGACAGATCAATTAGAGCAGGGCGTGTCAGATATTTTTCAAAGCGGTCAATACGCAGCTTATCTTACTGCCATGTCGAAATTCCATCATTATAGCTTTGGCAATACCATGCTGATTTTCATACAATGCCCAAGTGCCACCCATGTTGCGGGTTATCACGATTGGAGAAGGAATTTTGGCCGACAGGTCAAGCGGGGCGAGCGCGGCATCACCATTCTTGCGCCCTGCCCCTACCGCAGGCAGGAGGAGGTGGAAGAAGCCGCCCCAGACGGCTCATCCTCCACCTCTATCCAATGGGTGCAGCGCATGGGCTTCCGCACCGTTACGGTATTCGATGTGAGCCAGACGGAGGGAAAACCGCTGCCTGAGCTTGCAAAAAAGCTGACCGGCGATACAGCACAGTATGAGAGCATGGTTGCGGCTCTGCGCAGCATTTCCCCTTACCCCATTTCCATTGAGTCGTTTCCGGGCGGTGCTTACGGCTGCTGTAATTTCGTAGAGCGGCGTATTCTGGTGCAGCCGGATATGAGCCAGACACAGACCATCAAGACCATGATCCACGAGGTCAGCCACGCCAAGCTCCATGCGCCGGAGAAAACAGAAGAACTTCCGCAGCACAAGCAGCGCTTTGTCCGAGAGATGGAAGCGGAGAGCGTGGCCTATGTGGTTTGCCGGCACTTCGGTATTGACACCTCTGATTACTCCTTCGGCTATGTGGCCGGGTGGAGCCGTGGAAGGGAGCTGTCACAGCTGAGAGAGTCCCTTGATCTGATCCGTAATACCGCAGCTGAGTTGATTGACGGTATCTCCCCACCGAGGGAGCTGACACCGCCTGCACAGAAAAAGCAGCGAGCAAAAACGAGGAGGTACACCTATGAGCGCAGTTGACGCCCGTACAGGGCGCTTTGTGGCCGTGGAGATTTTAGGCATCCCCGGTCTGTTCACCACGCAGCGGGTAGACAGGTCTACCATCCCCAAGGGCGTGTACGCCTATGATATGCAGACCAGTGAGCAGGATTGGAGCCAGCCGTGCCTGATCGCCCGTCATATCACCGTAGAGCATTTTGGCACCGTCCTCACCGCAAGCCCCATTCCTATCCCGCCTCGCGGCTATCTGGACTTATCCGCCGGGGATTTTGTGGAACAAAGCCTTGCGGAGAGAATGACGCTGGCCGACTTCGAGGCCAAATGTCTGCCCCCGGTCGATCCGCCGCGCAAGTGCAAACCGCTCCGCAGGCCATTACACCGCCGTTCCGCCCCCGTCCGCTGAGGAGTCCAGCTATGGAAAAGCAAATCAACCTGATCGCCTTTTTGAGCAAAGTGGTGTCCCGAAACACACTGAATTACAGAAAAGATTTTGAGTTGGACGCGCAGAAGCTGCGGGATGCTCTGACTAAGAGCAGGCAGGACGAGCGTATTTTTTATTTCATGTCCCGGCCAAACGGAACATGGTGCGTTTTGGAACGGGATGCCCTCCTGCGCGGCAGCGACGGCTATAAAATTTGGACGCACTATGCGGATATGGCAGATGGCATTGAAGCATACCGAGTTGTCATCACCGGACGACACGGCTCAGTTCCTATGGGCTATGTGGTAAAGCTGAATTACCGGGAACAGGTGCAGCGTGTGATAAAAGCCGCGATGCCCATAGATGCCGTGGAGCTGACCTTTTACACCGGCGATACGATTCGGATGCCGCTGGAGGAATACCGGAAACAACGAGAAGAGATGTTCTTTGAGTACGGCGCCATTAGAGACTTCCGCTGCTGTCCAAAAAGCGAAGCAGCGCTATACCGCGTCATCGCTATGGAACATCGTTATCAAAAGGGCTGGCGGCCCAAAACAAAGAAAAGGCCGGATATACCGGCCAGATAGGAGGGATTCAGTCCATGCCGGATAAGGACAGCTTTTATTATCTGAACGCATACCAAGACGGGATCACACCCGGTCAGCAGATGACGATCCAACACAAAATCTCCTTCAATGATTGGCAGGCAGATTCTCACATCGCCCCTTTGGTGGGGCTGGCAGGCGAGGAAATCATGCGGCGCAAGGAAGCCAGCATCGCATTGGAAAAGGAGTTGTATGCCAAGCTGAAAAAGCTGGCGGCAGAATGGGATGAGCAGGCTGCACAGACCATGCTGTTGGAGCGTGCGCTGGAATATGTACATACCCCGGAGGCCGCACATACCTCAAACGAATGGAAGGAAGGAAAAAATGGGATATGGGAGATCAGCAACCGCACCTATATCATGCGGTATCAGATCACCTATGAAAAGAGCGCCGATATCTACCTTGTCAGCTGGGGCATCGTCTACAATGCCCCCAAGCAGCCGGACTCCAAGTACACAAATTACTGGGGCGACAGCATCTATGTGGCGCGGCAGGATAAGAAGAAATACGCCAGCATGGAGGCGGCGCAGCATTACATCCAAGGCAGGTTTGATGTGTACTGTCACCTGTTTCGGGAGCTGTCTCCACCAGTCCCCCATGAGTGCAGGCGAATGTTCAGCATCAACGGTCATTTGGCTCGTGGATATACACTCGCCCCCTCGGACAAAGCGGAGCCCAGCAAGCAGACAGTGGATGAGCTGCTGGCCTGTCTGGATGATGCAGACACCGCCGCATCCCCCGCTGAAAAAGCAAAGCCGCATACCGCTGAAAAGAAAAAACCCGAGCGGAAAAAGTCCGCTCCTGTAAGGTAGGTGGTACGCTATGGGATATATCCGTTTAGAGCCGGGACGCGAGCTGAATAGCCATGAGTACATCACCTTTCAAAGAGGCCGGCCCGGCTTTTCCGAACTGACTCAATGCACCATAGACAAGCTGGAGGAGTGCAAGGCCGAGAGCATCGCTCTTGAGAAAGAGATATGCCAACGCATAGACGCCATGGTCGCGGAATGGGCCGCACAGGCCCAGCAGACGCAGCAGTATATGAAAGCGCTGGAGTATATCAAAACACCGCCCACACCTCACACCTCAAACCAGTGGAAAGAAAACCGATACGGAAGCCATGAATTGAGCAATATGGTGTATCGCTTTTCATGGCGTGAATATGGGCGCACCGAATGGGATAGAGCACTGCAAAAATCCATTCCAAAGTCATGGGAGCTTACATGGTCGCTCACCTTCAACACACCACAAAACCCGGATTACTCCGGCGAGGGCTGGAAGATCGCAGGTCAGGATAGAAAGATTTTTCGGGATCGTGCATCAATGGAAAAGTATTTGCAAGGTCGTATTGCCGCCTACGCCGCCCTGTTCACCGAGATCTGCCCGCCCATTCCGCAGGAGCACAAGGAGCGCTTTTCCATCAATGGGCAGCTGATGCCGGGCTACACTGTGGAAGCGCCGGAGTCAAATCGCCCGGATCAAGGGCAGGTGGATGCTCTGCTAAACTGCCTGGATGATATAGATATGGCAGAGCCACCCGTCAAGCCGCCTGAAAAATATCGGAAGGAGCAAAGGAAAACCGCGGCCAAAAAGAAGCATATCCCGACACGGTAGGACAGCGGCGCTCTGCGTCGCTGTCCCAGCCAGCATGGAATTTTGACATCAAAATTCCGCTGGTTAGGGGCGTACCCCTAAAACCCCGTGCCGTCCGTCGAAATGTGTCTCGATTTGAGACGCATTATTTTTTACAAGGAGAGTGATGTCCCTGTGCAAACCGACTATTCGCCATGGGGCGAAATACAGGCTCTTGAAACGCTGTATCCCGGCATCCACCTCATCACAACACCCGGCCACGGCGGCATCATGGCGGAATGGCCCGCCTATCTTGAGTTGTCCGTCGCCGCGCGTAAATGCGGCTTTCGTGAAAACGGCTGCCTTTGGTTTGAAGAGGATTGCTGTGAACAGGTGGTGCTTCGCGAGCTGCTGGATCGTGGGATGTGGACGCTGCCGGATCGGATCAGCGACCCGGTGAAATTTGAAGAAGGAATCAACCGAATCATCCAGCAGTATCACCCGGACTATTGGTCAGAGCGAGAAGCGGGCCACACCGTTCCGCAAACCCGCAAAGTGCGAGAGAAAAACAATCTGTCTATCCGAAAGGGGGAACAAGCCGATAAAGCCATATAAAACAATGACTCTTCGCCTGAACGCCGCGGAGTACGCGCACCTGTGCCGACAGGCAGAAGTGACCGGGCTGAAAAAGGAGCCGTTGGTACGGCAGCTCATTATGGGCGTAAATCTCCGGCCCCGTCCCCCCGATGCCTATGCCGACCTGCTTCGGGCGCTGTCCGCCATCGGGAATAACATCAACCAGTTGGCTCATCAAGCCAACGCCAGGGGCGCAGCCACCGGTGACGAGATCACGGAAGCGCTGCATCTGGTGCGGCAGGCCACACGATTGGTGCGGGAGCGGCTTTGAATGGCGTATACGAAGATCATTGTCATTCATAGCCGATTGGACAGGTGCCTGGGCTATACGCAGGACGAGGAAAAGACCTCTTTGGAAACAGTGCTGGACTACGCCATGAACCGGGATAAGACCGAGCAGGACTGTTTTGAAACTGCGCTGAACTGTGACCGGGAAACCGCCTATGCGGACATGATGGACACCAAGCGCCGTTGGGGGAAGCTCGACCGCAAACGCAAGGGCTATCATGTGATTCAGTCCTTTGCCCCCGGCGAGGTCGCGCCGGAGCAGGCTCACGCCATCGGCGTCGAACTGGCGCAGCGGCTTTTGGCGGATAAATACGAAGTAGTGGTGTCCACGCATTTGAACAAGGCGCACCTACATTCACATATCGTATTCAACAGCGTGTCCTTTGTGGACGGTTCCATGTACCGTGACCGTATTTCGGACTTGCTGGGCGGCTCCGGGGTGGGTATCCGGGGCACATCGGATGCGATTTGTCTGGAGCACGGCCTGTCGATTATCGAGCCCGGCAATCCGTCCACCGACCGCGCCGAATGGGAAGCGCATCGGGCTGGGAAGCCAAGTTTCCGAGGGCTTGCCCGCGCGGACATAGACGCCGCTATCGGCAGCGCCTACACCATGCGCTCCTTTTGGAGCGAGCTGATGCGGATGGGCTACCAAGTCAAGCGGTATCCCCAAGTGACCCATGCGGCGGTCAAGCCGCCGGGCGGCCAGCGATTCCTGCGGCTGGACAAGCTGGGAGCGGGATACAGTGAAGCGGAGATATTATCGCGCCTGACCGCCGGACGCACCGCCGCAGCGCCGCAGATCAGCAGCCGCACGCCCATCCTGCCGCAGAGGTATTTCCCCTACGGGCGGCGTTACCGCGTGTGCGGTCAATGGTCAAAAAAGCCAGTTCGAGCGAGAGGGCTTAGGCTTTTGTATCTGAAATACCTCTACCTGCTGAGAACGCCGCGGGCTCGGCGCAACGCCGCTGTCTCGCGGGAGGAGATCATCCGCTTTGACCGCTATCAGGAGCAATTCTACTATCTGCGGAAAAATCGGATCGACAGCGCGGAACAGCTGTCCATGCAGATGGACGCACTGCAAGCAGAGATAGACAATCTGACTGACCGCCGTGCCGACCTTTACCGTTTGCGCAGACGGCTGCCGGAGGATGCGGCCTGCTCCGAGGAAATCGGCACGATCACCGCACGGCTGCGGATACTGCGCCGGGAGCTGAAGCTGTGCGCTCGCATCGAAGGCGATATTCCAGCCGTGCAGGCCCAAATCAAAATACAGGAAGAAAGGAGCTGCCATGAAAAAGCTGATAAAAGCAGACCTGAGCAAAGTGTTGGAACTGACCGCAGCGTACCAACCCATCAACTGTGACAGCCTGAAAGCTGAACTGGAGATTTTAGCGCAAAACGGATATAGCGATGATCTCTTTCTGGCCCGAAAAGACCGTTTTCGCCTGATGGCGCTGTCTGAGGTCTATACCGCCGGCAGTGATGCCAATGGATTTCTCGCTATGTTTGAGGTACAGACCTGCTGGCCGGTTTTAACTCTGATGCTTCACGCAGAGTACATGGAGGGCGATGTCCACCGTGGGAGTGTGATTTTAATGGACTATCCTGAACTCGTCCGAGATGTAGCGCTTTTTGACCGGCTCACCAATACCCAGCGAGAGAGGCACATCAAGCAGATGATGAGCCGCTGTCTGCGTTATGCCCCACAATGTACCATAGTGGAACTGATCGAATATTTGAAAACCGGGAGGTGTGATTAAATGGACACAAGTGGTGAAGTGGCCGATCTGATGGTCAAAGAAAGCATCCAACTGACGGAGGAAAGCATCAAACTGTTGGCGGCAGGCTGCAAGAACCTGACCGCATTTTTGTATGCGCTGGCGAAGGACAATAAGAAGCTGGTTGGTAAAACCAGCATGAGCCGCCTGCTGCGGGAGGGCAAGGAGCTGAAAACCTTTTGCATCAAGGCCGAGGACTTGGAGGACTTCCGCAAATATGCCAAGCCCAATGTCCTCTTTGCGGCAATCCGTGATGTGAAGGACGATGACGGAGTGGTAGCGCTTGTTACCAACACGGACTTTGTTTCGCAGGTCAATCTGTTCATGCAGCGCCGCGGCTATCCTGCCCCCATGCAGACGCAGGAGGACAACACCGCAAAAAAAGACGCGCCCCGCACTCAACAAGGGAGCTCCTCACCAGAGCGCGGGAATGGCTCGACAGCATCGAGGACGAGCCGGATGACGAGGACTACTGACGCAGCTGAGAAAATCAGCGATATTCCCACCGTAAAGGGCCGTTTGGCAGTCTTACAGAAAACTGCCGCAGAGATGCAGGAGGGCCGGATGCCCCAGCAGCGCACCCATGCGCCCAAACAGAAATCAAGATAAATGGAGGAATTACTACTATGGCAAATCTGGAAGAGATCGTGAGCAGAAAAACAGAAAATGATACCAAGTGGAAGGAACAGCAGCAGGCTGAGCGTGACAACACCACAGCCATGCAGGACGCCGGGATCGTGGAGATCACCAGCAACCCCGACGCCTATGCGCGGTATCTGGAGATGCAGGGGGATAACCCTGCGTACAGCGCCGGTAATATTGCGCTGGTGATGTTCGGCAACCCCGAGGCCACCGTATTTGGAACCCGTGATCGCTGGAAAACGCTGAATCGCTCCGTTATGGACAGCGAGAAAAACAACGGCGTGAAGATCTTTGCCCGCTCTCCCGTGGGGCGCGGCTACACGCTGACGGATGCCTATGACATCAGGCAGACGCAGGGGCGTGACCTCTCCCGCATCACTTTGCAAAACGACAGCAAGGAAATGGAAACGGCGCTGACCACCGTTTTGAACTATGCCGTTGTTCCGGTGGTCATCGACAAGGAGCTTCCCGCACCCGCCTTTTACGATGAAGCAAATCTGGAGCTTGCCGTCAACCCTGACTACCCCGACAATGAAGCGTTTGCCGCGATCAGCGCCGAGGTAGCCCACAGCCGATTCCACGCCAAGGGCGCCAATCCCAACTATGACCGCAGCGAGTGCGATCTGGACGCACAGAGTATTTCCTATATCCTCTGCCGCAGATACGGGATCGAGCGGTCTATGCCGGATATGACAAACCTCCGCGCCCTCTATGAAGGCTGGGAGCCGCAGGAGTGCCGACAGGCGCTTGATACCATTCAGGACACCAGCAAGCAGTTTGGTCGCTCCATTGAGAAAAATCTGGAGATGGGCAAGCAGCGCAGCCGTGCTCCGGTGCATCGGCCCAGCCGATGATGCCCCGGCGCAGGGGGTGTCTCCCCTTTGGGGAGCTTGAGCCACCGCCCACCTCTGTCAAGGCCGCACGATTGCATACGCAATCGTGCGCGAGTCGGCCAGTGAGCGCACTGGCCGAGCCTTGACCGAGCTGTTCGGCGGCTCGCTGGGTAATCAAGGGGAGGACACCCCAAAAGCCGCTGTCAGCGGCTTTTGCCATATTGGGAGCGCGGCGTATCCAATGAAATGTCTGCGTTTCCGTCAGCCGCCCCGCCGCGAGCCGCCGGCAGGGCGTGTTTCATAATGCGGCTCAATTTGAGACACATTTCTACATTGTTAATATGGAGGAACGATTATGAAACGCACAATATCCCTGTGCTTTGCTGCACTGCTGTCCTGTCTGATGGCCTGTCCGGCACTGGCAGCGGACGCACTGCTCCTGCCGCCGACACTCTACCCCGCAGAGGTCAATGAATATGCCAATGGGCAGGAAATGCGGTTGGAGCGTATCTATCTGCTATCCCCGGCGGAAGATCCGTCCGGTATTCCTGTGGGTGATTTTGACCGGGAGGGCTGGCACTACACACTGCTGGATGTGACCCGGCAGGAGAATCCCAAGAGTGACGCGAAGGACTACGCCGAAACCTATACGCTGAACTCAGATACAAAGGATATGGATAAGATCATGCCCCAACTGGCCGCAGAGCGCACTGTAACTACGGAGGATGGCTACACCGGGACTTTGGTGCTGGACACCTCCAGCATCAAGGTGGAGGCCGCAGGCTATAAGACCTCCACCAAAACCGTAACAGCAACAAGAATATACCCGAGCCTGTCCGATGCCGATGTATCCTTTGTCCCCAAGAGCATTACAGACAATGGGCGCACGATGGAACTGACGGATGTGCAGTGGCATGAGGCAGACGGCTTTTACCATGCCTCTGCCACCTATTCCGGGAAGGTATCCAGCAAGTATGCTACCGGCTACATCGTCACGGCAGACTACGCCGGCGAAGTGGTCCGCACCACAATGGATGATACCATATACACCGCTATTTTCAGCGGTACGCCCATTCAGCCGGAGCGAGGCACTTTCAACTGGCGCTATCTGCTGATCCTGCCTGTGGGCGCCGGCGTGGCTGGTCTTGGTGTGTTGGGAAACAAGTGGATGAAAAAACGCAAAAGCGAAAAGAAATGGGAGGCGTACACAAAATGAAATGGAGAACCCTATGCTTATCTGCGGCGTTGGCCGCAATCCTTTCTGCTGTTCCAGCCAATGCCTTGGATTATTCGGTGGAAGCTCCACAGGACTATCTTTTTGGCAGGCCCACCAGCGTGGAAACCATTATGGACTACGCTGCGGATAATACTGACCACAGCAAAAACACGGCGCTGATTCCACCGGCCTTTGGCAGCCCCACCAGTTATCTTCCCAACACGGGCGAAGCGTTGACGCCTAATCTGATTCCCGGCGTACTCAGCGGCGGGTTGGTCAGCTCCGTTGGCAGCGTGACCTATCCCACGATGAATGGCGGCAGTTGGAGCGCGGCCTACACGCCGGTTACTTCCGACCTCTATTACAGTAACGGCAGCTTGGGAACGCTGAATATCCCGGCGCTCAGCCTGACTGTCAAGATCTATGAGGGGACGGATAGCAACGCACTCCGCAAGGGCGCGGGGCATTTTGCCGACACCTCTATTTGGAATGGGAATGTGTGCCTTGCGGGACACAATCGCGGCGTCAACAACCATTTTGGACAGATCCACACGCTGACCGCCGGCGATGTTATCACCTATACAACGAAGCTGGGAACGCGCAGCTACACCGTTACCAGCGTGGAAAAGGTGCCGGAGACAGATACCATCGGCACAACAGCCAGCGGTGATAACCGTTTGACTCTTTATACCTGCGTCAGAAACCAGTCAGCGTATCGCTGGATGGTCTGTGCTGTGGAGAGGTGATCAGCGCTAAAAACCGACCGCCAAAATGCGGCTCAATTTGAGACACAATTCGACGATGTATTTCGTGGCCGTTGGATGATTTTTTGCGAGTTGTGTGAGATTATGACATAATAACGGTAGGCAGAAATGCCAATCATTCTTATGTCTGGAGGAAATGCCATGAAAAAACCATATACATCCTTTGTCACCGGCTTGCTGGTTGGCGTTGCCCTGTTTAGCGGCACCACCGCCTATGCTGCGGGCATTATGGCAGAGCGCAGCACCAACCGTATTTTTGTGGACGGAAAAGAGGTGCAGATCGAAGCCTACGCCATCCACAACAACAATTTTATGCAGCTCCGCGATGTCGGAAAAGCGGTCGGCTTCAATGTCTACTGGAACGCCGCAGATGGGAGCGTCCAAATTGAGACAGGCAAGCCCTACACCGGCGAGGCGCCGACACAGACGAGCGCGGCTAAAACCGTCACGCTGCCGACGGACGGCTCGCAGTATGTGCCGCAGGCGGGCGATGTGATCCGCTGCGACGATGGCACGGACTACACCATCACCGATGTGAGCCGCTGGAACGCAAATCTGTTCTCGTCCGGCCCCGTGGGCGAGCTGCCCACCGCCACCTGTGATTGGAGCAAGCTGCCCCAGCCGGAAATGCCGCAGGCAGAAGCGCGCCACTTCACCAGTGGCGGGCAGGACTACCTGTTCCAACGCAACCTCTATGAAACGCGCCGGATGCTCTATACCTTGTATAATGCCATCGGGGAAAACCCCGAAACATGGCAGAACGGCCAGCCGGTGAAATTCCCCAGCGGGAATGACAAGGTGAAGATCAACCTGACCATTCCCGCAGATGTCACACCGCAGAGCTTCTGGCCGTGGCGCTCGGAGCAGATCACCGAGCTATTCAATTCCTGCCCGCCGGGGACTTACTCTCTGGAGGCATGGAATGTCTACAAAAACGGCGTGTTTCAATACACTGAGTACAGCATCTATGTGAGCTGACAACTTCATATCTCAACGCGCGGGCGGTATGCAAAAGCATACCGCCTTTTCTGTTTCCCAAAATCAATAAAAGGAGAAAATACACATGAAAAAACGATTGATTTCCATGCTCCTTGCACTGGTAATGGTGCTGGGGATGCTCCCCGTCACGGCCCTTGCCGCCGGCAGCGAGGAGGAGGCTTTGGGCGAGGTCAATATCTACAACGGAGAACAGAAGCTCTCCTACCTCTCCATCAACGGGCGAATCCGTGAGCTGATCTACACCTATTTCAACCATGTGGATGCCAACGGAAAAAACAAGGAGATTCCTGCGTACTGCGTCAACCCGAATATTTACGGCGTCCCGCAGACGGTAGGCCCCGGCGAGAGCATCAAATACATCGCCAAGGAAAAGGGCAGCGATCCGAAGGTCATGGGTATCATCGCCAGCGGATACCCTACCCGCGGCCTTTCGGAGCTGAAGCTGGAGAACAAGTACCACGCCTACTATGCGACCAAAATGGCGCTGTGGTGCTACCTGCTCCCCAACTGGAACATCAACAACCTGAAGGTCAATCCCAATCTCACCGGTAAAGAGCTTCAGCGGGCGCAGGCCATTCTCGCCGCAGCCAAGGACATCTATGTGCGCGGCACGGCGTGGAACAAGATCTACTCGCCCCGCGTCACTGCAACGGCTGACCGGGACACCGCCTATGCCGTCACGGTGGACGGACAGCAGTACAAGCAGCAGGTGTTTACAATTCACTCTGACACATGGGTGTGCAATTACGCCATCCGCGTGGCCTTCTCTGATCCCGCCTCCGTCCCTGCGGGAGCGCGCATTGTGGACATGAACAACAAGGATATTACCACCATCACCACCTCCGGCACCGGGGATGGCTACGGCGGCAAATTCAAGGTGCTGTACCCCGCCGCTGCGGTGGCGGGCAAGACCGGCAGCGTCCAGCTTTCTTTTACCACCGATGTT
>ERZ857998.759-NODE-759-length-42470-cov-7.775127_pt1 | contig 42470 bp, 43 predicted proteins | sample MGYA00519954_ERZ857998 | MGnify/ENA primary metagenome ERZ857998 (study PRJEB31778, sample SAMEA3449424) | human gut metagenome | biome: human gut; feature: human-associated habitat; material: faeces | place: United Kingdom | collected 2010/2012 ...
GTGCGCGCCTTGCGGCGTATTTCCGGGCGGCTGGATGTCTCCCGCTCCTTCCGCAAACTCTGAAAAATTTTGCGCCGGGCCTGCCGACGGAGTGCTTCTGGCTGTCTTGCCCGCAGTGTGGACAGATGAAGACCCCATCCTCCAAATGCCTGCTGGAATCCGCCCTGGACATCCTGCGCGCGGCCGCCTCGGGAAAGCCCCTCCACCGAAGACATGTGCCCTGCTGCCGGACCAGCGAAAAATCCGGACAAGCACACGTCCGCCCTGTTCCGGAAAAAGGATACGCATGCAAGGGCTCTCAGGCCCTGGCGTGGCAACGGTGATACGATTGGTGATCGTGGTGATACAAAAAGACAAAAAATAGGGCGGCAATGCCCACATTACCCCCTCCGATTTACCCAATACGGCACAAGCCCTCCGCACATGGGACTGTACCCGGAAACCTGAATTCCGCACCTCCGGCCACCGCACAAGCCCCGAGGGAACGTCACAATACAGGCTTCACTGTGGAACCCGTCCAGGAGAGCCGCGCCCGGCAGCGAACAGACAGCAACCCGAAAAACAAGAGCCCCTCATGCAACCAAGGAAACAGGAGCATGAGGGGTTTTATGAACTGCTTGTGTACAAGCGGTTATGGCTTCTGGTGCGAGAGGGGGGATTTGAACCCCCATACCTAGGGTGCTGGATTCTAAGTCCTAGATGCCTTTTAACAATTTCATATAGTTGCATCATTCATGCACCAAAACTCATGGTGCAGCCCCTCCCCTATCCCTCCTCCGCCCGTCCGGGCAACTCTCCCTTCCAAAAACAAAAGCCCCTCGAAAGAGGGGCTCAGTTTTAGATCTATCCGCATGCTCATGCCGCGTTAGCTCGCCATGGGTTTGTGGACAGTCATTTCCTTTCTGGCCAGTCCCGTCAGCCCATCGTGGAGCATGGGCTCCGGTTCGTCGTCATGGTGTTTGTGGGCGAATGCCATAGCCCCATAGGCCGGATCTTTCACCATGCGCTTGATTTTGAGGATATCCTTGATCGCGCACCAGGTGTCTTTGAGATCATCCAGCTCCTGCGCATCCAGGTCATCGCCGTCCTTGCAGATTTCGGCGCTCGTGGCCAGCAGGCAACGCAAGGCCTTCGTCCCTTCTTCCAAGGTCCAGTTGATCATGTTAAGCCGCCTTTTTGCTTGCGGCAGCGCTCGCCGCGTTAGTGGGAACCGGGTCCCTGGACGAACCGATGCCGCCCACAAAGGTGCTGCGCGGCAGGCAGTCGAGGATGATGATCCGGTTAGGGTCCGTGGCAAGCACGGCGCAAAAGCCGGTCATGCACTGCGGAATATCCGCAATGTTGTTGATGCAGCGCATGGCCCCGCGCTCCTGGATGGCGCGCAACATGCGGTCAGCCCGGATATAATAACCGTGCGAATCCATCAGGGGCACGGTGTACTCGGAGTCGTCAAGCTCCAGGATATCGGTGCCGCCGATGTTCAGGTTGATCGCCTCCAAAAGATCCATGATAAATTTGCGGTTGTTCTGCGTGCTCAACGACGCCATGAACGGGGAAGCGGTCAGGATCTGCAAGCCTCCCGAAATGGTGTTGGGAACGGTGGCATTGATGACAGGCATTATTATTGCTCCTTGTTTTTCTGTTCTTGAAGTCTGGCTTTGAATTTTTCGGAAAAGGCATCCAGCTTGGCGGCCCCTTCGTCCTTGAGCACGCCCACGGCGGCATCCACCGAATCGGGCGGATCAGAAGTCAGCATGCCCAAAAAGCTGCGGATCTGCGGATCATAACGACGCAGCGCGCCCTCAAAGGCCATCTTCGCCAGGGGATGGGAGCGCACGTCAAAGCCGGTCAGCCGCAGTATGAAGTTTTCCGCCTCACGCCGGAGCATGGAATACGCAACATTGGCTTCACTCATGCCGCATTACCTCCTTCGCCCAGGCGACGCTTGAGGTCCGCCAATTCCTGCTTGAGCTGGTCCACCTCGGAACGGCTTTCTTCCCGGCGCTGGGCGTGTAGCTCCTTGGCCAGCAGTAAAAGGCGCTCGGCCTGCTCTTTGGCTCCGGCATTCAGGTAGGCCCGGCCCGGCTCGCCCATCATCAGAAAGGCCACAAAGCCCTGCATAAGATCAGCGTTTGCCCCGGCAAATTCCGGAGTGTTGAGCACGGCGGCCCGCTCCTCAGAGGAAAGCCCAGCGAGAAAGGCGTCCAGATCCATCAGGGCAGTGCGTTGCATGGGCTGCCCCATGCCGACGCGCCGCATGATCATGTCCCGCGAGTCCGCGGGGATCGGGTATTCACCCCGCCCTGGATAAGGATTTCCGTACATCTCCATGTAATTGTCTCTTTATTTTTTTGTGGTTTTTAAGCGGGGGCCTTTATCCCGGCCCCCAGGGGATACGCGGCGCGGCCTAGAACCAGCCGCAGCCGTAACCGGCGTTGTAGCCGCCGCAGGGGGAATAGCCGCAGCGTCCTTCGCCGTTGTAGTGGCGGGAAACGATCACATTGCGGCCGCCTTCGTAGGGGTCGGCCATTTCGTTTGGAGAGAGGAAGAGCTTGCCGGGAATGAAGCGGCAAGTCTTGGCCTCAATTTCGTAGTCGGTTTCGCGGCGCATCCAGTCGAAACGGGCGTTGTCAAAGCGCGCGTCCTTTTCGACCGCCGTCGCGGTGGCAGCCTGCACGGCTTCCATGCGGCCCAGGCGGCGCTCGTTGTCCAGCATGTAGGCGATCTGAATGTTGTTGTTGCCGCCGCCGAACAGGCCGCTCAGAAAGCCGCCGTTGCCATTGGCATTACTGCCCAAAGCGGCAAGCAAACCGCCGACGCCGAAGCCGAAGCCGATCCATCCGGGTACCTTGCCGTTACCGTTGCTTTCGTTGTCATCACGAGACATAGGTAAAACCTCCACAGGGTTTGCCGGGCGGAAAACAAAAATCCCCCCGGCGGTTTTTGTCCGTCAGGGGGATTCTCCCACGGGGCTTTCCTCGTGGCACGTCATTTGACGCGGGACTGGTTCAGGCCTGGTTCAGTCCTGCATGGTTGTCCGGATTGTCCGGCATGTTCCATTCCGTCTTGCCCACCAGCACCGGCCTGTTGCCCTCACAGCCGCAGACCGGGCAGACCAGCCGTTGGTAGCGCACACTTCCCAGCGGCCACCCCTTGTAGTTGTCTTCGGGCATGGCGGGCACGGTATCCGTCTTGCTGGCCGGTACGGGACTGCCGCAGTTGGGGCAGCGTTCAGCGCTCTTACCCATGATCTCATCCTCTTGTGCTGCCCTCGTATCCGGTCTAGCCTCGTGCCTGGCGGATACTCTGCACGGCTCGCCAAAGCCGTGTGGGGCCGTGGTGGAGCGTTAGGGCTCCATCGGTGGGGGCGTTGCCGCGCCCCCGCCCTTGCCTGAAATGTAGTTTCAATCCAGCCTCCGCACGGAAGGCGACTTGACTTCTGTAGCTGAATAGCTACATTCCTCGTATGAACACAATTATCAAATCTGAATTATTCGATAGTTGGTTGACGGCGCTAAAGGATACGCGCGCCAAGTTCAACATTCTGGCCAGATTGCGCCGGGCTGAGATTGGAAATTTTGGAGATTGTAGGCCTGTGGGAGATGGTATCTCTGAGATGCGAATACATGTTGGCAAGGGATATCGAATATATTTTGTGCAAGAAGGTGATTGTGTTTATGTCTTGATCGTTGGCGGTGATAAATCAACACAGCAAAAGGATATCGCCAAAGCTAAAGCACTGGCAAAAGAGAGGCGGTTACAGCCATGAAATATTCTAAGTTTGACGTTGTGGATTATCTAGACAGTGAAGAATCCATTGCTGAATATCTTTCCGCAGTTATGGAGGAGCGTGACCCTGATCTTGTCATTGCCGCACTCTCGGATATTGCTAAAGCGCGTGGCATGGCAAAGCTGGCGGAAGATTCCGGCCTGAACAGGGAAAGTTTGTATAAGGCTCTACGCCCCGGTTCAAAGCCTCGTTATGAGACGATTGCAAAAATCATGGGGGCGTTGAACGTAAAATTGCAGGCGGTGCCCATAAAACAGCAACAACAATCCGGTACACTCTTGTAAAACTCCCCTCCTCCATCCCAGTGCAAAGGAAAAGGGCCAGAGCGTCAGCCCCGGCCCATCCTTGTTTCTTCTCCTGCCCGGCTACTCTTCCAGGGCGTTGCCCACCTTCTCGCCGTATTTGACGAAGCGCTGCACCGGGATTCTGGCAAAGAAGCCGCCCAAGTCGATGATGCTGTAGGCCAGGGCGCGTTCGGCTTTCTCCCGTTTCTTGCCGCGCAGCTTGGGATCAGCCAGGGCACGGGCCTTGTCGCCCACCTTGAGGCCCAGGCGCACGGGCTTGTCCAGGACATTACGGCCCTGTGACTGCCTCCCGTTGATGAACCAGGAGGACAACGCCGGGCCCGCGACTGGAATCACCGGGGCGGCATAGTCCACCAAGGCTTCCAGATAGCGCCGGGTGACGTTCTTCTTGTCCCGCTTCTTTTTGTCGTCGTCGCTGCCGAACACGGCGGTCATGGCCTCGCCCATGAGGTAAAAGGCCGTGGCCGGGAGAATCATGTCATAGAGCTGATAGCGGGCGTACTGCGGGGCACTCAGCTTTCCGGCTTGTACCGCCTGCAATGCCAACCGCTGGCGCTGAAAGATCATCTCCACGGCGCTGCTGAACATGTTGAACCAGCTATAGCCGGGGTCACGCATGAACTTTGTCCGGCTGGTGGCGTCGTAATCGGGATTGGAGCGCTTCACCATTTTGTCGGCATGGTCCACGGCGGCCTTGTGGTGCTCGCTGCTGGTGTCGATGCCCGCCTTGCCGCCGGGGTTCAGCTCGCGCATCTTGGCATTATAGGCCCCTATCCAGAGCGCGGAGGACACGGCCATGTCCATGCACCGCATGGGAGCCAGACCCACGTCCGCAACCTGTTCCACGGTATGGGCGGCCCCGGCAAGGGAAATGAGCTTGCGCTGTTTGGCCTGCTTCGCCATATCCGTCACGCCCTGGGCCAAGTCGCGGTCAATGTTGCGGGAGCGGGATTCCATGTACGGGCTGACGCTCTCGATATCCCTGACCAGGTCCAGCGCGCCGGGGCGGAGCAGCTTGCCCAGACCTTCCAGCACGGGCCGCGCGCCCTGGTCGGCCATGGACTTCATCAGGGCGTCGGTCTGCATCATGACCGTATTCAGGTTCCAGGAAAGGCCGTAGTAGGTGACCATCTTGCGGAATACCTGGGCAATGTCCTGTCCGGCGGTCTGGTTTCTCTCCTTGTTCACCATGCCCTTGAGGTTCTCCCGGATGGCGTTGTACTCCTGCTCCCCGAAGGCCCGCACATAGGCGGCCTTCCAGACGGGATTCCGCGTCACCCGGTCCACATGACGCACCGCCGGGCCGAGGGCAATAAAGGTTGTGGCGTCCTCAAAGTGCTGCATGATCTGCCCAAGGTCCAGACGCAGGGCTTCACCGGGGGCATGGGCCGCGCGGGTCATGGTATGGCCGTGTCTCGCAGCCGGGGCCGTGAAGCCCGCCTGACCGCTGCGCAGAATGTCTTCCCGTTCCTGCCGGGCCGCTGCGGTTTCGGAAAGGCGTTGGTCATACTTGGCAGGGAAGTAGCCGCCGGGCAGTTCCACAACCTCGTCGCCCACGCGCAAGGTCATCGGTACGCCTTCCACCTTCTTGGGCGCGAAGCCGTAGAGCTTGCGGCGAGTGTCCACTGTGTCCGGCCAAAGGCTGTTCACCGCATCCCATATGCCCTGAATGGCCCGCCAGTCGGCGGCGGTGAGCAGACCGGGGCGCGGGGTATCCACTGGCGCCGCGTCGGCGCCAAAGAGATGATAGGCCGCATCGTCGCCCAACAGGACGGCCACGCTCTCCATGTCCAGATCAGGGAAGCCCGCGTGCAGGCGGTCCATATTGGACTGGTTGCCCATCTGCAGGGCCAGACCGAATACCTGTTCCGGCGTCCAGCTTCGCCCGGCCTGCCGCATCTTTTCCGGCACCCGCAAGGCGGAACCATCCGCGCGGGTCACGCCGCCCAGCTTCTCCCCGAAACGCTCATTCAGGTCGGCCATACGGGTTACAAGCTGTTCCACCGGGCCGGACATCCGCGTGGAGATATCGCGCCAGAGCAGTTTCTTTTGATTCTCGCCGTCCAGCAGGGGTTGCAGCAATTCTTGCTCGTTGACGCCCGCCTTGCCCTTGGGGCCGATATTGCTGAACCCGTCCGCGCGCAGGAAAATGCTGCTCAAGCTTTCATGCTCGGAAAGGAACTTGCGGGAAAGACGCTGCCACTTCTCCCGCGCGCTGCCTTCCTCGGCAATGCTCACGGGCTTCAATCCCTGCATGGGGGCGGCGGCTTCCACGGCCTGGGCCTCGATGCGCGCCGCTTCGGACTCCCGGCTGGCCCGGTTCATGGCCCGGCCCGCGTGTTCAAGGTGACTGACAAGCTCGTTCACGTCCTCAAGCTGGGTCAGGGTCAACTCGCCATAGGGCAGGGCATTCCGGTTGCGTGCCGGGCCGCTGTCCGTGAGAGGCGCGGCCTCATTCAACAACCATTCCGGGAAGGCATCAGCCAGGATATTTTGTCCCTCGGCCTGGGCCTGGGAGCCGTCGCTTTCCATAATCAGGTCGGCGTCCGGATTCAGGGCGTTGATGATCTCGCGCAGGCTCAAGGATTCCGCGGCGCTGTCCCGCTCGCCTTCCGGCATCCGGGCAAGAGAAAAACGCTCCATGATCCGGCGCAGACCTTCACGGGCCAGGGAATCAATCTTGTCCGGCTTGATGGCGGCCGCCTTTCGTGCCCGGCGCGTTACCGCCTCGATCTGCTTGCGGGCCTTCACGGCCTGGACATACAGCTCATTGGACAGCCGGGCGGCGTTCAGAAGTTCCAGGGATTCCACCAGATCGCCCTTGCGCAATGCCTGTTGCAAGCGGCGCTGGCCCTTACGCAAGGCGGCATTGTATGTGTCCGGGCGGATGTCGCTCACGCGGCTCCGGCTGATCTGCTCCTGGGCCTGAAAGATCAGAACCTTGCGGGGCGTGGCCAGACTGTCGGCCAGCCGCTTCACGCTTTCCGGGGTGGGGGCGCGCTTCTTGGCCAGCAGCTTTCCCAAGGATTTATCCAGAGCGTCCAGATAATCGCCGTAGGCATCCCCGGCCATCTGGTCCACAGACTGTTCCCGCAAGGAATCGTCACCGGCCAGCATAGCCTGGGCCATGTCCTCAATCTGTCCCCGCTTGCTCTGTCCCTGCAAGGCGAGACGGTCATACAGCGCATTCCAAAGCGCGTCCGTGTCCTGCCAGTCCATTTCCTGGGCCGCCAGATCAAGAGGCAGACCGTTTTCCCGCACAAGCCCGCGTCTGGCCCTGGACAGTTCGCGCACCGCCTCCTTGCCGTATTCCCGTTCAAGGGCCTGCCGGTCCAGTCCCGGCCCGGTCTTGCCGCTGAGATAGTCCACGGTTTCCCAGAACTGTTCTTGGCCTACCGCCGTTCTGGCGATGTCGCGGTATTCATGCAGGCGCTTTTGCCGGTCGCGCAGGGTGGCTTTGTTCATGGCAATCACGGCATCTTCCGCCGCCTCGGCCAGCCGGGCGTCCAGTTCGGCCTGATCCTCCAGGGGCAATTCCGCGTTGACCCTGGCGGCCCCGTCCAGAAGGTCCATACGCTCACGGGAGCGTGAAAGAATGTCGTCCGTGGTCAGCATGCGGTCGAACACGGCGCGCACGTCGTCAGTCAGCCGGTGGTTCTCGAACCCGGCAGAAGAAAAAATGGCGCGCATGTTTTTGTAGATGTTCAGCAGCCAGTCCCGGAATCCGGCAAAGACGCGGCGCAGCTTGGCGCTGGGGGCCTTGCCCCCCATGAAATAGGCTTCGCCCGCCGTGGCCACGGCCTCCTGGAAGCTGCGATATTCCTCCGGGGTAAGGGGACCTTCCGGAGAAACCCCGGCCCATTCCCGCAGGGCGCGGACATCAGCGGCGGCGGCTTCATTCCCCTGCCCGGCGATTTCCTCAAGCTGGCGCGTGAATATGTGCGTGGACTCGTGCAGCACTGTGGAAAGGTCTTTGCTGTCAAAGAGCGTGACCAGGGCTTGCACCTCGCCTTCCGGCGTGGTCTGGAAGTCTACCTGCCCGCGCCGTTCCTGCGTGCCTTGATCCTGGGCAAACGGCTTGCTCTCCGGGACGAGAAGGCTTATATTTTTATCAGAAGAGCCGCTTTTGAGAGCAGAGGGGTCGCCCCCACGGGGGCTTGGGTATGCCGGGGAGCCGCCGGCACTCTGATAGAAAGCGGCTCCTTTATTTTGTTCAAGCCAGTTTTCAACCTTGGCGGCGCTATCCCGAAAGGCCGTCAACACCACAAGCCGTCTGCCAAGAAATTTCCCCTCTTGAGGGGCGGCAACAACAACCAGACTTTCTTTCCCTTCATTCAGGGTAAAGGCAATGGCCCTCCCCCCGGTCACCTTGTTTTGAGCAAGGGGCGTCGGTCCACCGCGCACGATAACTTCCGGGATGGCACTCCAGGCATTAAAGTCAGGATGTCCCGATTTGATATGCCGTACCTGATCCGATGCAAGGATTATCTCGCTGTCTGGAATGTTCAGATCCGTCCTGCCAGCCGTGCCCAGCCCAAAGTATGATTTTTTGTCCTGCGGCGTTCCGGCCAGCACTTCGTCCACAAAGCCTTGGAGCGTGGCCGCGTTGTTTCGGTACATGGCTTGAGCCAGCGCGGCGTCCCCCTGGGCCTGCTCCCCACGGGCAAAGCTCCGATTGCGCAGCGTAGCTACCGGGTCCACGCCGTATCTGGCGCGGAACGCCTCGGCATTGGCCCGTTGCAGGGCCGTATATCGTTCCGCCACATGAGCGGGGAATCCCGCTCCCATGAACTCCTGACGCAGGCGGCTTTCCTCGGCGCGCAGGGCGCGGCTCTGTTCCCGGCGCTCGGCCAGTCTGAGCGCGGCGGCGTCCAGTTGTTCAGCCGGATTGAACAGCCGGGCTTCCTCCCCGGTCAGTCCGTCCGGCTTTTGGCGCACGGCATCCAGCAGGGCGGCGCGTTCCGGCCCGGCAGGCATGGAAAGGATGCGTACCAGCGGGACTTCCACGGGAGCGCCCGATGCCTTGGCCGCTTGCACCTGTTCCACGGTCAGGCCGAGTTGGGAGAGTTGCGCCGGGGTATCCGGGGGCATGGTGGGTGCCGGGCCTTCCTCCTGCACCGGCTCCTGACTGCGGGCATATTCGCCCTGGGCAAAGCTGGTCAGGCTTTGCGGGTCAAGAAAAACTATCCGCACGTCCTGGGGCACAAGGTTGCCGTAGGCCGCTTCAAAGGCTTCGCGGCTCTTGCCCTTGAGCTTGGTAGCGTCGCCCACCTCGGCGGCCCGGCTCAAAGCTTCGCCCAAAGCAAGCCGCTGTCCGGCTTCCGCTTCCTGCCCGGCCACCTCGGCAATGGCGGCGGCCACACCGCGCTGTTCCGGGGGATAGCCGGCAAGGTCAATGGCGGGCTGTTCCGTGCCGGGGTTGCTCCCGGCTATGGCGCGCATGCCTCCGCCCATGATCCCGGCATAGAGAATCGGGGTCCAGTCTTTGGCCCCTTCCAGGGCCCGGCCCCATATTTGGGCGGCGTCCTCGTTTTTGGCAATGCCTTCCAGCGCGCCCTGAATGGGATTCTCCGCATACTCGGTCGCGCCTTCCACGGCTGCGGCGCGCAGAGTGTTAATGGCGGTCTGAATCTTGGGCGGGAGTTGGGCCACGGCCTGATCCAGTCGCGCCCCGGCCACGTTCATGGCCCGTTCCACAAGATGTTTGCCCGTGCGCGGGGCCACTTGCGGCAACATGGCGTCCAGGCCCACCCGCTCCAGCAGGCCCGTAGCCATGCCGAAAGCTGCGGCGCTGAGCAGGGAATTTACCACGGGCACATCATCCCGGCGCAACTGCTCATAGTGGGCCGCGCCTTCCTGACTGCCGCCTATGACGGCCCCGGCTGCGGGATTGGCCACATACGCCGCTATGGTCGGGAGCATCTTTGCCGCCATGTCCCCCACATTGCCCACCACGGCGGCCAGGCCTTCGTCCGAAAGCAGCGTGGTCCAGTCTTTGCGGATTTCCTCATTGCTCAGACGCCCGGCAGAAGGGAGAAGTTCAGCCAGCAGAGCGCGGGAGACATCGGCCTGGCGGCGGCCAAAGCCTTCTACCGCCGCCCCGGCATCGCGCATGCCCACCGCTTGCATGGCCCCGCCCAGAGCCTGAACGCCCTGATACGCGGATTCCGCGATATTGAGCGGCGCGCGCGGGAGCACATTGACCAACTCCCTGCCCGTCCGGCTGCGGTTGATTGTCTCAACGCCCTTATGGAACAGGTCAGCCGGGGCGGACAGCAGTTTGTTGAACTGGTCGGCCAGGGGCACTTCCGTATGAATGAGGCTGGCGCTGTCCAGGTCGCCCAGCACTTGCACCGTGTCCGTGGAGAAATCGCCCATTGCCTCAAGAGCCAGTTCGCGCGCCGCTCCGGTGGCCAGCTTCTCGTCTTCAAGGCTGGTATAGGTCGGGATGCCTTTTCCCTCCCGCACCTTGAAAGCCGTCACCGCCGCGTCCTGGGATTTGCCCAGCGTGTAGTTGAGAACACGCCGGGCCTGGGCCTCGGTGTCCTCGGCGGCCTGTACGGCGTCGGGGGCGTGGAGTTGCACGGGCAGATCAAACAAGCCTCGTTGTTCTGGACTCATCTGATCGACCGGAGGAATCGGGTTGTCACTGGCTTCTTCAAATATATTTTGTGCCATTAATTTTCCGCTCCTTGCGCGTCTGCATTCTTGGCTTTCAGAAATTGCGTATACGCCGCTCGTCTATTTTTTTCAGTCAAGGGAAGCCCGCGTACGCGCAACCATTGATCCACCTGAGGAATATCTTTTTCCGGTATCTCAACAAAGTTGAAAGCTGAATCTTCCACAATGGTTTGCTGAAAATCGTAGGCGGGAATCTTGACCCCAGAACCCCAACCGCTACTGGAAAACCAAGCATCATTTTTTACGCTGATTTCCCGTGCGAGCATGCGGGCACGTTCCAGCCGTTGCGCCGGATCAGTAAGGCCCGTCATTCTGGACAGAATGACCCTGTATCCCGCCGTGGCTTGGGAGCGGGTGTAGCCGAAATCGTCTACCAGCGATTCCGTTATTTCGTCCTGCATCAGCTTTTCGCTCTGCTTGGTCGCTTCGTCCCTGGCGATCTTCACGGCTTTTCCCAGGGCAGAAGGAGGCAGTTTGTCCGCATAGCGGTTCGTAACCATGTCCGGACGGACGCCGGGCTGCGCGGCATAGGTCTGGGCCTCGGCCAGCACATTCTTGTCCACCGGGGCCTCGGTGCCGTTGATTTTGAAATCCTGGTATTCCTCAATCTTCTTGCGCGTTGCGGGATCAGCGACCCCGACAAGCACGCCGGAAAGCAACGCGGCCTTCTTCTGTTCTGATTCCTGCCCGGCAAGGATAGAATCAGTTTGGGAAATGGCATTATCGTAGGAAGCGGCCTTGTCCCGTTCCTCAGTCTGGGTCTTCATCCGTTCGTGCAGACTGGCATTGCTCAGATAGGACTGAGTCACCCTCGCCCGTTGCACCGGGTCTTTGATCTTTTCCTCCAGAATCGACTGCACCTTGATGGCGTCATCGCCGTATGTTTCAAATAGCCCGGCTCCAAGATTTGCGGCCTGAACCGTGTCGGCTCTCTCCTGCGTCGCTCTGGCCCTCGCCTCCAGCTCCCGGCCCTTGGCCTTGAGGGTAGCCTCCAGCGGGCCGCGCATCCCGCCCAGGGCATGCCCATAACGGCCGATCAATTCATGGGCGTTGCCGAGTTGTTCACTGTCGATCTGCGCCCGGATCATTGTTGTGAAAGCCTTCTGGGCGGCGCTGTTGATCTGGGATTGCGCATATTCATCAGACCAGCCGTTGAGGTCGGCAAGCTCTTTGTACCCGGACTTGATGGCCTTGAAGCCTTGCTTGACCGCCTCGGCGTTCATGGGATTGGTCAACATTTCGTCCATGTTCAGGGCAATGGTGGCTTCCGTCTGCTGGTTGCGGTATGTGCGTTCCTCGGACTGCCACTTCTGAGTGGCCCACGCCCCAAGCTGTGCATCAACATCCTCGGCGGCTGCCGTGAACAGATTTGCGGCGGGTTTGTCCAAGTCTTTTACCAGGCGTTCCCTCGCCTCGCTCTGCCATTGTGAAAGCCGGGCTTGTACGCCGGTTTTCTCGTCCAGGGCCAGGCCGCCTTGCAGATTCGCCAGCTCGGCCTTTTTCTGCATGGCCTCCCGGCGGTAGCTGTTGAAGGCTTCGCGGGCCTTGGTGGTCTGATAGTCCACATAGAGCGCATCCCCCACCTTGGCGGCCTGCTGTATGGCCCCGCCCAGCGCCATGAGCTGCCGTCCGGTCTGGTCCGCGCCGCGCTCATAAATGCCCGCGGCTGAATCCGAGAGTCGGGCCGATGCGTCCGCGCCGGGCGTGGCGAAGTTCTGCCGCTGGTATTCCGGCATGCTGGCCGGGCTGCGCTTTGCCGGTGCGCGAAAAGACGTTGTGCTCATGTTATTTGTCCTCCATGCCGTTAGCCGCATGGGGCCAGAAATCCCAGGCTTGGACTTCATCATTGTAAGCCTTGTCCAAGCCCTGCTGGTAGATGGCAAGGGCGTCCACTTCACTTTGCTCCGGTGTATCCAGATTGAGGTCCAGAAAGCCGGGCCGGTCAACCTGTGTTGCTACATAGACGTCCGCCTCCGGGGGCAGGCATCCACCATCCGTATTACTGCGTTCATCCTCAAGCAGCAGGCTTTGCAGCTCGCTCAACAGGACCAGAACTTTCATTTGTTTTGCCGTATTCATAGTGTTCTCCGTTAGGTTATAGGTGTTGTTCACGCCGCCGATTCTTCAAGCCACAAGACTTTTCCAGGGGCAGGAGAAAGAGATTCCATGACCCGCTCCATGAAGTCCTCATGCCCTTCTCCGTCCCGCCGGGTGAACCGCTGGCCGTTGCATTCAAGGGCTTGGGCTTCTTCATCAATGGTCCAGTGAATAAGCATGCCCGGTGTGTCCGCCGTGCCGCATTCAAGACGTGATAAACGCCGTTCCAGTGTGTTGCTCATGCTGCGCTCTCCTTTTCAGGGTGAAGTCGAATGACGCGCTCCAGGGCCCTCGCCAACCTGTCGAAGCCTTTCGCCCTGTGCTCTTCAATCCGGACCAGCATTTCTTCACGGCTGAGAGGTGGGCGCTTCCTGGCCTGCTCCAACAAGTCCGCGATGTTTACGGTTGGGCTCAAGCGGTTTTCAAGAGCATTGATCCGTCCATTCAGGTTCATATCGGTGATCCTCCTTTGCCCTGGCTTTCCTCCAAGGCGGTTATACGTTGCTCCAATTCCGCAATTTCAAGAGTCTTGGCATGGGCGTTGGCCAGCGCCGCAAGGGCCTGTCCCTCGCCCGGAGTAATCCGCCCGGCTGCCACGGCATCAAGAATCGCTGTGGTGAGCTGCGGGAGGTCTGCGGCACCCTCGACTTTGGGAAGGTCAATAGGAGCCAGCGCCGCTTCCTTCCGTGCAGGGAGAATGCGCTCCAGACAGAGGCGCAGAGCGGTTACGTCACCTCCCAACGCCAGTTCGACGGCCTTCCGGGTCAGGTTTTCCACTTCCCCGTCAAGCAATGCCTGGGCGGCCAAGGTGGCCTTGTTACGGCTGCCGGGAATGCGGCCTTTGGGATTCGCACGGTTGCCGGGGGCAAACTTTCCGTCAGGACGGCGGTCCGATTCCAGCCGGGATTCAGCCGGTTTGGATGAGGTTTTGGTCATGCGGCCGCCTCCTTATCGCTGCCGTGGGCCTTGACCAGTGAGGCCAAACGCTGCTCCTGTTCCCGCAGATACTTTTGCAGGAGGGAAAAGGTCATGTACTCCCCGCCGTCCCGCCCCCCGCACCAATGGACATGCAGATCATAGCGGACGGACCACGCGGCTAGGGTCTGCAAAAGGCTCTGCGGCGTCATCCGGGACTGGTAGCGATGGCGGCGCACGTCCTCCATGCTGGCTTCGATAATCAGGCCGAAGTAATCCAATCCCCGCCCGCGCTCGCATTCGCGTTGAAAGCGGTCCCGGCCCGTGGTCAGCGTCCCGGTGAGGTCGGACAGGGATTTGCGTTCAAGGGCGATCCGGTCAGTCAAGCCGTGCAGGCTGTAATCCCCGGTCTGCAATGCGCCCACTTCCACCACGGTCTCGGCATAACGTGACGCGGCGAAGGCATAGGGCGCTTGCTCGCGGCTATCTTGAATAATTCGCATTACGCGGCCTCCTGCGTGTTGTTTGAAGTTGATATGGACAATGTGCCGTCTTGCTCGTTTTCGACGCCCTGACGGCCAGTCAGGCGCGAATTTTCGGCAAGGGAAAGAATGGATGTGACCCACTCACGGACAGTGGGCACAGCTTCAAGCCGGAGTGCGGCGGCGTGCATCTCGCCAACGTCCTTACCGCCCACAGCAGGGCAGCACACGGCAGAAGGGAAGGCCTGCTTCCATCTCGGCCAGGCGATCCGGCCCCCGGCGTCGTTGTCCGGTGCGGCGATAATGAGAGGGGCGGCCTTAATAAAAGCGTCGGTGGCTGTATCCACGCCCTTCATATCGCCCATGAGCGCCACGGCGGCGCACAAGTCCCCGGCCTCCTGTTGGACAAGCGCGGCATCCAGGGAGGATTCCTGCAACAGCACGGGCAGGCCGGCACGCCCGGCCACAAAGGGCACATTGCCGGACCCGGCAACTTGCCAGTATTTGGGGCGGCCTTCCGGACGGTCATCGGGACAGCGAACGGTCAGGGCCATGATCCCGGCCCGGCGGCGGGTGGCGATCACCAAGCCGCGCGGCAGCAAGAGCTTGTCCCGGCCCTGTTGGGTGGGCAGACCCCACGCGGCGCGGGGTTCGTATCTATCGCGGGGGTTCCAGCCCAGACCGCAGACGCGGGCGGTGTCGGGAGTCAGATAGCGTCCTGTGACGGCAAGCACCGTCTCCGCGTCAGTCTCAAGGCCCCGCTGGCAGTCGGCCAGGAACGCGGCGGCGCGCTCCATCCACGGGACCGGGGGAAGTTGGGCGGGCTTGGGCATCGGCACAGTCACGGGGCGCGCTGTGCCGGGCGTGTACCGGGGGTTCGGCTTGGCAGGATAAGAAGCCCGGCTGTCCCTTGGCGTCAGGCTCAGCGCCCTACAGGCGTCCGGGTAGCCCATGCCGCGGAACTGCCGTAGGAATTGAATGCCGTCGCCCTTGGCTCCGCAGCCACGGCACAGGAATGCGCCGCCACGCGGACGGTCCGGCCAGACAAGAAAGCGGTCGCGGCCCCCGCAGTCGGGACAGGGTCCGGCCCACTCGTGCGGGCCTTTGGCTTTGAAAGCCTCCTGGCAAGAGAGAAAGTCCAGAATATTGCTCATTGTTTTATTTCCTGTTTTCCCTTGTTCCGGCTTTTCTAAAGACCTTGTTCCAGGGGACCAGAAAGGCCCCTGGAAGGTCTTTCTTTAGAAAGAACAAGCGGAACAACGGAACAAGCTCATTATTTCAACAGGTTACGAGCTTGTTCTAAGTCTCGGAACAAGCGCCACCGGAACAAGCTCATAACTATTTTAAATTATTTACTAAAAAGCCTTGTTCTGGTTCGTCGGAACAAGCGGTAAAAGGGGCATTGGAACAAGCTCTAGAACAAGCTCGCGGCATCAGCACCGTGCCGTTGCCCTTGTCTTTTTTGGCCTCCACAATCCCCCCTGATTCCAAGGCATAGAACTTCGCTTTTTTGTGACGCTCTACACCCCAGCCAAAGGCATCGACCCCACCACGGCTAGATGCTAAAAGCTCCAGCCCTTCTTCTGCCCGGCGCTTCACCTCTGCCACCAGGGCGGCGGCGTCCGCCTCCCGGCTCTGTGCCTCCTGCTCTTGGGCGACGGGTTCAACTCGGCGCAACAGGCCATGCTCACAGCGGGAAAGAAAATATTTAGGTTCCGGCGCACCGCAGTTTTTCTTGCTCACGCGCACGGCCAAAAAGGCCCCGTCAGCCCGGCCCACTGCATCTTCGCCAATAATCTTGACGGCCAGCTTGGAGGCCAGAGGGGCAAGATTGACCTGCCAGCGGACGCAGCCAGCAAGTGCGGAAGCGCCACGGCTGGCGGTCTGTTCAAGGGCGGTATTCAAGGACAAGTCGTCGGAGGCCAGCGCACCCGTCACTTTTGCGGTGTGGTGCAAGAGGACGGTGGCGCAGTCAAAATCTCGGCAAACTTCTTCCAGGAGCGCACAAGCGGCGGTCATGGCCGGATTGTCATTCTCGGCCACGGCCAGGAAGCGGGCCAGGGTGTCAAGGACCAGCAGCGTGGGGCGAAATTCTTTCAGGATGGCGCGCAAGTCGGTCAGAGCATCAGTCTTGATTACGTCGCCGCCCATCCCCCGGCACAAGGCCACGTCACCGGTCACAGGCACAGCGAAGATATTTTTCATCGCCTGAACTTGGGCCTGTTCCGGCAGCGTTTTCAGAGTATGGTGAACGCGGCGGTGTAAGGTCAGCTCGTCGTCCTCCGCCGAGATGTAGAGGGCACGACCCTCATGCGCCGGTTCCCACGCTCCAAGCCAAGGCAGGCCAGCAGCCACGGCAACGGCAAGCTGAATGGCGGCGGTGGACTTACCGGACCCCGGCGCTCCGATCATAGCTCCCAAGGTCTTGCAACGCAGGCTGCCTTTCAGAAGCCAGTCGAAGGCGGGCGGAAATTCCGAAAAGTACCGCTCTCCGCTGTACTTGGAGATGTCCAGTTGCAACGGGCGCGGTTGAACAGGAGAAGCGGACTCTTCCCTTGCCGGGTCCGCCGGGCATGTGGCGAGAAAGTCGGCGCGGGCCTGCTCAATCTGAGCGGCGGTATCGGCGGGCGTGAGGACGGCGGCTTGGCTCATGCTGCGTCGCCTCGCGCGTTTTCAGGCGATCCCGGCCAATGGCGGCAAGCAGGCGTGTCGGGCCGCAACTTTTCGCCACTGAGACGGCAGAAGGTGCGAAGCCGCACGGAAAGCCGCACAGCGCGGAAATAGACGCAGTCAAAGCAGATTTCTTGACGGGCGGGCGCGGTTGGGATAGCTTCAATTCGTTCGAAATTCCTTTGAATTTCTCGTCCCCGCCCCGGCCCGCCAGCCGGGGTTATCTTTTGGGCGGTCATGTCTAGGCCGCCCCGTCCCACTGGACCTTCCGACTTTCAAGATAGCGGTCCAGGTCTTCCGTGTCGTAAAGGATTTTTTTGCCGAGGCGGGTGAAGGGGATTTTATGCAGGCCAGTGATCCTGTCACTGTCGAGAAGGGACTTTGAACAACCGAGATACTCGGCGGCGGCGCGCGTATCTTTCCAGCGCCTAGCATTTTTGAAATTTTGCATCGTGCTCTCCTATGTCCGTTTATGGCGCGTGCAATTGCGCTTGGATATAGTGGAACACAATGTAACTAAAATACTGTGGTAGAAAATTAGGTAGAACGGGTAGAAAAAACGGTAGAAAATTGGGTAGATTTTCGGCAGGCACGAAAAAAGCCGGGGTTACCCGGCTTTCATTATTTATTTTTGTTGTCTTTATACCATTGGCGGCAGGCGTCTTTATTGCTGTCCTTTAAAACATACCCCCGTGCATATGCTCCGAGTTCGGGGGTCTTGAGGCGAGGAAATTTTTCTTTGAGCTTCGCTATTTTTTCACTTGGGCTATAGCCTTTATCACAAAGCAATCTCCCATAGTCTAAGGGGTTATTTATGCCCACCTTTTCAGCTTGTTTATCCTCATCGGCACTATGCTGCTGATTTTTCTTTTTTGAAGGAGTGAGACTTCGGCGAGGTGATGTTTCCCCATGTGTAATATCTTTTTCTGATTCGGAACAAGTTCTATTAATATCAATACTATGGATAATATCATCAACTAATGTTTTGCTAATACCTTTTATTTCTTTTTTTAATGTATAGCCATTTTTATGTAAAAATAATACTGCATCACGTTTTTTTACTTTCATTGAACCAAGTACAAAACAACGCATAGCTGCACTAAATTTTTCTTGTTCTGTATATTCTCTTTCTTTTTCATTTGCTGACATTAAAATATCATATGCTAACCAGATGATAACATCTTGACTATGAAGATTTAAATTATCACATTTCAAATATTCAATTGAAAAGTGATCTGCAAGTTTCTCTGCATCATCTGCAATAATATATCCTTTATCAATATTCAAACATGCTACTAGTTGTTTTCCCAATTCGAAGCATTCATTATATAACAATGAATATGCTTGTGCTAGCGAGAGTAAATTAATATGCTCAAACATTATCCCCTCCCAATAGGGAACCTTATTGATCCCCGGCAGGAGGAAAGGGAAGCCTCCTTTTTGACACGGCTAGCTAATCCGCGCCTAGCCGGGGAAATCTGCTCTGTGTCACCAGCCGATTACACGCTTAACAGGTGGCGCGGATCAATACTCAGAGCTTTAGCCAGCAGCCGGGCATTCTTCTTGCCAATGGGCCGCTTGCCGTTCTCCATCTCACTGATATGCCGCCGGGGGATGCCCGTCTTTTCCGCAAGCTGTACCTGAGTCAATCCTTCCCGATAGCGGGCACCGGAAAGCAACACGCCGGGCAATTCCGCATCACTGTAGGCCAGAGCTTCCCGCCACGGTACGGAGTCTCGCGCGGGTTCAAAGCCCATGCCTTTCATGGCCTGCATGACCTCTTCCACACGGGTGGGAGGCACGGCAAAGGACAAAACAACCGTTTCAGTAAGGGGCGCGTTCATGTGTCCCTGCATATGTCACCTCAATAAGTTGTATTCCTTCGGGGGATTCTTCCCATACCGCCACATATGTGGGGCGACCTTTCTTCAAATGGCAGTGGTGGCGGCGCACCCCAAGTTTACTATAGTTGGGCCAGTTGCCGCGTACAGGGCCTTGGGCTTCCATCTCTGCAATGAGCAAGACGAGTATCCGCTTCACTTTTTCCGGGAGCTTCTCCACGCCTTTTCTGGTTTTATTGTGGATGTTCACCGTCCAGCCCATATCTCCCCCTGGAATAAATGTACTTATTTTTAGTACAGAGTCAAGATATCTTTCCGCGCTACGGCCTATTAGGACTACCCGGCTGCTTTCTTGAAGGGCAGCACCTTGCCGCCGGTAAAATCCTTTTGGATTTGCGCGGCGGTTTCTGCGGCGGCTACGGCCACGGGATTATCCGCAAGATGGGCATATCGTTGTGTTGTGGCCGGTTGAGAGTGCCCGAGAATAGCCCCAATGACAGGCAGGCTTTTACCTGATGATGCCGCATAGCTGGCATAGGCATGACGTAGGTCGTGAATACGCCAGCCGGAGAGGCCCGCCGTTTCCAGCAGCCGCCGCCATGTATCCTTGACGTTGACGATATGGCCCGCTCCTCTCCTGCCGGGGAAGCAATATTCGTTGACGCGGGGCAACGATTCCAGCAGGGCCAGGGCTGGAGGAGGGAGATACAGCACCTTAGCCCCGGTCTTGGAGTCAGGTAGGTTCGCCAGTCCTTTGTGCATGACGATATATTCCCATTTGAGCGTGAGTACTTCCATGCACCGCGCTCCGGTGAACAAAAGCATCTTGATAGCGGCGGCGATAATAGGATCAAGGGCAGTAATTTTTCCGGTCTTGGGATCGGTATATCCTTGGGCGTGCATGAGGGTGAAGGCGTTCCCCAACGCTTCCAATTCTTCCCGGCCCATGAATGCCTTACGCTTATGCTCTTCGTATTTTTCCAGCCCGGCGACCGGATTATTCCCCCTTTCCCGATAGCCGCTTTTCTCACACCACCCAAAGAACTTTGAAAGCAACGCGGCGCAACGGTTAGCCTGATATGGGGTTTCACGCATAGCAAAATGCAGGGCGGCTATATGCTTATGCTGCACCGCCTTCGCCTTAATACTACCCATAGCTGGGATAACGTGCTGTTCGGCAATACGATGATAGGCGGCGGACGTGCTGGGTTTGATCTTCGGGTCATGCTGCTCAAAGAACAGAGCCAAAGCAGCCTTGACAGTAGGGGCGGCCTTGCTTTCCTTCACCTGCTCGGCGGGGTCTTGGCCCATTGCCACTTGGGCGGCTTTGGTCTTGGCTATGTCGCGCGCCTGCTCCACCGTCATGGTGGGAAATGTGCCAAGGCGAAGCCATTTCTTGGCGGCTGCCCTTCCCTTCCCCGCCCGGTAAACCAGATAAAAGGATTTGTCGCCAGATATACCCACACGAACAGCAAAGCCTTTCAGATCGTCATCAAAGGCGGCATACCGCTTGCCAGTGGCTTCTAAAGCCTCAATGGCCCGTTTGGTCAGGCGCATGCCCCACCTCCATGCAATAAGTAAAAATCATTCGGTTCGCCGGGCTACCACCGGGCTACCACAAAAAGAGAAAAGTCTTGGTATGGGATGCAACGTAATGCAAATTTAACATACTGATTTTACAACATCAAGAAATTCTGTGAAACATAAAGAAGCTAAAAACATGTGACTGTTAATCACTAGGTTGGCGGTTCAAGTCCGTCTCGGGGAGCCAAAAAATGATAAACCCTTGATTCTTCAAGGGTTTTTTCATTTTTCTGGAACATTTCAAAGTTGATCTGCTCTGGAAACGCAAAACAGGCGACATCATCAAGATTGAAACGAATGGACCAGACCCGGCCACGACCGCAACCGCCGATAAATAACGTCGGGAGGAATGCCGGGGACAGCGGAAAGACCCGCATTCTCCCTGACACTCCTCCCGGACCCGTCATATTTCGCAGGATCGTCAGCGAAAAAACGTGCTTTTCGCTGACTCACAGCGACTGCGCCGCCGCAATACCCTACAGATTTTGGGTGGTTAATTTTTCAAATGAGACAATAGGGGGTGTTTCTAAATAGGTTCTTTTGCCCTCCGGCTGCGTCAAACTGCACTTTTCACTCCAGTCGAGCACCGTAAGAGCACACTCCCTTCGTAACAAGCTTGTTTTCCTTGCCGGAAAGGCAAAACTCCTCAATTTAGCCCCCTAGTCCATCCGGCTTCTGAAGCGCTCCGCCTGATCAGCGATCAGCTCTTTGTCCTCAAAATAGTTAATCTTCATGGCCCGCTTCATCGCTGCCAGGGTTTCCGCCGCCTTCTTTCGGGCCTTGCGGCTGCCCTCTTCCAATATCCGGTATACCGCAGGGATATCTTTGGAAATCTCCTTACGGCGTTCACGGATGGGGCCAAGTATTTCCTGAAGCACACTGTTCAGGAAGCGCTTTACCTTCACATCCCCCAGGCCGCCACGGGCATAATGGGCTTTTAATTCTCCCAGGTTTTTATACTCGGGCAGATATTTCTCGAAATGCTCATCCCCGCAACAGGCATCCAGGTAAATGAAGACGGGATTGCCTTCCACCTGTCCCGGATCCTCCATTCTCAGATGATTGGGATCAGTGAACATGGACATAATCTTCTTCTTCACTTCCTCTTCGGAATCAGACAGATAAATACAGTTTCCGAGAGATTTGCTCATCTTGGCCTTACCGTCGGTACCCGGAAGGCGAAGGCAGGCCTCGTTGTCCGGAAGAAGGATGGTCGGTTCCACAAGCGTCTCTCCGTACACCGCATTGAATTTGTGCACGATCTCCTTGGTCTGCTCAATCATGGGCGCCTGATCTTCGCCCACAGGCACGGTTGTTGCCTTGAAAGCGGTAATATCCGCCGCCTGACTGATGGGATAGGTGAAAAAACCGACCGGAAGACTCGTTTCAAAATTGCGCAGTTGGATTTCAGACTTCACTGTCGGATTACGCTGAAGCCTGGAGACTGTTACCAGGTCCATGTAGTAAAAGGCCATTTCGCAAAGTTCGGGCACTTGCGATTGGATGAACAGAACGGATTTTTCCGGGTCCAGTCCGCAAGCCAGATAATCCAGAGCCACTTCAATGATGTTCTGGCGTACCTTTTCCGGATTGTCCGCATTGTCCGTCAGGGCCTGGGCATCAGCAATCATGATGTAAATTTCGTCAAATTCCCCTGAATTCTGGAGCTCCACCCTGCGCTTTAAAGAGCCCACGTAATGCCCTATGTGAAGTCGTCCCGTGGGGCGGTCGCCAGTCAATATAATCTTGCCCATCTGTATATCCTCTCGTTTCCTGATATCGGGTTGACGCACGGCAGACCTCGAACCAACGAGTGCCTGACTGCAAAAATTTCGAGCATAGTTCTGCTCTCGATTTTCGCTGACTCACAGCAACTACGTCGCCGCAAAACCCTAGAGGGGTTATGGGGCTGATTTTTCAAATCAGACGCGAGGCTCGAATTTTTCGCTAACCACATCCTTTATATTCTATCTCAATTCGTGGATGCCGTCCATACTAACATACTAATCGACTATAATTCATATCCCTTACTTACGGGAATATTGCAGCAAGTCAGAACGCTATGACATCCCGGAAACAAACTAAGTCGTATCCGCACGACGACCGCCCTCTACGAATACCGCGCCGCCTTCAACCGGATGTAACAGGGGCTGACCCCGGAAAAATCCTTGCTGAAGAACAGCCAAAGGGAGCGAATACGACAGAACGTATGCCGGGCGGATTTTTAGAGCAGCTCACGCATGAAATGCTCCAAAAATCCGCCCGGTCACGGCATGGCCCTTTTTCATTGTTCCGCTTTGCGTTACCATCAGGACAACGCTTTTGTATCAAGGAAAATCATGTATCCCCTACTCTTGGAAACCGATCAAATCCATTGCTATGACACTGCCGGAAAACGCATAGACTGTATGGGCTCCGGCCCGGGTTCCGAACAAGACGCCGCGCGGTCCAAACATCTCCCGCCCGCCGCCGGCCGCTTTCAGATTCAGGGCGATCTGGTGCGGGACAGCTTGAGCGGCGCGCTCTGGGCCCGCAACGCCAATCCCGCCGACTTTCCGCTCAACTGGGAGGAAGCCCACGCGCTGGCGGCGGATATGGCCGCCCATAAAGCCCATGGCTGCGCCGACTGGCAGTTGCCGCCCCGGCGGCTGCTCTTTTCCCTGCTCAGCCATCAATATATCAATCCGGCCCTGCCCGAGGGGCATCCCTTTACCAACGTCTTTTCCGGCTACTACTGGACCGCCGATACCTGCCACCGCCTGCCGGAACAGGCCTGGCACATTCATCTGGGCGGCGGCCGGGTGACCCGCGTCCGCAAGGACGAAGCCGCCCTGGTCTGGCCGGTCTGCCTGCCGAAAACAGAAGATGCCGCGCCTCTCTTTTCGCCCGGGAAGCGTTTTACACTGGATGGCGACTCGGTGCGGGATCAACTTACAGGTTTGATCTGGAGCCGGAATGCCGATCCTCTGGGCCGCCCCCTGCCGTGGGAAGAAGCCCTGGCCGCCGTGGACGGACTCAACCGCGCGGCTCAGGACAGGGCCACGGACTGGCGCATGCCTAATATCAGGGAACTGGAAAGTCTGGTGGACCTTCAGGCCGACTCCCCGGCCCTGCCCGAAGGGCATCCTTTTACAAACGTGCGCGACGTGTACTGGTCGTCCACCACCAGCGTCTATGAAGCCCGTTACGCCTGGGCGCTTTACAGCCGCGACGGCATGGTGGGCGTGGGTTTCAAGCCTGACACCGGTTTTCATCTCTGGCCGGTGCGCGGCAAGGGAAAAGAGGTTTCCCGGCGGCTTTGAGAGCCTGCTTGTAAAAATTTTCCGCTGCTTCATGGCGGCTACGCCGCCGCAACATCCTACGGGTTCTGTGTATCTAATTTTCAGACACCAGCCCCCTCCTCACCCAGATGCACACTGAGGCGATAAATGTCCGGGCGCAGGAAATGGGTGGTGTATTCCAGGGGATTGCCCGACGCGTCCCTGGTGATGCGTTCCAGCACCAGCAGGGACGTACTGGGGGAAACTTCCAGCAGGTCGCTGATATTTTTGGGCGGCTGCTCGCAACTGACCAGAAATTCCGAGCCCATCGGCTCCTGCGCGAATTTTTCCCGCAGCATCCTGTACACCGGCGTGGACTCCACGTCCGCCGAACTGATGTGGTTGCCGATGGTGTACGGCAGGCAGACCCGCGCCACGGCGTGCGGAATGCCCCGCAAGACGTAGAGGCGGTCGAAACGCAGGACGGGTCGGGGCCAGTCGCGCAACTTTTCCGGCAGGGGCACCTCCCTGCCCAGCCAGCCGAAGTCGATCATCTGCGTCCGCACATCCTCTCCGTTGCGGCGGAAGGTGTCCATAAAGGCGGAAACGCGGTCAATGGAGTGAATGATGCACGGCACGGCACGCGCGATAAACGTCCCCTTGCCGGGGCTGCGCACCAGCAGCCCCTCTTCCACCAGGCGCTGCAAGGCCTTGCGGATAGTGGAACGTCCCACCTGGAAAAAACGGGTCAGCTCGGCCTCGGTGGGGACGCGCTCCCCTGGGCGCATGCCCATGAAATGGGAGCGCAACCGGTCCGCAGCCTGCTCATACAGGGACCGGACGCTTTCGCGTTCCAGACTTTCCATGGCGGGAAGCTTGCTGCATGGCATATCTATCACCTATTATCTGCATACAATAAGGAACATTTATTCACTGATACCCGCGCCGTGCGGCCCTGTCAAGCCCGGCAAAAAATATTTTGCGTTCACCGGATGCCGCCTCAGCAGCGTGCCAGGGGCAATTCCTTCCAGTCTGTGGTCAAACGGGGAGAACAGTGCTCCCGGCGCATATGCCAGGGGGCCTCGCCCAGGCCCTGCGCTCCGAAGGCCACGGCATCCCTGCCGAAACGTCGGTTGATGGCGTCCAGGGACGCCATCAGGCGTTCCCGCCGTTGTCGGCGCTCCGCGTTTTCCGGCACCAGCAGGCTGCCCTGAAGGCGGCCTTCGGCCTCCAGGTCAAAGAGCATGACCCCGGCCTTGGCGTAGCCGAAGCCGGGGCGGTAGATGCGCTCCAGGCCGCTCATGGCGGCGTTGATCAGGCTCAGGCTGTCCGCCGTGGGCGCGGGAAAGCGCAGCTGGACCGTTTGATCGTAAAACCGCGCGTTTTCATGGCGGGAAGTGCGGATATGCACGGCCATGCCCCCGGCCACAAGGCCCTCCCGGCGCAGGCGCGCCCCGGCGCGCGCGGCAAAGCAGGACAAAGCCTGGGCCAGCATGGCGCGTTCACGGACTTTGTTCGCAAAGGAGCGCGAGGACATCAGGGCCTTGCGGGGCGCGGGCGCATTGCCCTCCCCGATGCAGGGCAGACCGCGCAGTTCCAGGGCCGTGCGCCAGCCCGCCACGGTGAGCCGCTTGCGCAGCCAGAGATCTCCGGCCCGTTTCAGATCCAGGGCCGTGCGCACGCCCTCGGCCCGAAGCCGCTTGGCCTGTCCGCGCCCCACGCCCCAGACCTCATCCACAGGCGTCCCGGCCAGCACGGCGTCGATGTCCGCCTCCGGCCTGGCCAGGGAAAAAACACCGTCATAGGCGGTCCTATTTTTGGCGACATGGTTGGCCACCTTGGCCAGGGTGCGCGTTTCCGCCAGGCCGATGGACACGCTGATGCCGGTCCAGCGCAAAATGGTCGCCCGCAGGGCGCGGCTGAATTGGGGCAGATTGGCCCGCAGGGGCGCATCCAGACGAAGAAAGGCCTCGTCAATGGAATACGGCTCCACCACCGGACAGTGCTGCTCCAGAATAGCGAGAATACGCGTGGAAATATCCCCGTACAGGGCGTAGTTGGAGGAAAAAACCGCCACGTCCAGTTCCTTGAGCAGCGGGCGGATCTTGAATTCCGGCGCGCCCATGGGAATGCCCAGGGCCTTGGCCTCGGCGGAACGGGAGACGATGCAGCCGTCGTTGTTGGAAAGCACCACCACCGGCCGGTCGGCCAGATCCGGCCGGAACAGCTTCTCGCAGGAGGCGTAGAAGTTGTTGCAGTCCACTAAGGCCCAGAGCGGTTTTTTACAATTTATGGATGACATGGGTCACCACGCCCCAAATGTGCACATATTCTCGTTCCGTGATGTCGATGGGTGAAAAGCACGGATTTTCGGGGGCCAACAGTACCCGCCCGGCGCGCCGCAGCAGGCGTTTGACGGTCAGCTCGCCGTCCAGGGCGGCAATGACCACCCGCCTGTGCCCGGCCTCCACCGAGCGATCCACAATAAGCAGATCCCCGTCGTGGATGCCCGCGCCCAGCATGGAATCACCGTGCGCGCGCAGAAAAAAGGTAGCCGCCTCATTACGTACCAGATATTCATGCAGGTCGAGCTTGCTGTCCAGATCGTCCTCGGCCGGAGAGGGAAAACCCGCCTCCACGGGCGAAAGATACAGCGGCAGGCCCTCGCGCCCGCCTGGGCGCACCGGGGCCGACGCGCCCAGCAGTTCAAGAGCGGGAGAAAAGAGCGGCGTATCCATGCCCTCTTGATAGCGGCAGAAGCCCATGCTGGCAACTGCCCGGCCGGGCCGCAGCGACCTTCAGCATCGGCCCGCGCCGCATTGACGGGCGTATCCCCGGCATTGTAGGTCTGAATCAGGGCAAATCCGCTTTGATGCCATATCGTTTCAGAGCATCGCTTCAAACCAGACGAGACGTTGCGGACGGCGAACCGCCCGCAACCGGAGGATATATGAGTTTCACGTCCCGGTTCAAGGAAAATGCCGCCACGGTGGGCAACGGCCTGCTCTTCGCCGTGGCCCTGACCACGCCCGTGGTCCTGGGAGTGGCATTTCAGGCTTTTTCCCTGGTCTCCGCCGCCTCGTTCGGCGCCATGTTCGCCCTGCTCATCGCGCCCCGGCACGGAGCCCTGGCCCGCGTGGTGGGCATCAGCACGGGGGGCCTGCTGGTGGTGCTGGCCGCCGCCCTGGGCATTGCCCTGCAAGGCCGGCACGACCTTGTGCTGGTTCTGCTTTTCCTGCTCAGCTGGCTGGCGGCCCTGCCCAGGCCGGATCAGGCCTATCTGGGCCTGATGGTCAAATACGTGGCATCTTCCGTATTGCTGACCTCTTTCGGTTTTTCCGCCACCCTGCCCATGGCCCTGGCTTTTCTCGGCGGCATTGCGCTGGGCATCTGCCTCAGCCTGGTGAGCATGCTCTTTGAGGCGGACGACGCCACCACCCCGCTGGAGGAATTCAAGGCCTTTCTGCACGGGGCCACCAACGGCCGCCTGTTCGGCGTGGCCGTGCCCGTGACGGTGCTGTTCTCCACCCTGGCGGCGCGGTATTTCTCCTTCAGCGACCCGGCCTGGGTGGGCCTGACCGTGCTCTTCGTCATGCACAGCGACGGCGCCACGGAGTTGTTCCGGATCTGGGCGCGAACCCTGGGCACCCTGGCGGGCGTGCTGGTTTCCGCCGTGATCCTCTACAATGTGACCGCTCCCCTGCATATTGCCGTGGCCATCGGGGTGGCGGCCTTTGCCATGCCCTATGCCAAAGGCCATTACGTGCTGTTCAGCTTTGTCATCACCTGCGCGGTGCTGCTGCTCATCGACATTTCCATGTTCCAGATGGGCGGGGACATGTCCCTGCTGCGCTGGCGGCTCATTGACACGGTCATTGCCTGCGCCTGCGTGCTGCTCTCCAACCTCACGCTTCGGCTGATCCGCAGACTGCGCCACCGGGGAGAGCCCCCGGCGGGACAGGCGGCATAATTTCACGGCATATGACCGAAAGGCCCCCTGAACGCGAAGTTCAGGGGGCCTTTCGGCGTTATGGTCCGTGAATTGCTCTATTCCAGATTGTAGACCTTGCGGATATGCCGCTCGTTGTAGTGGAAATCCCAGTGCAGTTCCTTGATCGCGTGCATGAGCTTTTCCCGCGACCGGGTTTCAATGGCATCCACGATCAGGCCGTGCTCGGCCACGGCCGCCAGATACCAGTCCAGCACGAAATTCTTGCGCGGGAAGTCCCAGAGCCGATTTTTGATGGGCGTCAGGATGCGCCTGGCGAAAATATTGGGCGAGACTTCGAAAAAAATTTCGTGAGTACATATTTCAATACAAGGATCCGGGCACCCTATCCCGCAGGGCAGACCCCGGAAACGACCAGAGCAAAGTAACTTTTCAAAGTCACTTTGCTCTATCCGCCGAGGCTTGAGGCAAAAGACCCCGAAGCGCGCAAGGCGTTCCGGGGCCTTTTGTTTGAACTGCAAGAGGCTGAGCTTATACTGCGCCGCTGCCCTTGCAGACCGGACAGGGCGTGCTGTTGCCGCAGTGCGGGCAACTCACGGGCGTGACCTTGCCGTTGCCCCGGCAGCGGGGACAGGGCAGATCGCCGTGCTCCGTCCGGATCACGCCCTTGCCGGTGCATTCGGGACACACGGGCTTGCGCTGGCCGTTCCAACAGGCTCCGCAGGAAATTCTGCCGGTGCCGTCGCATTTTTCACAGAGTTGCATGGCGGCTCCTCATCATGGGAAAAAGGTTGTAAAAAGACGCGCGGATACGGTCCGTGCCGACCGTCATCTCCACCACGTGGGCCTGGATAACCTGTGGGATGCCGCCCGGTCAACGGCCCTGCCCCGTTATGTTCCCTACTGTCTGATTGCAAAAATTTCGAGCAGAGTCATGCTCCCAACTTTCGCCAGCTCCCTGCGGCTACGCCGCCGCAAAACCCTGCGGATTTTATGTGTCTAATTTTTCAAATTAGACACACACCTGATCCGGCGTGCGGCCGACAGCCATTGAATCAATTTTTAATGAAGTAAAGGCCTTGCCATCAATAATAAAAATTGATAGTTTTCAATCTAAAATTTACCTACATTAATATAAAAAGAACAAGCGCAACTTTTTGCGCAGTCCCGTTCTGCCGCAGGATGACGAGGTTTGCCATGTCCGATACAATCTCCTTTTCCCAGACTCTGGCCCGGCTGATGCGGGCTCTTGACGCCGCCAGCGAAGCTGAATTGGCCCGCGCCCTGGGCATCACGCCCCAATCCGTCAGCGGCGCGCGCAAACGCGGTGAAGTGCCCCCGGCCTGGATTCAGACCTGCGCCGCACAAACAGGCGTCAACGCCCACTGGCTTTTTTTCGGCAGCGGTCCCATGCGCCTGCCCGAAGCAGCGGAAGGCGAACTGCCCAGCATGCAGGAAGATTGCGACACCGAGCTGATCACCGTGCCGCTGGCCGAGGCCCGTTTGTCCGCCGGTACCGGCAGTCTGGAAGTCAGCAGCAACAGCAACGAGGGCGGCTATGCCTTCCGTAGCGACTTTCTGCGCCGCAAGGGCAATCCCCGGCGCATGGTCCTGATGCGGGTGTCCGGCGACAGCATGGTGCCGGAAATCTTCGATAACGATCTGGTATTGCTGGACCGGGGCCAGACGGAAATCAGCCCGGGCCGTCTCTATGCCGTAGGTTTTGAAGACGCCATCTACATCAAGCGCATCGACAAACTGCCCGGCAAGATCATCCTGCACAGCGTCAATCCTGCCTATCCGCCTCTGAGCCTGGATCTGCGCGGCGACTGCGCGGATCAGTTCCGGGTTATCGGCCGCGTGCTCTGGTCCGGCCGTGAATACCGCTGACCCAAGGGCGCTGACTGATTTCCGCCGCCCCCGCCCGACCGTCATGGCTGAAGCCGGAAACCATGCCCGGCGCGGAGTCGGGTCGAACCGCGCCGTTATCGGAATCCGGCATCACTTGCGCCCGTTCCTTGTCTCGGCTAGGCTGAATGTCAGCAAAAATTGCGGCCGCGGCCGCGCGCAAAGGAGTTGTCCATGCTGAAACATTGTGCGGCATCCGCCCTTCAGGCTCTCCTGCTGCTGGCTGTAGTTGCATTGCTCCCGGCGCTTGCCGGGTCAGCGTCGGCGGCAGCCGCCGGTTCCGCGCAATCGCCTCCGGCGACAACGGCCGCCGAAAGTCCGCGCGCGGCTATTCCCGCCGCGCCGGACGCTGTGGAGCCTTCCGATGACGCCGCTCCGGATGCGGGGCAGGATGTCGCGGGTGACGCGGAAAACGCCGCCGAAGTGGACCGCCTGCTCAGCCGGGACTTCCGTGTCTGCATGGATGCGGCGGCGGGCATCACCGTGCCCATGCAGGACTGCATGAACGCCGAGGTGGAACGCCTGGAGAAGCATATGGCCGAACAGCGCGCCCGCCTTGTTCCGATTCTCTCCGAAGAACGGGCCAAGGCCCTCAATGACGCGCTTAACGCCTGGGAAAATCTGCGCAAAAACGGCTCCTCCGCCATGTACGATCCCGACGGCGGCACTCTTGCCACGGTGATTTCCTCACTCTGGTATCTGGAGCAGACCGCGCGCATGTCTCGCTGGCTGGACGATATGCTGAACAGCGCCACTTCGCAGTAAAGCGGTCCGGCGCTCTCCGGGTTCGGTGACGCCTCCGGCGGCCAAGAGGGCAATCTCCTATTTAACAGGCTTCAAAAAATAAGATTATAGCCTCTCAATAGATATTGAGGGGCCTTTTTATTTTCTTAGTCGCTCAATCTCTCCAACCACCTTCTTGAAAAAGTCGATCGGATCTACTTGCAGAGCCTCACACAGACAAAATATTGTGTTTACAGTCGGCTTTCTATTCCCCTTTTCTATGTCTCTCAGATAGCATCTTTCGATGTCCGCAAAATCCGCCAAAGAGGATTTGCTCATCTCTTTTTCATTTCTTAATGATTCAAGCGTGTTCGCTATGGCTTCCGCCAAATTGGGATAGAGTTTCATGTCTTAAAGGTACACGAAAAGCTTGACCCCCTGCGGATACAAATGTATCCATTCAGAAATGGATACAAAAGTATCCAAAACAAACTCTCGCCATAGGGGAAATCAATGATTGTTCCAGCTCTTGCCTATCTTCTGGATCGCTTGCCCTTTGGAAACTCGTTGGAAGGTATTTCGCAAAGACAACTAAGTAAGCTCATGTGGCAGAGCAAAGCTCCGTCCTGGCATGAATATGCTATTACCAGCCGTAAATGGAGAAGACACGCCTGCACGGCCTGCCGCTGGCTGAATGCCATACTTCCTAGAAATTCTTCAATTTTTGAGCCAGGATGTGGCAGTGCCGCCAATTTACTCTGGCTGGGTCAACAAGGTTTTCAACGGCTCTATGGCTCTGATATTTCGAACAGCGCACTTGAGCTCGGACAAAATTTGGCTTCGTTGCTTTCTCTTCCACTGGAAGTCTGGCATGATGACGGGCTAAACCCTACGCATTTACCAAATGGACTGGATGGCATTTTGTCTGTCAATTGGCTGTATCATATTCCCGGAGCAACATTATCCGATTTTTTAGTTCGCTATCGCAATGCGCTGAAAATTGGCGGCTGTCTTGTGTGCGACATGGTTACACGGCAGTATGACAAAATTCCGGGGAATCAATGGCATACAAAAGATAGAAAGTTACCTGAGGAAAAACGCAGGCCATCAGAATATACGTTGCGACTTGATGCGTCAGAGGTCAGTTGCATAGCTTGCAGAAATGGTTTTGCAATGATTAAATCCACCTGTTTTACCTTGAGCAGACCACAACGGGCAGTGTATCTACTCAGGCGTGTGGAATAACAGAAGAAAATAAAAAGGCGGACCTGCTTGCGAGTCCACCTTTTTATTTTCTTCCGGTAACGAAAAAGAACCTTCGCTAGTCGGCCTCTCCCTCCGTCTTGGCCGCCGCTGCGGGCACAGTGTCCGTCCGGGCTTTGGCCGCATCGGCCCTGGCCTTTTTGACGCGCGGCGTGCCGGTGCGCAGCACGTGGAACTTGCGCACCGAGGGCTTGCGGTGGATGGACTCCTGCTTCAGGCATTTGGTGGGGCATTTTTCCACGCAGGCCGAGCAGTACACGCAGAGGAAGGGGTCATATTCCCAGCGCCCGGCCTTGGCATCCACAGTAATCGCGCCGGTGGGGCAGACCCGGGCGCAGGTGGAGCAGAAAATGCAGGCCTGCACGTCATTGTGGATGACGCCCCGGTAGGCCGGGAAGGGTTCGCGCTCCTCCAGCGGGTACAGCCGCGTGGCGGGCTTGCCGGACAAATTGCGCAGTACGTTTTTGAGCATATACATGGGCTACCTCTCTGTGCAGGAAATGCACGGGTCAATGCTCAGCACGATCACCGGCACGTCGGGCAGTTTGCAGCCGGGCAGCATGTGCAGCAGGGCCGGGATGTTGGCAAAGGTGGGCGTGCGCACGCGCATGCGCTCCAGCATCTTGGTGCCGTTGGCCCGCACATAGTAAAAAAGCTCGCCGCGCGGCTGCTCCACCCGGAAGATGGATTCGCCGTCCGGGTTGCCGGGCAGCTTAACGGTCAGCTCGCTGTCGGGCAGGCGGTTCAGGGCTTCGCGGATCAGGTCGATGGAGTGCAGCACTTCGTAAAAGCGCACCTTGGAACGGGCATAGCAGTCGCCGTCCTGCTCCACCACGGGGATGAAGTTGAGGTCGTTGTAGGCCGCGTAGCCGTGCATGCGCTCGTCGATTTCCCAGCCGCTGCCACGCAGGGTGGGCCCGGCCGCGCCCAGCAGGCGGGCGTCGTCCTTGCTCAGCAGGCCGATGCCGCGCGTGCGTTCCTGCACGGTGTAATCGTTGAGCATGGTGCTGGTCAGCTCACGCATGCCCTGCTCCAACGCGTCGAGCTGCTCCAGCATCCAGCGGATCTGGTCCGGACTGAGGTCGCGACGCACGCCGCCCACCACATTGACCGACAGGATCACGCGATTGCCCGCCGTGGCTTCGCAGATGTCCATGACATGCTCGCGAATGCGCCAGAACTGCTGGAATACGCTTTCAAAACCGAAGGCGTCCGCGAACAGGCCCAGCCAGAGCAGATGGGAATGGATACGGTGCAGCTCGGACCAGACCACCCGCAGGAACTGGGCGCGCGGCGGGGCCGTGACGCCCAGCATGTCCTCAATGGCATTGCAGTAACAGTTGGCGTGGATGCAGGAGCAGATGCCGCAGATGCGCTCTACCACAAAGACCATCTGATTGAAATCCTTGTTGCGGACCAGGCTTTCCAGGCCGCGGTGCACAAAACCGAGCTGGGGCACGGCCTGCACCACGGTTTCGTCCTCCACCACGAATTTGATGTGCAGCGGCTCCGGCAGCACCGGATGCTGCGGCCCGAAGGGAATGACGGTGGTGCGGTTGCTCATGCTTGCTCTCCTTTGGCGGCTTCGCCGCCCTCAGGGGCGGGCGCGGGCGTTTTGGCCCCGGCCGGGCGCTTCACCGTGGTCATGGTGAAGTAAGGACCGCGCGTGACTTCGCCTTCCAGATACATGCCGCCCTGGTAGTCCAGAGGCAGGCCCTCAAAGCGCACCCCGAACTGATCCTGGGTCTCGTTTTCAATGAGCACCGCGCAGAAATAGACCGAGGAGATGCTGGGAATGAGCTGGTCCTTGTCCACATCCATACGCAGGTGGCGCATACCCTTGGCGTCGCTGGGCGACCAGTGGCAGAGCTCGGAGTTACAGCGCAGATCCGTCATGGTCAGATTTTCGTCAAAGTGATAGTAAAGGCGCAGGGTATGCTCGTCGAGCACGGTCTGCGACATGGTTACAAAACGGTATTTGGCGTCCGCCAGACGCCGCACCTCGGTGAGCAGCGTTTCAGGCGTGACGGGCGTGGCTTCGAAAAACATGGCTTTTGTCCTTTACCGGGCTCAACCCGCGTTGTTCATGTGCGCCGCAGTATCCGGCTCTTGTCCGCCGTTGTCTCCCACGGCACCGGCAGGCGTTCCGTCGTCGGCGTCGCCGGGCATCAGCATGGGCTCGGGCGCGGGGCCCAGGCCCATCTTGGCCTTGAGCACGTCCAGGGCCGTGACCACTCCGTCGATGATGGCCTCGGGCTTGGGCGGGCAGCCGGGCACAAAAACATCCACGGGAATCACGTTGTACGCCCCGTTAAGGATGTTGTAGCTGTCCTTGAAGACCCCGCCGGAGAGATTGCACGCGCCGATGGAAACCACGGCCTTGGGTTCGGGCATCTGGTCGTAAATCTGCTTGAGCACATGCCGGTTGCGGTGATTGACCGTGCCGGTGACCAGCAGTACGTCGGCGTGCTTGGGGTTGCCGGTATTGACCACGCCGAAACGCTCCACGTCGTACATGGGCGTCAGGCAGGCCAGCACTTCGATATCGCAGCCGTTGCAGGAGCCGCAGTCAAAATGGATGATCCACGGCGACTTGAGTCGGCTCCGTTTGATCATTGCATCGAGGAATCCCATAGTCCGGCCTCCTTAGGCCACGTAGAGCCACAAAAGGTTCACCAGCGCGAGCCCCATGCCCACCAGCAGCGATTGCTTCTGCACCATCCACTGCCAGGTCAGGCGGGCGGTAATGTTGTCGATGAGGATTTCCGTAAACAGCGAGGCGGCCACCAGGATGGCCATGCCGATGACGCTGGTGTGCCAGAACACGGCGCAGAGCCCGAGAATCAGCACCAGGTCCAGCCAGTGGCCGATTTCGATCAGGGCCAGGAAGGGACCGGAGTATTCGGTCTGCACGCCGCGCACCAGTTCCTGATGGCCGTGGTGACCGGCGGAAAGGTCAAAGGGCGATTTGCGCAGCTTGATGGTCAGGGCATACCCCAGCGCCAGGAACAGCAGGGGCATTTTCAGCAGCAGGGGCGAATCCAGCTTGAAGACATCCGAAAGCATGAACGAACCCGTGCACATGGCAAAGCCCACGAAGACCATGATCAGAATGGGTTCGTAGGCCAGCATCAGCAGCAGTTCGCGCTGCGCGCCCACCTGGCTGTAGGGCGAGGGCACGCAGATGGCGCCCACCACCTGAAAGACCGCCCCCACGGTGAGCACGAAAAAGAGCAGCAGCAGATCCCCGCCCATAAAGAAGATGAACAGGGCCAGCGCCGAGGAAAGCAGATAGATGTAGGCGCTGAATACCAGCCAGGCGTTGGTCACCCTGGCTTGTTTGCCGAACAGTTTGAGCACGTCGTAAAAGGGCTGGAGCAGCGGCGGTCCCTGGCGCGACTGCAGACGCGCCGTGATGCGGCGGTCCACCCCGCTGAGCAGGCCGCCCGCAAAGGGGGCCAGTATCAATCCGCCGATGGCGCCGAAGATGGTGAGCATCACAGCAGACCTCCTACCAAGACGATCAGAAAGGCCGTGGAAATAATGTCGATGGCGCGGGTAATCTTGCCCTCGCCCACGTACTGGGCCAGATAGTAGTTGGCGGCGCGGGCCGGTTCAAAGACGTTCATGGGCCCCCTGAAGCCCACTTCGCCGTTGCGTTCCTCCGCCAGACCGGAGAAGTACGGCAGGCTGTGCGCGTCTTCAGGCACCTTCTTGGCCGCCCGCCAGGCCAGCCATGCACCCCCTGCCAGCAAAATGAAGAGCAGATAGAGCCAGGCCATGCCTTCCGCGCCGGTAATGCCCGCGCCGGGGATGAAGCCCTGGAGGTTAAGGCGGGCGTACAGGCCGGTGACCGAGGGAGCCACGAAGGTCTTCAGCACCAGAGGTGAGATGAAGGAAAAGAGCAGCGCCAGGCCGCAGAGCGCGCAAAGGGCGAAAAAGACCGACGCGCGCGGATTGCCCTTGGCGGGGTGCTCGTGCAGGTTGGCCGAGGAAACCAGGATGCCGGCCCAGCGCGCCCAGAACAGCACAGTGAAGGCCGAGCCCAGGGCGATGAAGAAAATGATCGGGGTCATGGCCTGGGTGGCCCTGGCAATGGCCTCAATGGCCATCCACTTGCCGATGAGCATGCCGAAGGGCGGCAACATCATGGTAAAAATGCCGATGGCCGTGATGATGGCCGTGCGCGGCATGACGCTGTACAGGCCGCGCATGTCCTCGATGTCGCGCGAGCCGATGCGCTGCTCAATGGCGCCCACGCACATGAACAACAGGCCCTTGGACACCGAATGGTAAATGATGATCATGGTGGCCGCGACCATGGAGGCCGGGGTGTTGATGCCCACGCAGGCGATGATCAGGCCCAGATTGGATATGGTGGAATAGGCCAGGATTTTCTTGGCGTTGCTCTGGCTGACCGCCAGCATGCAGGTACCCACAAAGGTGAACGCCCCGAACAGGGCCACGATGGTGGACATGGTGGTGCCGGCGAAGGCCGGAGCCATGCGCAGCAGCAGATAGGTGCCCGCCTTGACCATGGTGGCCGAGTGCAGCAGGGCCGACACCGGCGTGGGCGCGACCATGGCCCCGCACAACCAGCTCTCAAAGGGCACTTGGGCCGACTTGGTGAAGGCCGCCAGGCAGAGGAAGGCAAAGGGCAGCAGCATGGCCGTGCTCTTCACGTCCAGAGCCACCATCTTCTGCAGCACCAGTTCCGTGGAAAGCGTGCCCAGGCTCTTCTGAATGAAAAGCATGGCCGACACAAAGGCCAGGCCGCCCAGCACGTTCATCCACAAGGCCCGGTAGGCGTTGGCCTCGGCCTCCTTGGTGCGGTCGTGGCCGATGAGCCAGAAGGAACAGAGCGTGGTCATCTCCCAGAAAAAGAACATCCAGGAGAGGTTGTTGCAGAGCACCAGACCGTTCATGGCCCCCAGGAAGCAGAAAATGATGGCGAAAAAGCGCGGCTGCCGCGAGGTGCGCAGATGCAGATGCTCTTCGTGGATATCCATGTAACCCAGGCCGTAAATGGTGATCAGCCCGCCCACCACGGAGATGATGATCACCATGATCAGGGACAGGCCGTCGGGCGCGAAGGCGGTAACCGGCGCGCCGTGGTCCATGAGCACGGCCTTGAGGTAGATCAGGCCTACCAGCTGCAGGGCGGTCATGCCCATGACCAGGCGGCTGCCCAACTTCCAGCCCAGGGCCAGAATGTAGAGCAGCAGGATGAAATCGAGCAGGGTCAGCACATTGTCCAGGGGCAGGCCGAAGAGTTCATGCGCCTCCAGATGGAACGCGCCATGGGCTCCCAGCCCCACCGCCGCAAGCGCCATGACGGTCACGGCCGCGGGCACCAGCAGTTTTCGGATTGCGCCGCTGCGGACATAGTACAACACTATGCCGATGATAAACGGCAAGACCACACAGCAAAAAACAAGAATATCGAGCATATCCACCTCACCGGACGTGAGTTGTGAAAAACTTCACCGATAACGCATCGTAACACAAAAGGAAAAAATGTGTCCTCCTTACACGTCATAAAGCGAATAACTTTTTTATTCCTATCAGTGCAGACGAGTTGCGTCAATGCTGCTTCCGGACTTTTGCTTATTGAGCAAGCGATGAATTTGAGATGAAAATCACATTCTCCCCATGAGGACACTTTCCGGGCTGATGGAACCGACAGGGGGTGGGCGCGGCCACGACCTGTTCCTGATTTTTGGTCGCGTAGACAACGTCAACACGCCGAGGCGCGCCCAGCTTGAGCTGGGCGCGCCTCTTCACAATCCTTACGGTCAAAACGAAAGCTGTTGCCGGACGGCCGCCATTCACAGGACAGGCAAATTCAAAGAAGCCAGCGCCCCACGGCATGGTAAAGCTGCTCTGCCGCCACGGGCTTGGAAATATGCTCATTCATGCCGTATCGCCGGGCCAGCAGCGCGTCCTCCGGAAAAGCGTCGGCCGTCAGAGCGAGAATGGGAATCCGGCGCGCGTCGGCCCGGTCGCGGGCGCGGATGGCCGCGGCGGCCTCATAGCCGTTGAGCCGGGGCATCTGAATGTCCATCAGAATCAGATCATAGTCGTCCGGCGCCGAAGCGCAGAACATCTCCAGCGCGCGTTGACCGTCCTCCGCCGCATCCACCGAGGCTCCCTTCATTTCAAGCAGGCCGACTACGATTTCCCGATTGATCTCGTTATCTTCCGCCAGCAGGATGCGCTTGCCCTCCAGGCTCGCACTCGACGCGGACAGCGCGCTTTCGGCCCCCTCCGCGTCGCCGTGCAGGAGAGCGCGACGCAGTGTGGAGCGGAACAACGGTCTGTCAAGGAAGGCATCCACGCCGTCGCGCAGGGAGCCGCCGTCCGCGGACAGAGGCTCCCGGACAAGGATGACGCGCAACGATTGTTCCTCCCCGCAAAGCGCGCGGAGAGCTCGGGGCGAGGCCGCCTCGTCCTCATCCGCCAGACATTGGTCCAGAAGCACGGCGGCAACGTTTTCAGAGCGCGCCCGCTCGGCGCTGATTCGCTCTCGGGCTTCAGCGGCACTGTGCGCGGGCACGGCCCGCAGGCCCAGATCCTCCAGCAGACGGCAAGCGCGCAGATTTTGCTCCTGATCCGCGGCCAGCACCAGCACGGCCTGTTCACAGGCCGCCCCGGCAGCCGCGGCAGTCTCCTTTGCCAGGCGCAACGGCAACGAGACAATAAAGCGGCTGCCTTCTTCCGGCCTGCTTTCCACCTTGATGCCGCCGCCCATCAGGCGCACAATGCTTCGGCTGATGACCAGGCCCAGGCCCGTGCCCTGTACTTTGCAGATGCGGGGATCGTCCGCCCTTTTGAAGGGCTCGAAAAGATGTTTGACGAAATCCTCGGACATGCCGATGCCGTTGTCCTCGATGACGCATTCAAACAGGCCCACGTCGGTATAGAGCGAGGGAAGTTCGTCGATGCTGAAGGAAATGCTGCCGCCCGCCGGCGTATATTTCGCGGCATTGGCCAACAGATTGGTGAACAGTTGCTGCAGGCGGCCGAAGTCTCCTCGCACCCGCTCGTGCGCAACATCCGCCCGCACCGCAAGAGTGTGCCCTTTCTCCTTCACCAGAGAACCGCAGACATCCAGCACGTTGCGCACAAGCTCGGCCAGTTCCATTTCCTCCGCCGCAAGGCGCATCTGACCGCTCTCGATCTTTGACATGTCCAGCACTTCATTGATCAGATTGAGCAAGTGCCTGCCGGAGGTCTGAATCTTTTTCAAACACTCTCCGGCGCCGCGCGGATCGTTCAGCCGGGTTCCGGCGATATCGGCCATGCCGAGAATGGCGTTCAGGGGCGTGCGGATGTCATGGGACATCCGGGAAAGAAAGTCCGTCTTGGCCCGGTCGGCCGCTCTGGCGGCGCGGCAGGCGTCTTCCAGGGCTTTCTGCTGGAGCTCCTGGCGGGCCTTGATTTCCGTAATGTCAATGCCCACACTGTAAAAAGAGGGGATGCCGTCCGGGCTGGAGGCCGCGTCTCCATAGCTCAAGGTCGTGGTCAGGGTGCGCACTCCGCCCTCGCGCGTCACGATGCGCATTTCCGTAATCTCGGTTCCGCCGCTTTCCTGCAGCCTGCCCATCAACGCCGTGATCTTAGTCAGATCGTCCGGATGCACATACAGGCATTTGTTGTGCAGCTCCTGCGCGAATTCTTCAGCCGTATAGCCGATCATTTCCAGAAAATGGGCCCCATGCCAGAGAACTGTCCGCCCGTCCCTGGCATCCACCCTGACAATGCCGCCGGGCAGGCTTTGCAGAATCGAATCCCGCTGGCGCTCATGGCCGGCAATGGCCCGCCGGTAGCCGGAGATGTCCGTGGCGAACTCGATGCGGGCGTTCCGGCCGTTCCAGCGGACCTTCCTGTCTTTCAACAGTGAAGCGCGGCGCGAAAAGTCGCCCCCCGGCGGCGTAATAACTCGGGCGTGGCCCCGTTGCATGGAGCGCAACAAAATTGCAAAGGCGGGGCCAAAACCCCGCCTTTTACTTTCCCCCTAATCTTATCCCTCCCCAAGATATCGGAAGCCCTGGATACTGCGGAAGTGCCCGCCATACCCCGTAGACTTGCCCAGCGCCTGATAGACGCCTCGCCTTATGCGGCTGTTGTTGATGGAGGTCTTGGACCGTTGTTTACTATCACCGTACAACCGCGCTGACACTTGTGTCCATAACGGATCGGCCCGCAATGAAGCTATAAGGCGCGGGTGTGATGTGTGGAACAGTGTGCGTAGCTGCATCCCATATGGATTCTCTCCCTTACGCCAGAGTGCGCAGACGGCACTCAGAAAACGCCGCCCTATCCCCAGGCCTTGCCATTCCGGCATAACGACAAGGCGAGCCGCTCTTGCCTCCACCAGTCCCGCACGCGTCGCCATGGCAATGTGCGCTACAGGCTCGTCGTTGATAAAGCCCACATAGCAATATGCCGCCACCATGCCGGGAGGCCTCAGATAGTGATGCGGTTCAAAACATCGCCAAAATTGCCAATTTGCCCTGCGGATGTCGATCTGGATCTCGGGTCGCCGAAGACGCCCCCGTGTCCACTGGAAGCCGCCGCCTCCCGTGTCAAAAATCCAGTCCGGGGCCAGCCAGTCAATAATGTCATAATGGCACGAAAGAAGCACCACCTATCCACTGGTGCGCCGCCATGCCTTGGCAAAAGCCGACGCGCCGACACGGGCAATCTGCCGATCCACAACGCTGGTGAATTCGTCCACTACGGCGCGGGCCGGGGCCTCGCAGATCAAACGGGCCAGTATGGCCCGAAAGCGCTCACCCGTACTCAAGACGTGATACGGTCGCAGCCAGGCGGGCACATCACCCAAGCCCACGGCGGACAATGCCGCCGTGACGGCCTGCCAGTTGCCGCTCTCATCATCTGGAGCGATGGCGTCCACAATGGGGATGTCCTTCGGCCAAGGTTCATTGCCGCGCAAGGTCTTTTTGCCCCAAATGCGCTCTCCGATGCTGGACTTGCCGGAACCGGACGGACCGACCACCAAGCCGATCTGCCAGGGTTCGGCGTCCGGGCCGTCAATAGGCAGATCAGCGTCAAGGTCGAAGCCGATACCATCGGCATTGAAAAGGGAACGCACCAGAGCGGCACGGTAGGAGTCAAATTCCGGGGCAGGATAATGGATGGCGATGTTCATACGCGCACCAGCCTGCATTTGTAGCCATCGGCCTTGAGGCGTTCGTAAACGGCCCTGTGCTCGGCCTCGTCCTTACAGACAACAATAACGCCGAATTGCTCCCGGTACTTAAACCCGTTGGCTCCCAGCATTTGGGGAGGGGTATCCTTAACCATTTTGAAACTCCGTCTGATGGCCGTCGTGCGGCGCGGAGTTGGGGCTCGTGGCCCGCAAAATGACATAAACTTTACAGTGGCGGCAGTACAGCTCCATAAACACAGCCGTGCCGCGCGCCAGCAACCGATGACAGCGTGGACATTTGATGTCCGGTAAATCCTCTCTTTGCATGTCGTGTAATAATGTTGCGCCCCGTGCAACGGCCTGCTAGCGTGTTTACGCCCTTTGCCAAGGGTAAACAGCAGGCGGTTACTCCGCACGATGGACGGTCCGTCGTGTGGGGCCGTGGTCCGGCTTCCCCAGCCGGGCCGGTGGGGGCACCCCAATGCCCCCGCCTCTGCCGAAACTATTCCAGCCCCAGCGACGGGGCCGCATTTACCGCTTTGCGGCGCTGTTTGGCGCTGGTATGGCGGTAAAATCTCACAATCATCTTTTCGTTGGCGTGGCCCATAACCTCGGCCACGCATTTAAGGTCCGCATCATGATCCAGAGCCCGGCTGGCGAAAGCGTGGCGCAGATCATAGGGCCGGATGCGTCGCTCAATACCCGCCCGGCGCAGTGTATTGCGCCAGGCCCGGCTGATGCTGCGCACGGGCCGTCCTCTATAGTGGATAACCCACTGGCAGCCATTGCCCGCATCCTCAGCTTCCCAGCGTCGCAGCAGGCGTAGTACATCCTGCCGCAAGGGCACCTCACGAGCCTCGGCCCGTGCGCCCTTGGCCGCATTAGGCATACGTAGCACGGCTCCGCGCATATCAATATCCGTCCAGCGCAGACGAAAAAGCTCTGACGGACCTATGCGCGCGCCGGTGGCCATGCCCAAGGCGATCACCCGCTGCACATGCGGCGCGGCCGTCGCATAAAGCATCCGAGCTTCACGGGCCGTGGGCGGGTCCGGTGTCTGCGGCGCGGGGCTGGCCAGTTGCAGGCCCGCCAGTGGATTGGTGGGCAGCAAGCCCCAGCGGGCCGCCCAGTGATAGGCGGCCCGGACGATGCCCATGCGGCGGCAGGCCGTGCTTTTGCTCACACCGCGCTGCTGCTGCAACGTGAGAAACGCCCCCACGTCCTCCAAAGTCAGACAGTGGGCCTTGCGCTGGCCGTAGATGTCCGCAAACAGCCGTAGATGGTACGCGCTGGCGGCCCTGGTGGACGGATTGCCCAGACTGTCCAGATACCGGTCCAGAACTTCGGCTATCGTGAGACTCGCCGGACGGCCCTGGGCTCTCCGCCGTCGCACGGCCTTGATGATGGCCCGCTCCCGCTCATAGAGCGATGTCTGGGCATCCTCAAAGGCGCGGGCCTCGGCCTCGACAGCAAAAGCCCGCTGGCGAGGCCTGCCGCTCCACGGCTCGCGGTATTTGACCACCCAGGGCTTGCGTTTGTACTTCAGGCACACAATGGACATACTGCCTCCTTTTGTGTGCCTTATCGGTCAAATCTCTATGTGGTTGTCAAAGAGCGGTCCGGCCGGGCCTGGTTACGGACTACACCGCATAGCTGACCTCAACGTCGGCCAGGGCGGCGGTGGAATCGGCTGCGGCCACGGCGGCCAGCAGTTCGTCGCGCCGGGCCGTGTGCAGAGCCAGCAGCGTATCCGGTCCATCCGGGTCGATACTGGCCAGCGAGGCGGCGGCCACGGCGACCTCGGCGGAGGACGGCGCGGACGTGGGC
>ERZ857998.763-NODE-763-length-42408-cov-3.574458_pt1 | contig 42408 bp, 40 predicted proteins | sample MGYA00519954_ERZ857998 | MGnify/ENA primary metagenome ERZ857998 (study PRJEB31778, sample SAMEA3449424) | human gut metagenome | biome: human gut; feature: human-associated habitat; material: faeces | place: United Kingdom | collected 2010/2012 ...
TGTGCGCGATGACAAAGACGGTGCGGCCCTCCATCAGGGAGTCCATACCGCGCTCGATGAGCGCCTCGGTAGGATGATGATTTTGGGATGTGCCAGCAGCGCCCTTGCGATACACAGCCTCTGCTTCTGGCCGCCCGACACGTTGACGCCGCCCTGTCCGAGCTCGGTCTCGTAACCGTCGGGGAAGCTCTTGATAAAGTCGTGCGCCTGCGCGGCACGGCAGGCCTCCTCCACCTGCTCCTGTGTGGCATTTTCGTCGCCCCAGAGCAGGTTTTCCCTGATGGTGCCCGAGAACAGCACGTTCTTTTGCAGCACCATGGCCACCTGACGGCGCAGCGTGTCGAGCTTGTATTCGCGCACGTCTCTGCCGCCCACCAGGATGCGCCCATCCAGCACGTCGTACAGACGCGGGATGAGCTGCACCAGGGTGGATTTTGCCGAGCCGGTGCCGCCGATGATGCCGATGGTCTCGCCCGAGGCGATGGAGAAGTTGATGTCGCTGAGGTTGAGAACGTCCTTGTCCTTGCTGTAGCTGAAGTCCACATGCTCAAAGACAATCGAGCCGTCCTTCACCGGCACGTCTTCCGTTACATTGTCGTCGGTGAGGTCAAGCGTCTCGTTGAGCACCTCGGAAATACGCGAGGCCGACGCTCTGGACATGACCAGCATGACAAAAATCATGGACAGCATCATGAGGGACATCAGAATCTGGGACACATAGCTGATGAAGCTCATGAGGTCTCCAATCTGCATCGAGCCGCCGATGATGAGCTTCCCGCCAAACCAGGAAATCGCAATCATGCAGCCGTACATGCAAAACTGCATCACAGGGCCATTCCAAACCAGCAGCTTTTCAGAGCGTACCATGGCGGCGCGCACGTCGTCTGCCGAGGCGTCGAACTTCTCAATCTCATAGTCCTCACGCACAAAGGCCTTGACCACGCGGATGGCCGTGAGGTTTTCCTGCACACGGGCGTTGAGCGCGTCGTATTTGGCCAGCATGACCTGAAAGCGCGGAAAGGTCTTCACGGCAATCACGCCCAAAAGGCCGCCGAGCACCGGAATGACAACCAAAAAAATCAACGCCAGCTTAGGGCTGATATAGGCTGCCATAAAGGTGGCGCCAATCAGCATGACGGGCGAGCGCACCAGCATACGAATGCACATCATGAAGGCCGTCTGCATGTTGGTGACGTCGGTGGTCAGCCTTGTGACCAGCGAGGCGGTGGAAAAGCGGTCCACATTGGCAAAGGAAAAGTCCTGCACCTTGTGAAAAAGCGCCTGACGGATGTTTTTTGCAAAGCCCACGCTGGCATTGACGCTGGTCTTGGCAGCCAGAACGCCAAACAGCAGCGAGAGCAGCGCCATGACAACCATGGCCCCTCCGTGCACCAGCACGGCATTGATATCTCCAAGATTCACGCCCAGGTTGATGACCTTGGCCATCTGCAGGGGGATGAAGACCTCCATAACGACCTCAGCCAAAATAAAAATGGGCGTGAGAATGGCCTGCCGTCGATAACGGGGCTCCAAATAGCCCCAAAATTGCTTTAGCATTCGAAAGGCTCCTCCGTATTTTCTTTTTGCTGACCTTTTGGGGGCCGTGGGGGCAGCGACACGTTTTTGAGAACCTCCTCGGCCAGCTTGTGCAGAGGCGCCGTCTCCAGTCCCAAATCCCGGTTGATGGCCGCGCCCAGGTTCTTCCCGATGCGTTCGAGCGTCGACGCCAGCGAGGCAAATTCCTCCTCGGTAAACCCTTCAAAGGTGCGGCTGTCAAGCTCGCTGAAAACCTCCCGTCCCCGGCGGGCGCGCGCAATGCCCTCAGGGGTGGCCGACAGCCGCTTGACGCGCAAATCCTTCTCGTCGGTCTTCTTGACAATCAGGCCCGCCTTTTGCAGCCGCTTGGTCGACACCGCAACCGAGGCCGCCGACACGTCGAGTGCCTGCGCCACCTCTACCTGCGTGCAGCCGTCGTGCAGCCAGATATATTCCAGCATGGGAAGCTGCCCAAAATAAAGGTCGTGATCGGGCATGGTCTTTTGCATATACAGCTTGCGCAGAAGGTGGATGCGCTCCATGCGCATGACCACCTCCATCCTCGCGCGCCCCTCCGGCGTCTCGTACGGCCAGATGGGTTTGTCTTCCCACGTCCCTTGCTTGGATTCCGATGCCATCCTTTGTTCCCTCCTTTCCGCGTCGCTCCTGCGACAGTTTGTTAGCCGTCAATTTATTAACCGTTTATTATTTTACCATGCAACTTTTTTCTGTCAATAACTTTTTCCAAAAATTCAGAAAAAAGACACATTTGCCCCTTATATTCCAACTTCTTTGCTCAAAACCACTAAAAAAGAAAAGCCTCTCTTTCTTCCATATCTCCTCCAGGCGGCCTTTTTCCTCTTTCGGCAGGCTGCTTTTTCGGAGGAGGTACGCCCTTCCTGCCGTCAAACGCATGCAAACAACATGCGCGGGGGCCCCGGCACATTACGCGCCGGGGCCCCCGCGAGGCCTGTTCTTGCCTTACCAGCACTTGTCGCAGGCCGTCAGTCCCTGTTCCAGCGCCTGCTGCAGCGTGCTCTCAAAATACGTCCCTGCGCCGCAGGTGCTGCTTTTGTGATACTTTTTCCCCGTTGCCGTCACATAGACGATGCTTTGCGCCTGCTGCTCGGTGATGCCGAAATCCTGCGGCACATAGCCCTCCCACATGCCGGCTCCGGCCTCTTTGGCCCTCTGCTGCGCCTGCGTGAAGCTCTCAACGTATTTGACATTGGGCGGCCAGGTCGACACCGCCGCCATGCCCTCTTCCAGCAGCCGCTCGTTGAACATCTCCCCATCCAAATAGACATAGCAGAGCAGCCGTCCATACTGGTCGCGCTGCTGCACGTCAAATTCCAGCTCCACGGTTTTCCCTTCAAGCGCCTCCTTCGTGTAAGCGGCGGCCAGCCTGCCAAACTCGGTATTCTTCTGCTCGTCGGGGTGTACGCTTTCGGCTGTGTCCACCCCAATCAGCCGCACTTTTTCCAGATTGCCGCGCCACAGCACCTCCAGCGTGTCGCCGTCCACCACGCGCTCCACCCCGACGCTCTCGCGCAGTGCGTCGCTCAGCGTGACGGTTTTGCTCTGCTCATCCCAGTCCACCTGCTTGCCCATCAGGTTTCCAATGGCGCGCAGCGGCAGGTAGGTGGTTCCCTCATACAGCAGGGGGTAGACCTCGCTGCCGTTGACATCGGAAAAATGTGCCGTCTCTTGGTCAATCACAATCACAAAATCGGGCCGAAGCTGAGCCGTAACCTCCCTTGCCTCCAGCCCCTGCGACACCCCGACTCCCATGCAAAACGACGTCAGCACCATCAGTGTCAGGCAAAACGTCTTCCAGCCTCTCGTCCATCGTCTCATGTTTCCCGCCCCTTTCCGTGTTCTTTCTTAAACCTTTATCGGATATGCGCAGCCCTCTCGGCACGGCACAGGACAACTGCCCTTTTGAAACTGCCGCCCCCTTGCGTCAACGTCGTCAAGGGCCGTCCCAGAAATATTTGACACTTGACTTTTGCCCCGTTTGGAAATATGATATTTTCGAACATATGATTGTTTTTTTGCTCCTGTTCCCTATTGTAATTGATCTCTCTTCGATTTTCAACCGCATTTTTCAAAAAGCACACCTTTCCCCGCATTCCCCGCAGACCAACACAAGGAGGGCTTCCCATGCTGCAGATTATTGTTTCCATTGACGCACCCGCAGGGCTGGCACAGGCGGTCAAAGAGGCACTTGCCAGCTATCTTGACCTCTTTGGACGCTCACGGGTTGTCGAGGTCAATGAAATCCTGCCGCAGCAGCTGCGCCTGTCCTGCTCAGGCGCCATCTGCGGCATCCCTCCGGACGCTCCCGAATCGTCATCGCCCAGAAAGGGCCGCCCGCAGATACCGGCGGCGTCCGGCTCAAGCCCTGCGCCGCCGCACAGGGCCTGACACTGCCGAAAAAAGCCGCCGCACCCTTTTTCCGGGCGCGGCGGCTTTTTGTGCGAAAATCTCATTTCCCTGCGGTATCGGCCGCCCTTCAGTGCGGCCTTCTTCTTCCAAACAATCGCTGAGACACGACCCTTTCTTCCCAGGGAAGGGTCAGCCGACAAAAATCTGCGTGCAGTAATTTCCGTCCTGCACATGGCCCACGCCAATCTGCGTATAGGACGCATTCAAAATATTGGCGCGGTGGCCACTCGAATTCATCCACGCGTCGACAACGGCCTGCGGGGAGGAGTAGCCATAGGCGATATTTTCTCCGGCGGTCCGATAGGAAATTCCGAAGCTGCGCAGCATGTCAAAGGCGGAGCCGTATGTGGGGCTGGTGTGGTCGAAATAGCCCTTGTCGTGCATGTCCTGCGACTTGAGGCGCGCCACATGCGAAAGCTCGGCGCTTGCCGTCAACTCTCCCAGTCCGTTTTGGCGGCGAATTTCGTTGACCAGCCGGATGACCTCGGCCTCATAGGCCGAAATCACACCCCCTGTGGTCTGCTCCTTGTCAGGCGCGGATGTTCCCTCGTCCGGCGCAGGCGTTCCCTCGTCCGGTGCGGGCCTCTCCTCGTCCGGCGCGGGCCTCTCCTCGTCCGGTGCGGGCCTCTCCTCGTCCGGTGCGGGCCTCTCCTCGTCCGGCGCGGGCCTCTCCTCGTCCGGCGCGGGCACCTGGGGCAGCTCCCCCAGGCACATCATTCGAAACAGGGACAGGCACGGGCTGTCCGCAAGCATCTGCCGCAATGTCTCCTGACACCCGGCAGACAGTCCGCGCGCAAGCTCGCCGCACACCTCCCTGCATGACAGGGCCGACGCGCCAGTCGTCAACATAGACACGACAAAGGCAAACACGGCCAGGCGGGAAATCCATCGTTTCATTTGCAGCACCTCCTGTAAAAAAACACGAAATCGGGAAAAGATTGCATCGCAAAGAAATTGTATCCAAATTTCCCGTTTTTTCGCAATGGTAATATCCTCCGCCGCAGGGAGATTTGTCCATTTTCCGGCCCATTCTCTTTCTCTGAAAATCACCTCTATTGCCGGAGATACCGCCCTTTTTCCCCTTTGCCGCATACGCGCAGCGCCGCCTGCTTTCACCGTGAAAATTCTTTGCGTCCACGCCTGATTTTTCTTCGAAACGCGTCAGTTTGCGTCAATTTCTATAATCTATTTTATATTTATTCAAAAATATATAGAGTAAAAAGCAAAAGCTGCTCCCTTTCGCCATCCCGGGAGGCAACGCCGCGCCGACTTCCCTGGCAAGGGCTCCAAGGGACAAGCGGCAAGGGGTTTTCAAATCAGCATTTCCAAAATGCCCAGCGCGATCATGGCCGCGCTGGAGATTTGGGTCAGCAGGGCACCCGGGCACCTGTCCTCCAGTCTTTTGCCGAGGCCCTGCCCCAACCATACAAAGCCCAGGCTGCACAGCGTCACGGCCAGGGCGGCGGCCTGTGCGGGAATGCCTGTGAGCCCTGCGGCAAAGGAGGCGGGCAAACAGTTGAAGGCCAGCGCCAGAGACAGCGTCAGCCCCTCTCCCGCCGAGAGGCGCCGTCCCTGCGCTGCCCCGGCATCCGCAGGAGCGTGTTCCCCCGAAGGGCGGACCAGCAGGGGCCACAGGCCGATGGCCACCAAAAGTCCGCCGCCCAACCAGTTGGAAATTCTGCCAAGCCCCACCGAAAAAACGCCCAGCCGGCACAGCAGGTAAGACACGGCGCCGGAGGACAACGCAATAATGCAGTTGGTCAAAAATGTAATTTTTTTGCCGCGCGCGCCCGCCGACAGCCCAATGAGCAGGTTGTCAAGATTGGTTGCTATGCCGAGCAGCACGGCCGAAACGAAAACCACGCAAACCACCTCTTTTCCCATGCTATTCCCCTGTCTGAAAAGGGTTCCTTTGCGGGAAAAGAGGGGAAAGCAGGGCGCGCGCAGAAAACGCCGTCGAGCGCAGGGCGTCAAAAAGGCACAAAGAGGGCAGGATTTTTTAAGAGGAAGCAGGGCCACAGGCACAAAAAGAGGGCGGCCGGAGCGGCTTCCAGCCGCTCCGGCCGCCCGGTATCACGCTGTCAAAACGCCCCGCCCCTGCGGTGCGCAGGAGGCGGCTTTTCGTCTTGCCTCTGGCGCCCTTTCCAAGGGCGTCCCGCCCCGCAAAGCGCGGCGTTACGACCCCCAGTTGGAGCGCATGACGGCCTCGTAGCGCCCCTGCTCGTCCTGGGAGAACACCATCGTGTAGCCGCCCTCCCACAGCGAACAGGTCACAACCAGCTCGCAGTCCCCGTCGCCGTCCAAATCCGCCACGGCGGAGACCTCCACGTCATGGCAGTAGTCGATGTCGGACACCGGGAAAATCCCGTTCTCAAACGTGACCTCCTCGCCGTTGTGCCAGGGGCGCAAATCCGAAAAGACCACCTGCAGCTCCTTGTCCTCATAGAGAAGAAGCGCAAAGGTGCCGACATCGCCCGTCGTGCCCTCCCCTTCCATCAGGGGCCAGCCGCCCCCGTCTTTCGGGGAGACCAGCGTGTAGAGCGTCTCGGGCTCTCCGTCGGCGTCAAAATCGCCCTGCTGCGCCCTGACCAGGTTGGGCCGGGTGTTTTCCATGCCGGCCTGACGGAAGAGCTGCACCACGGCATCATCCACGCCGCACTGCGACAGGTCGAGCTCCTGCACCTGCACCGCCGTCAGGTCATGGTTTGCATTTGTCACCAGCAGGCTGACGTCTTCCCCCACGCCGCCGGCAATTTTCTGTCCCACGCTCTCGCCGAAGTAGGTGACAAAGGAATAGTCGGGGATTCTCAGCGCGGCGCCCTCCTCATAGAGTGTTCCGGGCAGCTGCATGCGGTAAAACTCTCTGGAGCCAAACTCCTCCGACTCCCAGAGCGTGCCGGCCTGCGCCAGGATGTCGTTGGCCTGCGGGCTTTCAAACTCGCCTAAGCCGCCGACGGCCACGGGCCATATCAGCCAGTCCGAATGCCCGGTGAAGACGCCCTCTTCAAAGAGATAGTAGATGGGGGCGGCCAAGACGTCGTTGGCCGTGTAGATCCTGGGAGCGGAGTCCGCGCTGACTGCGTAGCTTTGTTGCCCCCCCTCTCCCAAATCGCAAAGCGAGTACCAGCTTTGCCCGTCAAAGCTGCCCAGCAGCGCGCCGTTGTAAAAATACAGGCTTTGCTCCTGCGTCTGCGAAACCGGGCGAAAGGCCATGCTGTCGTAGCGCACATAAAACCCAAGCGGCTCTTCGGGGTCCTCCACTTCTTCAAAGACCAGCGTCAGCTCCCCGGCATAAAGCTTCTCCAGCCCCTGTGTCTGCCCCTGACGCAGACGCAGCAGCACACTCTCATAGCCGCCGTATCCGGCAAGGTCGTCTTCGGGCAGCTGATAGACCTCAAACACGCCCTTTTTGCTGCCGTCCTCCTGCTGCTGCAGGCTGCTTTGCACCAGCCGCACCGTGCCGTGGAAGCTGAAGCCGTCCCAGGTGATGTTGCCCGACGGCAGCTCGCGGGTCATATCCGTCTCGTAGTCGGTCACGGTGTGCCCGAAATATTTGATCAGCACCTCGTCGATGCTCTGTTTGCTCACGCCCTCCTCCTGCGAAGGCAACGGCATGTTCTGCAGTGCAAAAATCATCAGGTTCTCATCGTCCTGACGCTGGTCGCCGCTGGGGAGGGAAAACAGGGGGTTGAGCTGGCTGCTGTGCTGCTCAAAATAGTCGTAATACCGGCGGGCCGCCATGTCGTCCTGCGAAACAAAGGAGACGTACCTGTAGCTCTTTTCCCCCGTCTGCCGCACCGTCACCTCCCGCAGGCCGTCCTCCTGCCCCTCAATCGAGGCATAATAGCGAAGGGTCAGCAGTCCGTCCTGCCCCTCCTCGCAAAAGAGGGCTGCAAGGGCGTGCGTCTGCGGCTTTGTGCCCGACGCGGCAAGATAGGCGTTTTTGTCTGCATCATACTGCGGCATGGCGCGCAGCAGCTCGGGCGTTACGTCAAAATAGCGCATGAGCAGCCCTTCAAAAACGTCGGAAGGAACGAGATACTGCTGCATGCCGCTCTCCTGCCTGAGCAGGTAGGGCGTCAAATCCCCGCCCTCCCACACATAGGCGTCCGGGAAAAAGTCGCAGAGATATTCCGGCGGCAGCTCTTCGACGTCGCTCCACGACTGCTTTGCCGCCCCGCTTGCCGCAAAAAGCACTAAATAGGGCTGCTCATACAGATGGGGCTCAAATTCCTCAAGGCCGTTTGTTTGCCGGATACGCTCCAAAAGCCCCGGCAGCTCCCCCTCCTGCTGCGCCTGCTCCCCGCCGTCCGGCAGTTCCTCTTCACCGGCCTGTGCCCCGCCGGCCTGCTCTGCCGACGGCCCTTCAACGACATAGACCGTATCTTCCTTTCTGGCAAAGGCCTTCACGCTGCCGCCCTCCCGGCAGGCCTCTATGGCGCCGCGTTCCCACGCGCCCTGCGTTTGGGCCAGGAGCCGGAACAAAAAGACGCCGTCCCTGTCGTAAACCTCGGCAAGAACGCCCTCGCCCAGCTCCTCTTTCGGTGTGAGCTCCACGTTTTTATAAAACTCCCTTGTAAAGGGCACCACAAATCCGTCGTGCTCATATTCCACAATGTCGCTTTTGCTGCAGCCCGAAAGCCCTGCGGCAGCCCCCAGCAGCAGCAGCATGCCAAGCAGCGCCGCCCCTCTCTTTCCTGTTTTTCCGGTCGTCAGCTTCATTGACCTCATCTCCTTGTCCGAATGTCCTGCGCCGCAGCGCCTGTTTCCTTCTGCGCCGCAGCGCCTTTTGCCCGCAGGGGCCCTGCCGGCCCTTTTGAACCATGCCCCCGTCAAAAGTGTCATGTGAAAAGGCAATTCCCTTGTCATGCGTCAAAACGCCTTGTGCAGCCGGCCTCTCCTTTGGAAAAAACCTCTGTTTTTCGGGCTTTCCCCAAACCTTCCGCCCGGCCTGCCGCCCGCCGGCCCGGCAGGGGCCTCCGTCGGCCGGGCAGGTATATCTGTAATGGTATCTTGCTTTACATAATTCGCCTTGCCTGTCTTTGCCGCCGCCCCGGCAAGCCTGTCTTTTAAGGGGTGTCCTTCCGATTGTATCGCCCCACCCTGTCCCTTGTCAAGAAAAGGCTGCCGTGGCCCGGCCAATCCATTGTCAGGCGCATTTTGGTCTGCGCCCTCTTTTTGGGCCCTCACTTCTTTGCGGTGTGTTTTTGCCGATTGATTTCGAAGAAAAAATCCTTTATAATAAATTTCATTCCAAAACGGGCCCTTTTTTCCGCAAGGCCTGTCTTTTTTAAGGGGAGAGAGGATATCCATGTCAAGCCACACAAATTCACGAGGCAACGGCAACATCGTGTCCTACATCAGGGAATTTGGCCACCAAAGTTTTGACGAGCGCCCCTTCTGCGAGGTCGACAGTCTGATTCTCTCGCAGCTCTCCTACCTCAACTACCGCAAGTGCGACGCCTGCGCCACTCCCTGCAGTGGGTCGCTCTCCGACATCTTCTCCAAGTGCTTTGGCGGCTCCTACGTCCGGCACACCTGGAATCCGGACGGCAACATCGCCCTCATGCGCTGCGCCGCACTCAGCAAACGATTTGGCGGCGTCAGGGCCGCGCAGCACGTCTGCGTGGTCGACCGTGCGGAAGAGGAGCAGTTTTCGGCCATCACCTTTCATTTGAGCGACACGCTGCACTACATCGCCTATCGCGGCACCGACGCCACTGTCATCGGCTGGAAGGAGGATTTTAACCTCTCCTTCTCCAAGGACATCCCCTCCCAGCATTCGGCGCTGCGCTATGCCGAGCAGATTGCGCGCATCAGCCGGGGCACTCTGATTCTGGGCGGTCACTCCAAGGGAGGGAACCTGGCTGTCTATGCGGCCATGAACCTGCCCGGGGAGGTGCGTTCGCGCATTTTGCGCGTCTACAACCACGACGGTCCCGGCTTTCCCTCCGAAGTGTTTGACTCCCCGGCCTACCGCTCCATCTCCTCCCTCATTCACAAGACCATCCCCCAGACCGCCATCATCGGCCTGATGCTCGAGCAGCACGAGAGCTATTTTGTGGTGGCCAGCAATGCCTTCACGCTCTTTCAGCATGACCCCTTCTCCTGGATTGTGCGCGACGGCTCCTTTGTCTACATCAAGGATGTCGACAATTTTTCCAAATACACCAACAGGACCCTCAACGCCTGGCTAAACGAGCTCGACATCGACACGCGCAAAACCTTCGTCGACGCCCTTTACAGCATCCTTGAGCACACCGACGCCGTCACCTTCTACGACCTCACCACCAATTGGCGCCGCAGCCTCAAGACCATCTACGAAGCCGTCCGCGACACCGACCCCTCGGTCAGGCGGGTCATCTCACAGACCATCGGCGCGCTCATCCGTGCCAGCGCCGAGGAGATGAAAGACCTCGTGCATGAGCAGGTGCTTTTGCTCAAAGACAAAATGCAAAACGAAGAGTAGCCTTCCCCTTCCCCGTTGGGAGGGGGGCCGGCTGCCCAGCGCCGGCCTTTCGCCTGCTTTTTCCCTTCAGGGCGCCGCAGGGCGCCTTTTTTATGCCCCTTGCCTTAAATTTCAATCAACAGCAGGGAAGCGTCCTTCCCGCTCATGGCGACGGCATAGTGCCGCACCCCCGCATCCGTGGTCTCAAAGGAAATCCCCACATGGGGAATCACGCCCACAAAGGCCATGCGGACAAACAAAGGGGTGTCCTGCGTCAGACGGTCAAAGCTTCCGTACTCCTTTGACGCCTCAAAGACCATTTCCCCCGTCCTTTCGTCCTCCTTCCACTCCAGCTGCACCACCTTGACGTTGCGCAGCTCCTGCTTTGCATGGAACACGACCTCCACGGCCTGGTCGGAGTCGTCCACCGTGCACGCATACCAGTCGCCTTCCCGGTGCGCTGGCTCCCCGTCGGCATACTCCACCCGAACCGGCGGCCCGTCTTGCTGCTCCCGCTCCTGTTCCAGCATCTGCTCCAGCAGCCCCAGGTCGAGGCCCTGCTGCCCCTCCCTGACGTGATACAGCCCCTCCTGACAGCACACCGTCTGCTCATCGAGAACCTGTGCCTGCGCGGCAAGCCGGCCCTGCCCGTCATACCACTCCAGAATATAGCCTTCTCCTGCGCCCACCGAATCCAGCTCGAGCTGCTCATACGTTGGTCTGTTGAGCCCGTCCGTGATTTGCTCAATGCTGTCCGGGCTTTCAATTTCCACCGTGGTCTGATCCTTTGTCACCCTGAGCAGCACGGCGACGCCCTCCTGGGGCCCAATCACCAAAGTGCGGGCGCATCCCGCCAGGGCCAGCAGGCAGCCAAACCCCAGGGCCCATTTTATATGTTTTTTCACAAAGGGGTGCACCTCCTTTTTTTGTTTAGGCTCAAAACCTTCCCAAAAGTTCCTGCTCTGCCCCCGGTTTTTCCCCCACGCCGCATTGCCACCCCGCACAAAGCCTCCCTGTATTTGCCGTCGTGACCACATGCTGCAAAAGCTGCCCCAAAAGGCAAAAAAGCCGGGCAGAGAAGTTTTTTCCCTTCTCTGCCCGGCCTTTTTATTTCTTGCCGTTTTTTTGCCGCCCTCTGCGCAGCCGGTTGCCCTGCTGCCTCTCATTTTCCCCAGGGCCCCTGCGCTTTAGGGACACCGCGCCTTTTTCAAAGACGGCCAATTCCCGGCAGGCTTTGCCGCGCTACACGCCCTTGATGACCTCGTCAAAGAGTTCGGGCGTGATGCCCACCTCAAAGCGCAGGGCAAACGTCTTGTCATTTTCGCTCCACTGCGCCGCGTAAGCCACCTCGTCCTTGCCGTAAAGAGGCACCGAAAATCCCTTGCAGGTGCTCTCAAACTGCTCCGTAAATTCGCTCACGTCTCCCAGCAGGTCCTTGTCGGGTTCCTTTGCCATAGTGAAGGTGATGGTCTGCTCGTCACTCTGGTAGACAATCTGCGCCACATTCCCCTCAAGGGCACGATAGGTCTCGGTGTATCCCGTTCCCGGCAGGTACATGGGGGTGTTGACGGAGTATCCCACCTTCTCGCCAAGCTCCTCCAGGCTTTCGCACACGTCGCCCGTCTCGTCCTCATCCGTGCTGCATCCGGCAAAGGCCAGCATCAGGGCCAGCAAAAACAACATGCCAAGGCACAGCACACTCTTTCTTTGCATCATGGGAACATCATCCTTTTTTCTACGTTTACTTGTTTTCCCCGCCGGCCGCCTGCTTGGGCAGCTTCACGGGCTCGGGATAGCTCTCGCCGAAGGTCTCCACCCGAACGCGCACCATGGTTTCAGGCGTTACGGGGCGGTTGATTTCAATGCCGGGGTGCGAGCAGGGCACGTTGACAAGCTCCACATGCTCAAGCCTCTCCACCTCGTCCCAGCCCTCAATCACCTTGCCAAACACGGGATAGTTCCCGTCCAGACGCTCGTGATAGGCCAGCGTAAAATAAAATTCACAGCCCGAAGCCCTGCTCTTGCCGTCGCCTCCCATGGCAATGCAGCCCACGTCGTTTTTGAGATGGTTGGGAAATCCGTTGCTCAAAAACTCGCCGTCGATTTCATACTTGCATTCTTCATGGTCAAACTCCGAATAGCTTGGCTGAATGACAAAGCCGGGCACAATGCGATCCACCGTCTTGTTGTCGTAACGCCCCCGGTTGGCCAGCCAGATGAAGCTGGCGCAGGTGTTTGGCGCCTCCTCGGGGTAAAGCTCTATCACAATATTCTTTCCGCTCGACATTTCAATGGTGGCAATGGGGTGTTTTTTCACGGGAAATTCCCTCCTTCGCAAATCAAACGCCTTCTTGTACCAGGTTGTTTCAGTATACCATATCCCAGCCTGCGATGCAAGGCATATTGCCCTTCAGCACGGCCTGCCACAAACTTCAAAAAGGGCGTGCTCCCCTTTGGGAAGCACGCCCTTTGAAGGCTCTCCTAACCACAGGCTGTTAAACGGACTGCGCCGTCTTGGCCTCAGCCGGCTCGCCGGTCTTTTTGCCCAGCTTTCTTTCCAGCCAGTCTTTTCCTTCGACAAAGCGCGTGACCAGCATGGCGGCCACCGTGTCGCCCACGGCGTTGATCATAGTGGCGGGAGCGTCAACCAAGAAGCCAATGGTGACAATGATGGGGTAAGCCGATGCCGGGAATCCGTAGATGCTCATGAGCAGCGCCTCTCCAATCAGGCCTCCGCCCGGCACGCCCGACATGACCATGCCGCACATAATGGAAATCAAAACGGCAGACACATAGGTGCCAATCCCCTCAAAGGGACGGCCGAAGATTCCGAACATGACGGTAATCTTCAAAATGGAAGAGAAGCAGGTGCCGTCCATGTGCATGGTGGCGCCGATGGGCAGCACGATCTCGCGGATGTCCTTGGGCACGCCGATGCGCTCGGCCGCCGTCAGGTTGACGGGCAGCGTGGCAATGCTGCTCTGGGTGGCCAAAGAGGTGGCCACGGGGTTAAGCGCGTTTTTGAAAAAGGTCTTCACGCCCTGCTTGCCGCCCGCAACATAGGTATACAGGGCAAAAAACACGACAAAATAGACGATGCAGGCAGGCAGATAGATGAAGACAACGGTGCGGGTATATGTGCCGATGAGCTGGGGACCGAGATCTCCCACCAGGTAGGCAAAGTACGCACCAAGGCCAATCGGGGCATAGTACATGACCATGTTGACCATCTTGAGGAAAATTTCAGCCATCAGGTTCAAAAACCGGATGACCGATGCCGCCTTTTCCCCGAAACTGGCTGTAACCGCGCCAAAGAAAATGGTAAACAAAATGAGCGGCAGCATGTTGGAGCGCGAAATCAGATTGGGGAAGTCGCTGACCGTCAGGGCATTGACCACCTGCTCGCTGAACTTGAGCGGCTCAACCGTGGCGGTTTCGTCAAGCTCGAACTGGGTGTCTCCCACCGGAGGGATGGCCTTGCACAGGCCAATCATAATCACCGACGCAATCAGTCCGGTGACAACAAACACAATCAGCATCCACAGCAGAATTTTTCCCAAACGGCGCAAGTTGACCATCGAGGCAATGGAGGAGCTGATGGAGAAAAATACAATTGGAACCACCAGGGTGAAAATCAGGTTCAAAAACACGTCACCAAACGGCTTTAACACCACGGCTTTTTCCCCGGCTATAACACCGATCACACAACCCACGGCAATTGACGCGAGCAGAATGAGTGGAAATCGATATGACTTTAGGACACTTTGCTTGGTAATTTGACTCATGATACCCTCCTTGAAACCCGTTTTGCTGAATTGTTGAATAAATGTATACGCCCTTACAGAGACGCTACCATTGTATCAAATGCCATTTGTACGCGCAATATACACATTTGTCAAAAATTTCACCTTTCTTGCGTTTGAGTTTTGGCAATGTAAAGGACTGCTGCTGAGTTGCCTGAAAATTAGCTGTTTTTTTGATAATTTCTTTTCGTCAGGAGGTCGCAAAATGGATAAAAAAGGAAGCTTTTTGATTGCCTTTGTTCTCTTTTCCCTGGCCATTTTCACCATCACCGGGCTCAATCTTTCGGCGGGAGGCCTCTCCCTTTCCGACTCTCCCGACGCGGTGCTTGCGCTGGAGCGGCGTCAGGAGGGCCTCATCCTGCGCATTTTGGACCAGCACTATCTGATTCCGGCCTCTCTGGTGGAGAATTTTGAGCAGGGCGGTGCAAGGCTTCATCAAATGCTGCGCCTTACGCTGCCCGTCAATTTTCAGACCGTGCTGGGGGTGTGTGCCCTTGCCCGGCACGCCGTCTCCCCTTAAGGCAACATCCTGACCTGCCGCGCATAACCGCCCTGCCCCCTGCATAGGTTTTGACAGATGCCATCTTGTCCATCCGGCATCCAAAGGGGGTTATTTTATGGCAGTTGTGCGCACTGGCAAAAGGCTTTCCCGCCTTTCGGCACTGTCTCAAATCGCACTGCTCAACACGATGGGCGGCTTTTTGGCAGCCCTTTGTTTTTTTCTCATGCTTCCCACCTCGGCCACGCCGGCGCCCGAGGGAGAGGACGAATCGAGCCGGCCCCTGCCCTCGCTCATCCTCTCCCAGCCCTCCCCCGACGAGGGCCCCATTCCCGAAGGCATGCTTCCGGTCTCCTCCATCAGCATCTCGGGGGCTTCAGGAGGCTACGAGGGCGCTAACGGCGTATACTATCAGAACCTGTCCGGCCTTGAAATTGACTACAACACCCTGCTGGAAAACCTCCCCTCCCTGGGGGCGCCCGCCGAAGGGCCCCAGGTCCTGATTTTACACACGCACACCACCGAAGCCTACTCCGACGGCGCCTCCTATTACGACCCCGACGCCTCCACCTACGACCAGGACGACAAAAACAACGTTGTCGCCGTGGGCGACACTTTGGCAGCGGCACTGGAGCGTCTGGGCGTCTGTGTGATTCACGACACCACCCACTGCGACACTCCCTCCTTCAACCAGGCCTACAACAAGAGCCGCACCGTGGCCGAAGAGGTGCTGGCCGAGAATCCCTCCATACGCATCATTGTCGATTTGCACCGGGACTCCATGATTTCGGCGCAGGGCGTCAAATACCGGCCCCTGCTCACGGTTGACGGCGTCAGCGCCGCACAGCTCATGCTGGTGGTGGGCAGCCCCAAAAACGGGCTGGAACACCCAAACTGGAAGGAAAATCTTGCGTTGGCTGCGCGTCTTTATCAAATTTTGGAGCAAACCACCCCGGGGCTGATGCGCCCCATCCACATCTCAGCCAACCGATACAACCAGCACCTGCTGCCCGGAGCCATGCTGGTTGAGGTCGGAACCTGTGCAAACACCCAGGCTCAGGCCGACGCCTCCGTGGAGCTGCTGGCGGCAGGCATTGCGCAGCTTCTGCAAGAGCGCAGCTCCTGACCAAAGCACAACTCAACATGTAAAACTCCGTACGCTTCCGACTTTTTTAATGGGGAGGGGGGCCGGGAAGGCCCCCTCCCCCAATGCCGCCGCAGGGGCAGCCTTAACGGCTGCCCCTGCGGCGGCACTTTTTCCCTTTTCCTTTAGAGAATTGCTTTGATGGCAATGGCCAGCAAAATCAGGCCTCCTGCCGCCTTGGCCTTGTCTCCAAGAGCCGTCCCAAAGCGCCGTCCCAAAAACAGCGCCAACAGGCTGCACAAAAAAGTGGTCACGGCAATGGTGGCGCAGGCCGGAACGACCCGGACGTCCATGGCAAGCAAACTCACGCCAACGGCAAACGCGTCAATGCTCGTGGCAATTGCCTGAAACAGCAGCACCCTCCAGGTCAGCATGCCGACCGCACCGTCCCCGCTTTCTCCCCGCAGGCCGTCAAACAGCATCTTTGCACCAATATAGCCCAGCACCACCAAAGTGACAATGCCGGCGTACCGGTGCACAAGGTCGGCAAACAGGCCGCCCACCCAGTAGCCCAGCAAGGGCATCAGCCCCTGAAAGCCGCCGAACAGCAAGGGCATGGCGGCCATTTCCCTTGCCTTGCAGCGATATGCCAGACTGTTGGCAACGCTTACGGCAACGGCATCCATACTCAATGCCACCGCCAGCAGCAGTGTCTCCCAAAAGGTCATCCCTTTTCCCCCCTCAAAAGCATACGGATTGGGGCTGAAAAAAAGACTTATTGATGGGTTCCCCCCATCAATAAGTCTTGTCGTTTCAGGCAAACCAGGCCGTGCGGCCAATATGTTGACTTGCCCCAGAGCCGCAGCTCTGCTGACTACTCCCCTACCGAACGTGATGTCATTTTACCACACTGCTTGTCCGGTTGTCAATTCCCGCAGCCGACTCCCCCCTTTTGCCGTGTCAGCCCTCCAGATAGTAGCGCAGGTCCTCCAGGGACAGGGAGGGCTGCAGTGCCAGATTGATGGCGTCCGCCAAAAGGCGCGCCAGCCTGCGGTTGGTGGAGTCAATCTCCTTGGGCGCCACATACAGGCTGGAATACCGTCCCATAGGCGGAGATACGCTGGGGTTTGGCGTCAGGTCGGCCAGCACGTCCTGCACCAGGGTTCCCGCGCTGATGACTGTCGGAACCCCAATTCCCACCACCGGCACACCCATGGTGCGAAAGGAGAGCTCCTGACGGCTGTTGCCGATGCCCCCGCCCGGCAGCAGCCCGGTGTCCGTGAGTTGGACAGTGTTGCCCAGACGTGCCAGGCTGCGCGCCGCCAGCGCGTCAATGGCCAAAATGGCCACGGGGCGCACGGTGGCCGCAGCCCCCCGCAGCAGCTCGGCAGACTCCAGGCCCGTCTGCCCCAGCACGCCGGGACACACCACGGCCACGGCGCGGAAAAGCTCCGCCAGCTTGGCGTCGGACGTCGTCAGATGCCGCGTGACCAGCACACGAGACGCGGTCTCGGGGCCCAGTGCATCGGGTGTCACGCCCTCGTTTCCAAGCCCTGCCACCAGCAGGCAGCCGTCCCCTTCCGGCAGCAGCTCTGCCAGCAGTTCGGCCAGCGTGTGAGCGGCCTGGTCGTAATCGTCGTCCCCCTGTCCGAGTGCGTCCGGAATCTCTGCGGTGTAGTAACGCCCCTGCGGCCTGCCCAGAGCGGCCTCCCCGGCCTGCGACGTAATCTCAAGGCGGGTGATGCGCAAGGCTCCCTGCACCGCGGTGTGCGACTGCACCCCCGCAGCGTCGGCCGGCGCCTGAGCCGCCGCCTCCACCGCAAGGTCGGTGAAGATGTCCGTCTGCATGAAACATCCCCTCTTCATCATTTTTTCGCTCTCAGTATGTGCCGTTTTCCCAAAGCTCATACTTCCCCTATGCGGCACGGCTCTCCTCAGATTAAGGAAAAGAAGCGGGCCGTGAAGGCGGGCGCAGGCCGTTTCCCCTTTTTTCTTTTTGACACGACAAAAAGGGACGTCCCCCTCTTTCGGAAAGACGTCCCAAAACACCACACGGCATTTGCTTACATTGCGGCTTTCTTGGCCAGACGGCTCTTGGTGCGAGCAGCCGTATTCTTATGCAAAATCCCCTTGGCAGCAGCTTTATCCACGCACTTGGTCGCACGGGCCAGAGCCGCCTTGCGGGTCTGCTCATCGCCTTCCGCAACGGCTGCATCAAACTTCTTGAGTTCGGTGCGCATGGCGTTTTTCACCATCTGATTCTGCAGCGCCTTGGCGGCATTGACCTTCACGCGCTTTTTGGCGGATTTGATGTTGGGCATTTGTTTCACCTCCGTACCATCGGCATTGATTAGCAGACGTTATTATATCTTATTGGGGGAAAAATTGCAAGAGTTTTTCCCCTTCTCTCGCAAATTTGTAAAGAATTCTTCCAGCAGGGCGGCACATTCCCGCTCCATCACGCCCGACGTCACGCTGGGACGGTGGGCAAAAGGCATGGCAAACAGGTCACACACCGAGCCGCAGGCCCCCGCCTTTGGGTCAAAGGCGCCAAACACCACACGGTCGATTCTGGCCTGCACAATGGCCCCCGCACACATGGGGCAGGGCTCCAGCGTGACATACAGGGTGCACCCCTGCAGGCTCCACCTGCCAAGGTGCGCACAGGCTGCGGCAATGGCCGCCGTTTCGGCATGTCCCAGCGCGCTGTGCTCCCGCTCACGCAGGTTGCAGCCCGCCGCCACCACCTCTTGGTCCCTGACAATCACGGCGCCCACCGGCACGTCCTGCGGCAGCGCCAGCCTTGCCTGCTCCAGCGCAAGCGTCATGAAGCGTCGGTCAGCCTGCTCAATCCTGTTCCCAGTTGTGGTAGACATTCTGCACGTCGTCGTTGTCTTCGAGCATTTCCAGCAGCTTTTCCATCTTGGAAACCTGCTCCTCGTCTTCAATCCGGGCATAGGTGGAGGGCACCCTGGCCACCTCGGCCTCCACAAACTGATACCCCTTTTGCGAGAGCTGCTCCAGCACCTGCGAAAAAGCCTCAGGCTCGGTTGTGATGGTGAACACCTCGCCCTCGTCCTCAAAGTCGGAGGCGCCGGCATCCAGCGCGTCCATCATCACCTCGTCGGGATCACGCCCCTCGCTCTCAAGCACAAGCTGGCCCTTGCTGGCAAACATCCAGCTCACCGAGCCGCTCTGACCCAGATTCCCGCCGTATTTGTCAAAGTAGTGGCGCATATCGCCCGCCGTCCTGTTGCGGTTGTCGGTCAGCGCCTCCACAATCACGGCAACGCCGCTCGGCCCGTAGCCCTCATACGTCACGTCCTCATAGTTGTCGGCCGCGCCGTCTCCGGAGGCTTTTTTGATGATGCGCTCGATATTGTCCATGGGCACGTTGTTGGCCCGTGCCTTGGCGATGAGGTCCTTGAGTCGGGAATTGACATTGGGGTCAGGCCCCCCCTGCTTGACGCAAAGCGACATTTCCCTGCCAATTTTGGTAAAAACCTTGGCACGCTGCGCATCGGTTTTTTCCTTTTTGTGCATGATATTTTTCCATTTGGAATGTCCTGACATACAAAAAGCCTCCATATGCAAAATAAACAACAATTATTGTACCACAGAAGTATTTTGTGCGCAATACGAAAAAACGGCCCAAAAGGGCAAAGAAAGGCGGCATTTCCCACACCTCTGTACCCTCCCGGCGGCACTTCCCGGGGCAGGCCGCGCGGCAAACGACGTGCGCGCCCTGCCCGCCGCCTGTTTTTGGGGAAAATCCTCTTTTCCCGGCTTCCTTTGAGCGGCATTTTTTGATGAAAGAGGCCTTTTCTTCAAGGCATCCCCGCCTGTTTTGAATAAACGCCGGCTCTTTTGCTCATGCTATTGCCAGGCGGCTTTGCCGTACACAACGCGTTGACGGAGGTGAGCAAACATGTCCGATCCGAAGAACAAGCACAAGCAGAACAAGCAAAATCAGCAGGAAGAACCCCAGACCCATCCGCAGAATACCGAAAACCAGCAAAATTCCAAGGGCGGTCGCGGCAATTCCTCTTGCCGATAACCTGTTAATCCCTTTCCCCCGCACATCTTCTCTCAAAAAGAACCGAACCGTGGCACATGCCCCGGTTCGGTTCTTTTCTTCATTTTTTGTCTTCTTTGCCGTGCCGGACGCCGGGAAGGCCGCAAGAGGGGACACCTTCCCCACCGAGGCGCTGCGCCCTGCCGCAGGAAAAGAGCTTTCGCAAAAGGGGGCCTCCTCCCGTTTTCCCGAGAAGCGGGCCTTCATCCTCCGGCCCTTTCCTCCTCCTGCTCCGACAGGCAGACCCTCAGGCACACGTCAAAGAGCTGCCGCAGCCTGTCCTGCCGCCCCTCCAGATAGAGAGCGCCCATCAGCGTCTCCAGCCCCGAAGCGGCGCTGTGGACGCCGGGATTGGTCTTTTTTGTCACCGAGAGAGAGGCATTCCTCCCTCTCTTGAAGTGGTGCATCTCCCGCTCGTCAAGCATGGGCAGCACCTCCCGCACCGCTTTTGCCTGCCCCACGGCACTGCACAGCCGCTTGGCCCTGCGGTGCAGCTTGCCGCTCTGGCTTTGCATCTCGTGCAGCAGGTATTCCCTTGTCATGAGTTCAAACACGGCATCCCCCAGATAGGCCAGGGCCGCCGGGTTGATTTGCTCTGCCGGCATCGGCAGACGGTCAAAATACATCGCTTGCGCCTTTCCGTATCTGTCTTCTTTGAGAGCGGCCGCCGCAGCCGGCCTATGCCCTTCTCCACTTGACGCCCTGAGGCGTGTCTTCCAGCACGATGCCCATGTCGTGCAGCTTGTCGCGAATGGCGTCGGCCGTTTTGAAGTCCTTTGCCTTGCGCGCCGCCTGTCTCTGCTCAATGAGCGCCTCAACCTCGTCGTCCAGCTGCTCCGTCTTGCCCTGGCAGATGCCAAGCACCGAGCAAAGCTCCTCAAAGATGTCCAGCGCCGCCCTGGCAAAGGCCTGCGTCGGCGCCTCCTGCTCGCCAGTCACGGTATTGATTTCCCGCACCAGCTCGAAGATGGCCGAAATGGCGTCCGCCGTGTTGAGGTCGTCGTCCATGGCGTCCAGGAAGGCCTGCTTGTGCTTGGCAAAGTTGCCGGCAGCCACCTGCTCCGCCTCCGTCATCTCGCCGGCAGCCCCCTTCTCGCACAAAAACTGCAGGTTGTTCTTGCAGTTATACAGGCGCTCCAGCGCCGCCTTGGCCTGCTCAAGCGTCTCGGTGGAGTAGTTGATCTGGCTACGGTAGTGCGACGAGAGCATGAAAAAGCGGATGACCTCATAGCCATAGGCCTGCGCCACGTCGCGCACCGTGAAAAAGTTGCCCAGAGACTTGCTCATCTTCTGATTGTCGACATTGATGTAGCCGTTGTGCACCCAGTAGTGGGCAAACTCACACCCGTTTGCCGCCTCCGACTGCGCAATCTCGTTTTCGTGGTGCGGGAAGGTGAGGTCCTGCCCGCCGCAGTGGATGTCAATGGTGTTTCCAAGGTGCTTTTTGGCCATGGCCGAGCACTCGATGTGCCAGCCCGGACGTCCCGGCCCCCAGGGGGAATCCCAGGCCGGCTCCCCCGGCTTGCTGGCCTTCCACAGCGCAAAGTCCAGCGCGTTTTCCTTGTGCTCCGACACGTCGATGCGCGCGCCGGCCTGCAGCTCCTCAATGGGCTGGTGCGACAGCTTTCCGTAGTCCTTGAACCGAAGCGTGCGGAAATAGACGTCGCCGTTGGACTCGTAGGCATAGCCCTTTTCCACCAGCGTCTTGACCATGTCGATGATTTCGTCCATGGTCTCGGTGGCCTTGGGGTGCACGTCGGCCGGCATGACGCCAAGCCCGCCCGCGTCGACAAAATATTCGTCGATATATCTCTGCGCCACCTGCTCGCTGGTCACGCCCTCTTCATTGGCTTTTTTGATAATCTTGTCGTCCACATCGGTAAAGTTTTGCACAAACTTCACCTTATAGCCCCGGTAGGCCAGATAGCGGCGCAAACAGTCAAACACGATAAAGGGGCGCGCATTCCCGATGTGAAAATAGTTGTAAACGGTCGGGCCGCAGGAATAGATGGAAACTTCGCCCTGCTTTAAGGGGACAAATTCCTCTTTTTGGCGGGTCAAGTCGTTATACAGTTTCATGGAATGTTCCTCTCTTTCCATAAATTGTCACCAATTGTGTCCGATGCACTGCCAGTTGTTTGAGAGATACCGGTATCCCGAGTAAAGGGTCAGGACCGCCGAGGCCCACAGCAGCACGGCGCCCGGCAGCTCGGCCGGCTGCCACACCATGCCAAGCAGCGTCAGGTAGACCGCCACATTCTGCACAAAGGTCTTGGCCTTGCCCCATCCGTCGGCCGCAAGCTCCAGGCCGTTGCCCATGGCCACGATACGAAACGACGTGACCACCAGCTCCCGCATCAGCACCAGGATGCTGATGTAGGGGCTACATCGCCCATACCAGGTCAGGCAGATGAGTGCAGAGAGCACCAGCAGCTTATCCGCCAGAGGGTCTAAAAATTTTCCAAAGGTGGTCACAAGATTGTATTTGCGCGCCACCCATCCGTCCAGTTTATCGGTGCTGGAGGCCAAGATATAGAGCACGAGTGCCCACAAGGGCCCCGCCGGGGCTGGGACGTGCAGCAGCAGCACCAAAAAAAGAGGGATGAGCAGCATGCGCGCCACCGTGATTTTATTCGCAAGATTCATGGAATGTCGCTCTTTCCGCAGGCGGGTTGGCCCCTTTCCTGCTCTGTAATATTTTTTTCATTATATCGGAAAGAGGCAAAAATTACAATAGAAAGATGGCGGTTCCCTCCCATATCCCTGCGACGTTTTACGCACTTGCTCTTGCTTTTTGGCGCGCTTGACGCTATACTGTGAAAAATCAGCCCGGGTTTTTGCCCATTGTCTGGGAGGTATGCAGTTATGAATGTTCTCACGCTGTCCAAAGAGCAGCTCCTGGCGCAGCATCAGCTGCTGCGCCGCACCTATGACGACTATTGCGCCAGGGGTCTTTCCCTCAACATGGCGCGCGGCAAGCCGTCTCCTGAGCAGCTCGACCTGTCAAACGCCTTCCTGCAGGCCCCGGCCTCCTACATTTCGCAGGGCGGGCTGGACGCGCGCAACTACAGCACGCCCGAAGACCTCCCCGAAACGGCGGCCCTCTTTTCGGAGCTGCTGGGCATTCCAAAGGAATCTATCCTGATTGGCGGCAACTCCAGCCTCAACCTGATGTATGACACGCTGTGCCGCATGCTGCTCTTCGGCAAGGCAGGGCAACGCCCCTGGGTGGAGCAAAAGGACAGGAAATTCCTCTGTCCCGCGCCGGGCTACGACCGTCATTTTGCCGTCACGCAGGAGCTGGGCTTTGAGCTGATCACGGTGCCCATGACGCCGCAGGGGCCCGACATGGATGTCGTGGAGGAGCTTGTGGCGCAGGATGCCTCCATCAAGGGCATCTGGTGCGTGCCGCTCTACTCCAATCCGCAGGGCATCTGCTACAGCGACGAGACGGTGGAGCGCCTTGCCGCCATGAAAACCGCAGCACCGGATTTCTGCATCATGTGGGACAATGCCTACGGCATTCACCATCTCTACGAGCCCGTGCCCTTAAAGGACATCTTTGAAGCCTGCGAAAAGGCGGGCACGCTGGATCGCGTCTTTTACTTCTTTTCCACCTCCAAGGTCTCCTTCCCCGGCGGCGGCGTCTCCATGATGGCCATGAGCCCCCAAAACCGCGCCGAGGCATTGCGCCACATCTCCATCCAGACCATCGGCTCAGACAAAATCAACCAGCTTCGCCTGCTCTCGGTCCTGCCCACGCCGCAGGCCGTGCGGGACCACATGGAACGCCAGGCCGCCCTGCTGCGGCCGCGCTTTGAGCTGGTGCTCTCCACCCTTGAGCGCGAGCTTGGCGGCACCGGGCTGGCCTCCTGGACAAGCCCGAAGGGCGGGTACTTCGTCTCGCTGGACACGCTGCCCGGCTGCGCCAGGGCCACGGTGGAGCTCGCCAAGCGCGCCGGCGTCACGCTGACGGGGGCAGGCGCCACCTTCCCCTACAAAACCGACCCCAACGACGCCAACATCCGCATCGCACCCACCTATCCGCCGCAAGACGAGCTGCGCACCGCCATTGACCTTTTGTGCGTCTGCGTCAAACTTGCCGGCATCGAAAAACTGCTTAAGGAGGAATAGACCATGTCAAGCGAGCATCTCGAGCGTTCCCTCTCCCTGCGCCGCGCAGGCTATTCCTGCGGGCAGAGTGTTTTGATTCCCTATGCCGCAGAGTTTGGGCTGGACGAGGAGCTGGCCAGCGCCATGGCGCTGCCGCTTGCCGGCGGTATGGCAAAGGGCCGTGTATGCGGCTGCCTGTCGGGCGCGGCACTGGTGATCGGCCTCAAGCTGGGCAGAGGCTTTCCCCAAAACCGCGACGCGAAAAAGGAGTCCTCCCGCGCCCTGCGGGAGCTGACCGAGCGCCTGGAAGCGCAGTACGGCTGCACGAATTGTCATGAGCTGCTGGGGCTTGACCCCTCCACGCCAGAGGGGGGCGCCCTCTTTGCACAGAACAATCTGCGCGAAACCGTCTGCATCCCGGTGATGGAGCTCTGCATCCGGTTTCTGGACACGCTGTAACAACCGCCTTTCCCCTTTTACGCCGGCGCAAAAGCCCCAAAAGAAGGCAGCCGGCCGCAGTATGCGGCCGGCTGCCTTCTTTTTTCTCTTTTTCCCAAAACCCGGTTTTTTGAAAAAATGCAACATGGAAGATGCCCCCGCCGGGCACACGGCGACTTTTTATTCCGCCGCTTTCCCGTAGAGGTCGTAGTCGTCCGCCGCCGTCACGGTCACGTCGACAAAGCAGCCCTCCTCGTGCGTCTGCTCGCTGGTGAAGTACACCCTTCCGTCGACCTCGGGCGCGTCCCGGTAGCTTCGCCCGGCATAGCGTCCCAGCTCCTCGTCATACTCCTCCACCAAAACAGGCAGCGTTTTGCCCACCATCTCCTGGTTGAGCTGCGTGGAGATGGTGTTTTGCAGCGTCATGAGCAGCTCGGTGCGGCGCTGCTTTTCGGCCTCGTCAACCTGATTGGGAAAATCGGCCGCCGGCGTGCCCTCCTCGGCCGAGTAGGCAAAGCAGCCCATGCGTTCAAACCTCTGCTGCGCCACAAAATCGCAAAGCTGCTCAAACTGCTCAGGCGTCTCCCCGGGAAACCCGCAGATAAAGGTGGTGCGGACGCATGCGTGCGGCAGCGTTTTGCGGATTTTTGCAAGCACCGCCTCAATGTCCGCGCGGCTGCCCCTGCGGTTCATGGCACTCAAAATAGTGTCGTTTGCATGCTGCAGGGGCAGGTCAATGTAGGGCAGGATTTTCTCGCTTTTGGCCATGAGCTCGAGCAGCTCGTCGCTGATGCGGTCGGGATAGGCATAGAGAATGCGAATCCAGGCGATGCCCTCCACCCGCTCAAGCTCACGCAGCAAATCGCAAAACCGGTTTTCCCCATAGAGGTCTTCCCCGTAGCGCGTGGTGTCCTGCGCCACCAGCACAAGCTCGCGCACGCCGCTTTGGGCCAGCGCCTGCGCCTCCTGCACCAGCTCCTCCAGGGGACGGCTGCGCAGCCGTCCCCGGATGAGCGGGATGGCGCAGTAGGTGCAAAAGTTGTCGCAGCCGTCTCCCAGCTTGAGGTAGGCGGTGTAAAAAGGAGTGGTAAGCAGCCGGTCTCCGCCGAGCGGCGCCTTCTCGATGTCGGCATACCGCTCAAAGCTTTTCCCCTGTGCCGCCTGCTGCACGGCCTCGACAATGTCGCCCACGCTGCCGCCGCCCAGCACAACGTCGACCTCCGGCATCTGCTGACGGATTTGCTGGCGATACCGCTCTGCCAGGCAGCCGGTGACGACAATGCCGCAAAGTCCCTGCTGCTTGAGAGCCGCCATTTCCAAAATACTGTCAATGGCCTCCTGCTTGGCCGAGTCGATGAATCCACAGGTGTTGACGACCGCCACCTGCGCTTCGGAGGCGTCGCCCACCAGCTCACAGCCCGCGTCGGCCAGCAGGGCCAGCATATGCTCGGCCTCCACCTGATTTTTGGGGCATCCCAGCGAAATCATGGCCACTTTGATGCTCATTCCCATTCCTCCTCCTGCACATGCCCCACCACGGCGGCAATCTGCTCCCAGGCAAAGCCGTCGCGCAGCAGGGCGCGCACGGCACGGCGCCTCTGCACCGCGTCGCTCCAGTCAACCGTCCTGTACTTTTTTTCAAGGCTGCGCCGCAGTGCCGCCTCGTCGGGCGGCAGCGTTTCCAGCACCTCCTGCACCGTCTGCTGCTCCACGCCCTTGGCGCGCAGCTCCTGCGCAATGCGCCGTTTTGCATAATTTTTGGTCTCATGCAGCCTTTGCGCCAGATTCTGCGCAAAAACCCCGTCTTCCAGATATCCCAGGCTGCGATAGTGCTCCACCGCCTCCTGCGCCGCCTGCGCGGGCGTGCCCTTCTGGCGCAGGCGCCGCTCCAGCCCTTTGGCCGAATAGGCCTGGCAGGCAAGGCTTGCCGCCGCCCGCTTGCGCGCCTCAAACCTCTGGGCACACTGCTGCAGCGCCTCACCGCTCTCCCCGGACAGCGCGTCTCCCCTGGACAGGCCGAACGCGCCCCAGTCCGCCGCGTCAATGACGCAGAGCGCCTGCCCGTCTACAAAGACGCGCAGGCCTCCGTTTCGAAGATATGTCAGCTTGGTAATGTGCCCGCTCACTCAAAGTCCTCCGCCGAAATGTCGAGCTTCTTGGAGGCGGAGCCCCTGGCCTCAGCCTTCCCGGCGCCGCGCGGCGCCGCAGGGGCGAAGGCGGCCCCTGCCTCATTTCCCGTGCCGGCCTGGGACGCGGACGATACGGAAGCCTTGGGCGGCGTCTCCGCCGACGCCTCCCCCTCCTCGGGCTTTTTCATGAGAATGGCCCTGATTTTGGCCTCGAGCTCGTCCATGAGCTCGGGGTGGGCCTTGAGATATTCTCTCGAGTTTTCTTTTCCCTGCCCCAGACGCAGCTCCCCATAGGAAAACCAGGAGCCGCTCTTGACAATCAGGTCGTTTTTCACGCCAAGGTCGATGAGCTCGCCCTCGCGCGAAATACCCTGCCCGTACAAAATGTCAAACTCGGCCTCACGGAAGGGCGGCGCCACCTTGTTTTTGACCACCTTGGCGCGCGTCCGGTTGCCCAAAACCTCGGTGCCCGACTTGATTTGCTCGATGCGGCGCACGTCAATGCGCACCGAGGCGTAAAACTTCAGGGCGCGGCCGCCCGGCGTGACCTCGGGATTCCCGTAGACAACGCCCACCTTTTCACGCAGCTGGTTGATGAAAATGGCGGCACAGTTGGCCTTGGCCATTGCTCCCGCCAGCTTGCGCATGGCCTGCGACATCAGCCTTGCCTGAAGGCCCACATGGGTGTCGCCCATCTCCCCTTCGATTTCGGCCCGGGTGACAAGGGCCGCCACCGAGTCGACCACCACAATGTCGATGGCGCCGCTGCGCACCAGCGTTTCGGCAATCTCCAGCGCCTGCTCTCCACTGTCGGGCTGGGCTACCAAAAGCGACGCCACGTCTACGCCGAGCTGGGCGGCATATACCGGGTCGAGCGCATGTTCCACGTCGATAAAGGCCGCCTCTCCGCCCGCCTTCTGCGCCTGCGCCACACAGTGCAGCGCCAGCGTCGTCTTGCCCGAAGACTCGGGCCCGTAAATCTCAATCACGCGGCCGCGCGGAATGCCGCCGATGCCCAGTGCGGCGTCAAGCGCCAAAGAGCCGGTCGGGATGGCCTCCACGTTCATGGCCGTGTTCTCCCCGAGCTTCATCACGGCACCCTTGCCAAACTGCTTTTCAATCTGCGCCAGCGCGTTTTTAAGCGCCTCTTTGCGATCAGACATGCTCCTGCCTCCCACGCGTGCCCTTTTTTTCAAAGGAGCACCTTTTCTAAAACGTTTGTTCTTTTATTTTACCATGCCGGCACCCATCCGGCAAGTGCTTTTTCAAATTTCAGCCCCGGTTTCGCTGCGGCCTCCGCCCCGCCGCACCCTGACGCCCGCGACCATGCGGTCGCGGCCCTCGCGGTCGTACATGCGGCGCACATCTTGGAGGCCGGCCTGCGAAAAGAGGGCGGCAACCGCAGCTCCCTGGCCCATGCCGTGCTCCACCAGCAGCATTCCCCCGGGAGCCAGCGCCGGCACCCACAGCCCGGCCAGCGCGCGGTAGAAGGCAAGGCCGTCTTCCCCGCCGAAGAGCGCCATGGCGGGCTCAAAGCGCAGGGCCGGCTCCAGCGCCAGCATGTCCGCCCCGGTGAGATAGGGCGGGTTGGAGACAATAAGCTCCCACTGCCACCCTTCGGGGGGCGGCGCCAGCATGTCGAGCCTGAGAAACTCCGCTTTTGCACAAAGCCTTTCGGCGTTGCGGCGCGCCAGCGCAAGCGCCTGCTCCGACAGGTCTGCCAGCGTCACCGTGCAGGGGGACTCGAGCGCCAGCGTCAATCCGATGCAGCCCGTCCCGCAGCCGAGGTCGAGCACCCTGGCTCCCGGCCTGCTGCGCAGCACCGGCAGCGCCTGCTCAACAAGCAGCTCGGTTTCGGGGCGCGGGATGAGCGCCTGCTCGCTGCAAAAAAAAGTCCTCCCGTAAAAATCCCACTCCCCGAGCACATACTGCAGGGGCTTTCCCTGCTCCCTCTGCCCGAGCAGGTCAGACAAACGCCGGCAGGCCGCATCGTCCACAGGGGCGTCGTGAGGCAGCAGCGTCAGCTGCCGGCGGGAGATGCCCAGCGCGGCACACAGCAGCTCGCGCGCCTCAAGCCCCGGCGCATCGCAGCCCATGTGCCTGAGCTTGTCGGCAAGCTGCTGCCGCAGCTGCGAAATCACCACTTGTCGTCCTCCGGATTGCCCGTCAAAACAGGCAGCATGGAGGCGATGGCCACCTCCATTTGAGAATCGTCTGGCTCCTTGGTGGTCAGCCTCTGCAGCCACAGCCCCGGGGCAGACAGCGCCCTGGTGAAAATGTTGTCATACTTTCCGGCAAGATGGATGAATTCATACGCCACACCAACCACCACCGGCAGCAGCACGAGCTTGGTTGCCATGCGCAGCAGGACATTGTCCCAAGGGACAATGGGCAGCGAGAAAAAGAGGATGCTCACAATCATGGCGATGAGCAAAAAGCTGGTGCCGCAGCGCGGATGAAAGCGCGACATGCCGCGCACGTTTTCCACCGTCAAATCCAGCCCGTTTTCATAGCAGAAAATGGTCTTGTGCTCGGCACCGTGGTATTCGAAGGTGCGCCGGATTTCCTCCATGTGCGACACCAGCGCAACATAGGCCAGGAAAATCGCAATTTTAATCACGCCCTCCGCCAACGTATAGCTCCAGTCGGGCAGATAGCCTGAAATCAGCTTCACTGCCAGGGAGGGCAGCAGCATAAAGAGCATGAGCGCCAGCAAAACGCCCAATATGCCCGCAAACACGGTGACAATCTGCATCACCGACTTTCCGAATGTCTTGGACAGCCACAGCTCAAACTTGGTGGGCTCCTCTTCCTCAAAGCCCGCCTTTTCAAAGGAATAGGTCAGCGTTTTATATCCAAGAACCAGCGATTCTATCAGGCCCACCATCCCCCGCAGGACCGGAAGCTTCAAAATCCTGACGCGGTCCTTGAGGCTCTTGTTCGGATGCACGGTGGTTTCGATGCTTCCGTCGGGCAGGCGCAGGGCAATGGCGTAATTCTTGGGCCCGCGCATCATCACGCCCTCGTAAAGCGCCTGGCCTCCGATGGAGGTTTTGTGCTTTTGATTCATAGTGTTTCCTTTCTGCATGTCAAACTGGGCAGCACTTTCCTGCGCCTTGACATTACGGTTTATTATATCAAATCCGACGCCGTCTTGCAAGGCGTGCGCCGCTCTGCTACAATACGAAGTAAGGAAAGGCGGGCGGCGGGCGCGCCCCCCTCTTCCCCGGTGTGGGGAAGGGATGCCAAAAGCCGTCTGAGGGGGCTTTTGTGTCTCTTTGGCACGCCCTCTGAAAACCGCTCCCGCCGCAACCTATCACGAGGAGGAAAGGGTGTTTTGAATGGAGAAAATCCGTCTTGGCAAAACCGAAATCATGGCTTCCAAAATCGGATTTGGCTGCCTGCCTCTGCAGCGCCGCCCCATGGACGAGGTCATAAAGCTGCTGCGCAAGGCCTACGACAGCGGCATCAATTACTTTGACACTGCCCGCATGTATTCCGACAGCGAGGAGAAAATCGGCGCAGCCCTCTCGGAGGTGCGCAATCACATCTACCTTGCCACCAAATCCCACCATTTCACGGCAGAGGGCATTTTAGAGGACCTTGACACCAGTTTGAGGCTCATGAAGACCGACCATGTCGACGTGCTTCAGGTACACAATCCTCCTTTCTGTCCCAAGCCCGGCGGGGAGGACGGCGTTTACGATGCGATGCTGCGCGCCAAAAAAGAGGGCAAGCTGCTGCACATCGGCATCACCAACCACCGCGAGCATGTGGCGCGCGAGGCCATCGAGAGCGGCCTGTATGACCTGCTGCAGTTCCCCTTTGCCTATCTTTCCAGCGAGTCGGAGTTCAAGCTGAAAGACGATTGCCTGGCGGCCGACATGGGCTTTGTGGCCATGAAGCCCTTTGGCGGCGGCGTCCTGACCGACGGCGGCGCCGTTTACCACTTCTTCTCCACCCAAAAAGACGTGCTGCCCATTTACGGCATGCAGCACATGTGGGAGCTCGAGCAGATGCTGGGCTTTTTGGACAATCCGCCCTCCGAGGCCGACGCCGCACCCGTGATTGCGGCCGACAAGGCCCAACTCAAGGGCAATTTCTGCCGCAACTGCGGCTACTGCCTGCCCTGTCCCATGGGCATCCGGGTTGACATGGTCATGCGCAGCTACTACAACCTGCGCCGCATGCCGGTTTCCCAGCTCATGAACGAGGAATGGCGGCAGATGATGGAGGACACCAAGCTGTGCATCGGCTGCGGAGCCTGCTCAAGCCGCTGCCCCTACGAGCTCGACCCGCCCTCCCGTCTGCCTGAGCTCTATGAGGACTACATGGAGCACTGGAACAGCTATCACGCAAAATAACCGGATTCTCCCGGCGCACGCTTCAAAGCGCGGCGCCCCGCAGTGTGCGGGGCGCCGCGCTTTTTTCCTGCCTCTTTGCTGCGCCTTGCTCGCTTTGGAAAAGGGGCAGCCCTTCAAAATTTTTCTAATTTTCCCAAAAAGGAAACGCATTTCCAGGGCATTTCCCGCTTTGAAGGCGGGGTTTTCTCATTTCGCTTCCTCTTGCACCTGCACACCCTCCTGCGTTTCGGTCTCCAGGCCCTCCAGCTCAAGGCCGGTCGCCTGTGCCGCCATGGAAAGGCCAAGGCGCATCCCTTCGGGGCTGAGCATTCCAAGCTGGCCCGCCACATAGTACCCCTCGCTGTCCACAAAGAGCGTTGCCGGCAGGCCGGTCACGCCATAGACGTAGGCCGCCTCCCCCTGCGTGTCAAAATAGGCCGGAAAGGTATATCCGTTTTCTTCCAGATATGCCTTTCCCTTTTCAACCGTTTCGTCCACGCCGTCAACCACGTCGACCATCACAAACGTCACCTGGTCGCCAAACTCCTGATACAGGCTCTCCCAGTCGGGCATCTCCTCGTCGCAGATGCCGCACCAGGTGGCCCAAAAGTGCAGCACCATGGGCTTTCCCGTCAGGTCCAGAAGCTGCACGGCCTGCCCCTCCATATCGGTCAGGGCCACATCAATCATGGCGATACGCTCTTGCTGCTCTTGCTGCTCTTGCCCTTGTTCTCCCGTCACGGTGCCGGGGAGGCCGGGCTGGCGATCCCGCGTCAGCCTGCTGTAGCCGTAAGCTGCCAGTGCCAGCAGGACAAGCAGCGCCAAGAGCAGCAGCAGTGGCTTTTGAAGCCCTCCCTTTGGGCTGCTTAGGGTGTCTTGACCGGTTTTCCTCTGTCCGTCGTTCATGGCTTCCTCCTCACATCAGTTTCCCGAGAACGGCCTGCAGCATGCCGGCCGCCGTCAAAATGCCCACCGCCACCAAAAACAGGCCGCAGACAAGGTCGATTTGCCTCTGGCGGCGCTGCGCAAACTGCAACACCTGCCGCAGCTGCGACACCAGCGCCGCACAGATGGCAATGGGGCTTCCCAGCCCCAGGGAGTAGCACAGCAGCATGCCGATGCCCTTTGCGGTGCTGCCCGCCGTGGCGGCCAGCAGCAGCGCCGACCCCAAAAAGGCGCCGATACAGGGCGTCCAGACAAGGGAGAGTGCCGCCCCCAGCAAAAAAGAGGACAGCATGCCCATGCCCACCGACGCCCTGGGCTGCAGAAAGGAGAGCTTCGACAGGCCGGGCAGACCCTGCCCCGCCAGACGCGAGAGCCCCAGCGCCACCATCAGCGCGCCGCACACCAGGTTGAGTGCCGTGGCATAGCGAATCAGCAGCCGGCCCATCAGGCCGGCCAGCGCCCCCATGCTGCAAAAGACGGCCGCAATTCCCGCCGTGAATGCCGCCACGCGCAGCATGGCCGCTTTCCGGGTCTGCCGGGCCGAAAAATAGCTCAGATAGATGGGCAGCATGGGCAGCAGGCAGGGGGAGGCAAAGGAGAGCACCCCTTCCAGATAGGCAATGAGATAATCCATAGACCGTCTCCTTTTTCGGCTTTCCGCCAGAGTTCCCGCTCCCTGCGGGGAGGTGTTTGGTTGTCCCGGCAGAACAAAAAGGCCGTAGGCCGGCCTTTTTTCAAAGCGGGCGCCCGTCACAAAAGAGCGCCCGCTTTTTTCAGTGATACATCAGATGGTAAGTGTAATACATGCCAAGGGCCACCACAAGGCCCCCGAGACCCATCAGCCCGTAAAACACGGCGTAGGAGGGCGATTTGACAAACACGCCGCCCACCACAACAACCGCAGCCCCCGCCAAAAAGGCCGGGACATAGCTCTCCGCCTTTTTGAAAAGCCGGCGGGAGCGGCCGCCAAGGCGCAGCTCACCGTCGTTTTTCCGGCAGCGCAGGCACACCAGCACAAAGGCCGCGCCCAGCAACGCCAGCAGCAGGCCAAGGGGCACCTGCCAGTGCTCAAAAAGGCCCCACAGCAGCAGGCGGTCAAAGACATAGAGCACCGAGGCCGACAGCAGCAAAAAGCCCGCCACGGGATAAAACCCGTTGGCATAAATCAGCTTGATGAGATAGACCACGCAAATCCCCGGAATCAGGATATAGAGCAGCTTGATGGCGTCGTTGTAGTACATTTTCAAAAACAGGCCCGAAAGCAGCGCCAAAACGCTCAAAAAAAGGCCGGTTCCCGGCGTGAGCAGCTTGCCGGAGACGTCCTTGCCCCGCGAGGCGGCCACACGCCACAGCGAGAGGGCCACAAGTGCTGCGCTCAGCCAGATGATCCACTGCACGCATCGGTTGAAAAAGGAGATATAGTGCACACTGTCCACCGCCCGGTAGAGATAGACCAGGCCCACCAGGCAGACAAAGGCCAAAATGATATACAGCGAAAGACGATTTGCCTCAAGTTCCTCGGATACCTTTTTTCCGGTATTGTTCTTGGTATTCAAAAAATCCAACTCCTGACAAGCGTGCACGCCGCCCGCCGATGCGCCGGCGCGGCACCCTTCTTACTCGAAATTTCCGGTCAGATATTGCAGCACCGCGATGGCGGCCGGTCCCGCCGTTTCGGTGCGGAGAATGCGGGGGCCAAGCCCCACGCACAGGATGCCCGCCTGCCTGCAGCAGTCCGCCTCCTGCGGGGAAATGCCCCCTTCGGGGCCCACCAGCAGGCCGACCTCTGCGGCCGACGCCGGCACCTGCGACAGCGAGCTGCCCTGCTGCTGTTCATAGAGCAGCAGGCCATACTGCATGGAGGAAAGCGCCTGCACCGCCTGCTCCCACCGGCAGGCCGGCGCAACTTCCGGAATCCTGCCCCGGCCCGACTGCCCTGCGGCCTCCGCCGCAATCTGCTGCCAGCGCCGCCTCTTCTTTTCCAGCGCGGCGCCGTCGGGCCTTGAAATGCAGCGCGAGGAGAGCACCGGCACAATGCGCACCGCCCCAAGCTCCACAGACTTTTGAACAATGCCGTCCATCTTGTCTCCCTTGGGGAGGCACTGGAACAGCGTCACGGCACAGGAGGACTCGCTCGTGCAGGGCTCCCGCCCGCACACGCGCACGGTCACGGCCGTCTTTTCCGCAGCCTCAACTTCGCAGTGCAGCATAAGGCCCGCACCGTCGCTCAGCGTCAGCCTCTCGCCCGGCTGCATGCGGAGGGAACCCGCGATGTGCCGCGCGTCTTCCCCCGTCAGGCACAAAACATCCTGCTGCGCCTGCTCAGGCGACACGAAAAACAAAGGCATCGACATGCACCACTTCCCATGCAATTTGCAAAAAGGCCACATCCTGTGCCAACATGTGTTTTAGTATACCAACATTTTGTGTCTTTTACAAGTCCAACCTGCGCACAACAGGCATCGTACCCCTCTTTTTTGCGCCGCACAGGGCGCAAAAAACTCTTCCCCGCAGGGAGAGGCGGCCGCGCGCCTCAAAGGGGCTTTTCGCACCGCAGCACAATCCAGTCCTGCTGCTCGCCGCGTTCACGCAGGGCAAACCCGCAGTCTGTCAGGGCCCTTTGCACCTCGTCGGCCCGCTCCCCGATGATGCCCGAGGCAATCAGCGTTCCGCCGGGGCGCAAAAAGTCAAACAGCTCCCTGCGCATGCCGATAATCACGTCGGCGACAATGTTGGCCAGCACCACGTCGTAGCCCTTTCCCACACGCTGTGCCAGCGCGGCATTGCCGGTGACGTCGCCGCACAGCAGCGTGAATTTCTCGGGGTCGATGCCGTTTTTCAGCACGTTTTCCCGTGTCACGCCGACGGAGGCCTCGTCGATGTCCACCGCCGTGACCCGTTTGGCCCCCAGCAGCGCCGCCGCAATACCCAAAATACCGCTGCCGCAGCCCATGTCCAGCACGCTGGCCCCCTCCACGGGGACCTTCTCTAGCTGCTTGAGGCAGAGCTGCGTGGTGTGGTGCGTACCCGTGCCAAAGGAGGAGGCGGGGTCGATGTGCAGCACGATGCGGCCCTCGTCGTCGTCAATGGTCTCCCACGAGGGCTTGACGTAAAAGTGCCGCCCCACGCGAAACGGCTTGAAATACTGCTTCCAGTTGTTTGCCCAGTCCTCCTCCTGCACGCTGCCGCAGGTCATCTCAAGGGAGCCAAACTCCCCCGCCTCATCCCTGCCGTGCAGGCCGGCAAGGGCCTGCCGGATGCCGGCCAGCTGCTGCTCGCCCTGCGCATTTTGCGGCAGGTAGAAAGTGAGGTGCGGCGCGGCGTCGCGCAGCTCCATCAGGCTCTCGTCCACATAGTCCCAGTAAGTCTGCGTCTTGTTTAGAAACTCCTCGAAATCCCTGGGGTCGCTGACCACCATCCCGCTCACGCCAAGCTCTTCCAAAATCCCTGTCAGCACCTCGATGCCCTGCGACGTGGCGGCAATGTCAATTTCCCAAAAGCGCATGGCCCATTCCCTCCATCCGCGACGCAAGCGGGATTGGAAGCGGCAGACTTCCAACCCCGCTTTGCGTTTTGTTTTTGTTATTTTACCACGACAAAGCGGACAATCCCGGCCGTCACATCCGTGTAGATGTCAAACCTGTTGAAGTCCTCCTTGGCCTGCTGCAGCGTGATAAACTTCTTGGTGGACTCGTTGTAGACCTGCACCTCGTCCGAGATGGGCAGGCTCCTGCCGTCCACATGCACATTGCTGGCTGCGTCAAAGGCGTCCAGCGTCACCTGGCCTTGCTTTTCCAGCTTGTTAAACGCCCTGGCATAGCCGCCGCCCACGGCGAGGCCGCCATACGGCCCCTGCACCGGCAGGGAAACCCCGCCCTGTGCCGTCACGGTGGAGACCGTTACCACGCCGCTGCCGGCCGTGGTATCGGTCGTCACGGAATAGGAGCGGTTTTCCCCGTCATCGTCCTCCGTCGCGGAGACGAGCCCGTAAATAAAGGCGTTGCCCGTGGCATTGCGCATGACGATGGCGCGCACCACGCCGGAGGCGTCGGTCTTATAGTAGAGAATCTTTTTGGACTCGACGATTCCGGTAGTCCCGTAGGCGTCTTCCAGAGAGATTTCCTCAAAGGAGGCGAGCGGGTCGGCACACTCATACAGCGCCACATCGGCGGCAACCGCTTTCCCGCCCAGCGTCATCTTGGCAACCGAGAAGTCGGAGGTTCCGAGGCTGGAATAGGAGGGCTCGCTCAGCGAGAGCTTGCCGTCGTAAGACACCGAGACCTCCACATAGCGGTCGGCAAGGCTGCTGAAGTCGCGCGTGGTGTCGCCCGAGATTTCGTAGCCCGACCACAGGCTCACCGTGGCAGTGCTGCCCGAAACCTCCTTCACAACGCCGCCCATCAGCGCCGAGGCACTGGAGGAGTTCACAACGCCGGCCACCGTTCCGTCGGGGGCAATCAGCGCCGTGACCACCTTGCCGTCAAAGCCGCTCAAATCGAGCTCCTTGTTGTCGGACAGCGAGAAGGTGATGCCGAACATCTCAAAGCTCTGGGCCCTGGTCTTGGTGGGGTATGCCGCGTTGATGACGCCCGACAGGCGCATGTCGCTCACCAGGAAACGTCCCAGCGACTGGGAGTAGGTGACGACGTCGTTGGCCTTGAGGGCCGAGGCGTCGACCTGAACGCCGTTTTTGTAGATGGGCGTCTGCTCCACGATGGCCGCCCCGTAGTACTCCAGCAGGGGGTTTTTCGAGGCAGTGTAGCCCTTTTCAAGCACATAGTTCTCGCTTCCCGTCACGCCGCTTGCCGTTGTCGACAGGTAGCTCAGCGCGCCGTTCTTGTCGTAAAAGAGCTGCAGGGTGGTTCCGGCCTTGAGGTCCACATAGGCAGACTGGTAGGTCTGCACCGTGCCGCGCAGCACCACCTCGGTGCCTGCAGGCACCAAAATGCGCCCGCCCTCAGTGGTGTTGATGCCGTCGGCATCGCGCGACTTGACCACCACCGAAACCGGCTCATACCGTCCTGCGACAAAGCCGCACACACGGCCGTCCTTTCCGGTCAGCAGCACGCCGCGCATCCCGACCAGCGAAGAGGGCATGTCGTTGACGGTGCTCATCTGGGTCACGGTGCCGCCCACCGAGACGCTGATGATGCCCTGCGCCAGCGACAAGTCGGTCTTTTCGGTGGCCAGCAGCACCGCGTTCTCGGTGCCAGTCAGGCCCATGTTGAGCGAAAACACCGAACCCTCCTTGGTTTCGGTGATGAGCAGGTTGGCCAGAAGCTGCGCCGCCCTGCCGCGCGTCATGGGTGCGTACGGGGAGATGGACAGCCCGTCGGTCAGGCCAATTTCCTCAGCCTTGACCAGGTAGTCATTTGGCCAAAAGGAGCCGATGTCGGTCTCCTCATAGCCCAGCATCCTCAAGCAGATGGTCACGGCCTCAGCCTCGGTGATGGCGTTGTCGGGCCGGAAGGTGCCGTCGGGGTAGCCGCTCAGCAGCTTGCTCTCGCGCACCGCCACATTGACATAGCCCACCGCCCAGTGCCCGGTCTTGACGTCGGGAAAGAGCGTGTAGTTGTGGTAGAGCGCCACCTTGTCCTCATTGCCCATGCTCAGCACGCCCATCTTGGCAAACTGGGCCCTGGTCAGCGTGCTGGTGGGGCGAAAACTGCCGTCTTCAAACCCCGTGACAATGTCGAGCGCGGCCAGCGTTTCGGCTGCCACCCGCACCTCGTCGTCCCTGATGTCGGAAAATGCAGCCGCCGACATGGGCAGCATCGTCGCCAGCATCAGGGCAACACACAGAAAAATCGTCTGTCTTTTCATGTTGTTTCCTCCTATTCCGCGCGCAGCGCCTCAATGGGATGGAGCTTGGATGCGCGGTTTGCGGGATAAAATCCGAAGAACATGCCGATGAAAATGGAGAAGGCGGCCGCGCCAAGCACCAGAGGCATGGATGGCAGCAGCACCATATCTGTGCCCTGGAACAGCAATCGCCCAAAGATGAGCGAGAGCAGTGAGCCGATGGCAATGCCAATGAGCCCACCCAGCAGGCTGATGGTGCCCGCCTCGATGAGAAACTGCGAAATGATGTCGATGCGCCGTGCACCGATGGACTTTCGGATGCCGATTTCCCTTGTTCTCTCCGTGACCGACACCAGCATGATGTTCATGATGCCGATGCCGCCCACAATCAGCGAGATGCCGGCAATGCCGCCGCCCACCAGCGACATCATGGCAAGCTGCTCATCGTAAAAGTCCATATACTGGTTTTCACTGTAGACCCAAAAGCCCCAGTCGTTGCCCGTGAGCTCCTTCATATACTCCTGCATCTCGGTGACAACCTGGTTGGTGGCATCCCCGTCCACCGCCTTGATGATAAAGGAGGAAACGGCAGGCGAGTTCATCAGAAAGCGGTTGTTGGTGTAGGGCACCACGATGACATTGTTCATGTAATCTCCGGCGCCCGTCTTCTCTTCGAAGAGGCCCACAACGGTAAAGCGCTCGCCCTTGATGCGGATGGTCTTGCCGATGGGGTTTTCAAAGTCAAACAGGTCGGTGCGCACCTTGCTGCCAATCACCGCTACACGGTCGGAGTTGAGCACGTTGGAGTGGGTGAACATGCTGCCGCGCTCAATCGTGTAGTTGCTGCACACGTCGTAATCCTCGCTGCCCAGCAGGATGCGGCAGTTGTTGATGCTCTTGTCCTTTTGCTTGACCGTTTCATAGGTCGAAAGGTTTGGCGTATAGGCCTGCACGAGGTCGGAGAGCTCCAGCGTCTTGCTGTAAATCTCCTTGGACACGTCGCGCTGGTCCTGATAATATTCCACCTGCACCACATTGGTGCCCATGGTCTCAAAGCTCATCATAAACTGCTTTTTCACACCCGACACCAGCGTGACCAGGGTGATGACGGCCGCCAGGCCGATGATGATGCCCAGCATGGTCAAAAAGGAGCGGCCCTTGTTGTTCTTGATGGACTTGATGGCCATGGCAAAGGATTGACCCAGCCTCATTGCCCCGCCTCCTTTTGCGCCTTCTGCTCCTGCAGATGGTCGCGGATGATCCTTCCGTCGCGCAGCTCGATAATGCGGTGGGCATACTCGGCCGTGTCGATGTCGTGGGTGATCAGGATGATGGTCGTGCCCTTTTTGTTGAGCTGTGAAAGCATCTCCATAATTTCAATGGAGGAGTGTGTGTCAAGATTTCCCGTGGGCTCGTCGGCCATGACAATGGGGGGCGCCGTCGAGATGGCGCGGGCGATGGCAACCCTCTGCTGCTGGCCGCCCGACATCTCGGAGGGGCGGTGGTACATTCTCTTTTCCAGCCCCACCGATATCAGAGCGTCCCTCGCCAGCTGGTGGCGTTTGGCACGTCCGATATTTCGGTAGATGAGCGGGAGCTCCACGTTTTCAATGGCCGTCAAATCCTTGATGAGGTTGTAGCCCTGAAAAATGAATCCGATAGCCCGGCTTCTGACCCGGGCGAGCTGGTTGTCGGAGAGCTCATTGACGTTGGTGCCACCCAGAAGATACTCCCCTGCCGTCGGCACGTCAAGGCATCCCATAATGTTCATCATGGTCGACTTTCCGCAGCCCGAGGTGCCCAGCACCGCCAGAAACTCCCCCTTTTCCACCGAGAGCGAAACGCCGTTGAGCGCGCGCACCTCGCTTTCCTCTCCGGGGTGATAAACCTTGTAAATCCGCTTCATTTCAATGAGCGCCATGACAGCCTCCCTTAGTACATCATGCCATACGGATTTTCCTGCACGGCGGTGGTGGCCACCTCATCGCCCTCCTGGAGGCCCTCGGTGATTTCAATTTGAGAAGCGTCCGAAGCGCCGGTCGTCACCCAAACGGCGGTGAAGCCCTCGGGAATCTGCGCTGCGGTGTTGGCGTCGAGCATGCCCTCGGGCAGTGCCTCGTCCTCTCCCGCTACCGCGTCGCCGGTCATCTCACCGTCAGATTCCCCGTCGGCCACAGGCTCAAGCTGGGCAACATTGTGCCACTCCTGAACCTGCCGCACGAAGCATACCGTGCCGCCTTCCACATGCTTCACGGCGTTGGAGGGCACCGTCAGGCAGTTTTCCACACGGTTGGTCGTAATCTCGTAGTCCAGCCACATGCCGCTCATGAGGCCCTGCGCATTGAGAATCTCAATCTTGGCAGGGAAGGTCGACATGCCGGTGCCCACCGTCGCCTGCAGCGAGACGCTTGAAAGGACACCGTCATACATGGCGCCGCCGTCGTAGCTTGCGCTGATGGAGACCGGCATGCCGGGCACCAGCGAAGAGACATACATCTCGTCAATCTCAACGTCCATAATCATGCGCGAAAGGTCGGCCACCGAAACCACGGCGTTGCCGCCGCCCGTCAGCTCGTCGCCCTCCGCAATGTTGACGGCCACCACCTGCCCGGCAATCTCGGCCGTGGGAGCATAGTACTTGTACTGCTCGGCAATGGTGTCGTAATTCTTCTTGGCGGCGTCAAGCGCCTTGAGCTCACTGGCAAGGCGGCTCTCTAAATCTTCGTTTTTGATGGTGAAGAGCTGCTCGCCGGCTTCAAAGGAATAGTAGTCGCGCATGGCGACCGAGGTGATTTCTCCCGACGTTCCGGCCTTGATGTTCTCCTCCTGGTTGAAGCTCAGCGTGGCCGCTTCTGCCGGCGTCACATCCCCCGCCGGGGTGTGAATCACGGCGGTGGCAACCATTCCCTTGGTCAGCGAGCCGGGGTTATCGATGGAAATTTCCACCTCAAAGAGCACCGCGCCCTCGTCGGTGATTTTGGAAATGCGCTCGATACGGCTGACCGTTCCCGTGACCAGCGCCATGCTCTTGGGGATGGACACGTCGGCCGTCTGCCCCACCGCGATGTCGTCTATGTAGGCCACGCTGTAGTAAGAGACCAGCTTCATGCTGGAATCATCGGCCAAAACGCCCAAAACCTCTCCCTTGGAGACAATCTGGCCCTTCTCGCAGTTGACCGAAAGCGTTTTGCCGGAAAATTCGGCGCGCATGTCCTGAGAGGCGATTTCCTCCTGCACCAGCTCCACATTCTTATAGGCCTGGTCCAGGCTGGCCTGATACTCGTTGAGGTCGGTCAAAATCTCCTCGTCGTTGACCGTGAACAGGGGGTCTCCCACCTCCACCTGGTCGCCGACGCTGACAAAGACCTCCAAAACCTCGCCCTTGGCAAGGCCGGGCACGTCCTGCTTCTCCTGAGCGGTGACGGAGCCCGAGCCCTGGACTTTGGTCTCAATGGTGCTGATGCTGGCAAAGGCCGTCATCATCTCGGGCGGGGGTTCTTTTTTGAAAAAGAGGCTGTAAATCACGAAGCCGATGGAGAGAACCACGGCTGCAAGCAGACCCCATAAGATAATTCGCTTGATGTTTTTCCCCAGCTTGCCCTTCTTTTCCGGGGCAAAGGTCAGGGTTTCCTCCAGTGGGGGCTGCGTAACGGTCTCCTGCGCCTCTGCGGAAACCTGCTCCTGCAAGGGCTCTTGCGTGGGTGTCTGTTGCATGGTGCTTCCTCCTTAAAGACGTTTCTGGTGGATGTGTGCATATCCTGTTGACGTTTTGTGTTCTTTGTGTTCCCACACGTTACAAGTTTACTTAGACGAAGTCTTCGTCCGAATGTTCCGGCTCCCCGCCAAAAAGCCGGCACTTAATTTTTGCGCCGCCGCTCCGGCGCGCAAATATCCCCGGACGGATACCTGCGTCTGCCGCACACACCAAAAGGCCCCCTGCTTTCGCAGGGGCCCCGGGGCGCAGGCTGCCTCCGAACGAGGCCGCCTGCGAAGGCCCTGCCCGCCGCAGGGCGGGCAAGGCCTGTTTGTCACAGCAGCTTGTCAAGCTGTTCCACGCGCTGTGCAAACAGCGCGAGTGCCTGCTGCACGGGGGCTGGTGTGGCGAGGTCAACACCGGCAACCCGCAGCGCCTCCAGAGGCGGCACACGGCTGCCAAGCGACAGGAAGCGCAGGTAGTCTGCCGCACCATCCTGCTCCAGAATGCGCTGGGAGAGCGCCTGCGCCGCGGCAAAGCCGGTGGCGTACTGATAGACATAAAAATCATAGTAAAAATGCGGAATGCGCGACCACTCCTTGCGGATTTGGGCGTCGAGCACCACACCACTGCCGAAATAATCCGCGCAAAGCGAGCCGTAAAGCTCGTCGAGCAGCTCGGAGGTCAACGGCGCGCCGCCCTCCACAACCTCATGGGTCTTGAGCTCAAACTCGGCAAACATGGTCTGCCGGAAGAGAGTGGCACGGAACTGTTCGAGCGCATGGTTGCACAGATACGCCCTCTTTTTCCTGTCCTGCCCCGCTTCCTTTTCCAGATATCGCAGCAGCAGCGCCTCGTTGACCGTGGAGGCCACCTCGGCCACAAAGATGCTGTATCCCCGGTAGATAGGCGGCTGCTCCCTGTTCGAAAAGTAGGAGTGCATGGCATGCCCCAGCTCGTGGGCCAGGGTGAAGACCGACTCTAAGTTGTCCTGATGGTTGAGCAGGACAAAGGGATGGCAGGTGGGCGTGCCGTTGGAGTAGGCCCCGCT
>ERZ857998.767-NODE-767-length-42319-cov-41.826495_pt1 | contig 42319 bp, 37 predicted proteins | sample MGYA00519954_ERZ857998 | MGnify/ENA primary metagenome ERZ857998 (study PRJEB31778, sample SAMEA3449424) | human gut metagenome | biome: human gut; feature: human-associated habitat; material: faeces | place: United Kingdom | collected 2010/2012 ...
TATTCCTTAACTTTGATTAACTCTATTTTTTCATACGAAACTTTACACTATCAATTCATAACTCAATATAGACATGATATATATATTGTGAAATTCTTCATTTATAAATAATGCATCTCTTTTTATCCCCTCTTCTTTAAACCCACACTTTTCATACATAGCCTTGGCCCTTGGATTATAATCAAATACCTCAAGTTCAATCCTATGTAACTTCAAATTTTTAAAAGCATATTTTAATACTTCTTTAGTAGCTTTATATCCTATACCTTTATTAAAATTAGTTTTATTGAAAATAGCTATTCTATAACTACAACTTTTATATTCAGCATCAATATCCATAAGAACACATTCTCCAATTATACTATTTTTATTATTACATATTAAAAAATGTCTTCTAGCTGAATCATTACTACTCTTTACTATAAATCTTTCTATTTCTTCTTTATTTGGATAATGTGTAGTTCCTGTATAATAAAACATATCCTCATCAGGACTTTCAAATCCTTCCTTCCAATACTCATCTAAATCACTTATTTCTAATAATCTTATGTATATCCCCATATTTATCTCCTCTTCATAGTAATAACTTATAACAATTATAACATATTTTTTGCATATAAATACCATTATAAATTTTACTTTTAATGGCATTTTATGTTAATATATTAATGTACTATTAATTAAATAAATGGAGGAAAATAATAATGGATGCTTTACTTGAAAAATTAATTAGTGCACTACCTATAATAATTATAGTAGTTGTAGTGTTAATTCTCTTCTTATCATTTTGGAGAAGAGTTCCAGCTGACAAAGCTATGGTAATAACAGGTCTTAGGAAAAGGGTTTTATTAGGTAGAGGGGGATTAATGATTCCTATTCTTGAAACAGCTTCTACTATTTCTCTTGAAAATATCTCTATGACTACAGACGTAAATGAAGCACCTGCAAAACAAGGTATATTTGTTAATATAGTAGGTACAGCTGTAGTTAAAGTTAAAAATGATACTGAGAATGTATTAAAAGCTGTAGAGCAATTTTCTAATGGTGGAGAAAAAAATACAGTTAATGTAATTAGAACCATAGTTGAACAAATTTTAGAAGGTAAACTTAGAGGAATAGTATCTACTTTAACAGTAGAGCAAATTAATGAAGACAGAGCTTCTTTTGAGCAAAGAATAGAAGATGACATAAGAAATGAACTTGAATCTATGGGATTAGTATTAATTTCATATACTATTTTAAAAATCAGTACTCAAGGTGGTTACTTAGAAAATAGAGCAAAACCTCAAATTGCAGCTGCAAAATCTGAAGCTGATATTGCAGAAGCAGAAAGAAAAAGAGATACTGAAATTAAAACTGCTGTAGCTACAAGAGAAGGTCAAAAAGCAAAACTTGAATCTGAAACTGAAATTGCTCAAAGTGAAAGAGATAAGAAATTAAAATTAGAATCCTTTAGAGCAGAACAAGATAAGGCAAAGGCTAATGCCGACGTTGCATATAAATTGCAAGAGGCTGAAAATAATGCATTATTAGCTGAACAACAAGCAGCACTTGCTGAAAAAGAAGCTATAGTTGTAGAAAAGAAATTAATAGCTGAAGTTAAAAAACCAGCAGATGCTAAAAAATATGAAGTAGAAGTTGAAGCTGAAGCTAATAAAATACAAGCCATAAAAAAAGCAGAGGCAGAAGCAGAAACTATAAAAGTTAAAGCAATTGCAGAAGCTGAAGCCAAGAAAATACAAGCAGAAGCAGATGCAGCTGCTATAAGAGCAAGGGGACTTGCTGAAGCAGAAGCCATTAAAGCACGTGGTCTTGCTGAAGCAGAGGCTAAAGATAAATTAGCAGAAGCTATGGCTAAATACGGAGAAGCTGCAATTGTAGAAATGATAGTTAATAGATTACCAGAAGTAATGAAGGAAGTTGCTAGCCCACTAGAACAAATAGATAAATTAACTGTTATCGATAATGGTGGAAATCAAGGTGCTTCAAAAGTTTCAAAAATAGTAACAGATGTAGCTGCTAATGGATTTGAAGTACTAAAAGATCTAACTGGTGTTGATTTGTCTCAAGTAATAAATGACTTTGTAAATAAAAAATCAGCTCCAATAGAGCCTAAAACTGAAATAATTGATGCTGAAAGCACAAATGTAAACAATGACTAAAATCAATGCATAATGCATAATTAAGGTAGTAATTTGTACCAAATTACTAAAAAATAATGTAATAATAAAAACTCCCTCTAAAAGGGAGTTTTTTCCATAACTCTTACCTATTACTTATTCACTCTTACCTAATTAATAGTTATTTTCTTTTCTTCCTTAGATGTTTTATATGATCCTACAACAAAAAATACAATTGCAAACAATAATATTGTAAATAAATATTTGTAAGTTTCACTAAAACTATATCCTTGCTGAATATCTGATATAGATTTCATTGCCCATCTTACAGGAGTAAAATAGGATATTTTTTCTATTAATGGTGGCATTATTTCAAGTGGAACAAAAGCTCCTCCAAGCATAAGAAGTAACATATTAGCAAAGTTAAATATATTAGATGCCTCTGTTTTATTTCTAGAAAAAGCACTACAGCATAATGCAAGACTTATTGAAACTAATCCTACTAAAACAAGAATTATAAATAGTTGAATATTTCTTAACCCCGTTTCTACATTTAGTAGATTTATACTAACAATTCCTAAAACCACTTGAATTAGTATAGCTATATATCCACTTATTACATCTGCTAAATAATATTCTGAAGTTCTAACTGGTGCCATAAAGATTCTCATATATATATTCTCATCTTTTTCATCAAAAATTCTATATGCAGTCCTCATTCCCCTAATTAGCATAAACATAATTAAAAAACCAATATATATTTGACTTGAAGAATAATCAGAATGTAAATCATTTAAGCTTTCTTTATTTATACTAAAAGAAATATTACTACTATAATTATCTAGTGCTTTATAATATATCTCTTCATTTTTATCACTTGCTAAAGAAATTTCTCTAACATTATTCATCTCCATATTAACTAATTCTTTAATTAAGTTTCCAATTCCATCATCTTCAATAGCTGTAATCTTAATTTTACTTTCATTACCATCAATAATTCCCTTTTCAAATCCATCTTTTATCTCTATTACAACATCAATGGCATTTTCTGAAAATAAGTTTTTAACATCTTCTTTATTTATTGAATTTACATTATAACCTTCCTTGTCTTTTAAGAAATCTATAATAAGATTACTGGTTTTACTACTATCATTATCTATTACACCTATCTTTATATATCCTGAATTACCCCCAATAACCATTAGCATAAGATAAAGAATTAATACAGGAGCAAGCAATCCAATTAAGAAACCGAATGGATTTTTTAATATATCAACTCTCAAATTATTCTTAATTAATACTAATATGTTTTTCATTCCCCTTATCCTCCCTTCTAGTTATTAAGTAAATTATTATTACAGTAACAACTAAAGTTATTCCTCCAAAGGTAAGCCAATTAATTAACAAACTATTGTCATTTGAATAAATATATCTAAATATACTGTTATTAAACCATCTTAGTGGAGATATTTTAGTTATTATATTAAATATCCCCTTCATATCTCCATATATTGCCATATATCCACCACCTAAAAAGCATAAGACTGGAATAACTATATTTTGTAATATTGTTACTGCTACCTTATCATCAGAAGATATAATAGGTATTATAGTTCCTAATGCATTTACAATAATTAAAAATGGTATCATAGCTAATGGCATTATTAATAAATTGTTTCCATAATTAACATCAAATAAAATATTACTTAAAATATAAGTAATTAAAGAAACTCCATAGGAAAATATGAAAAACCCAATAAAAGATGCTAAATAATATTTTGATGTTGATATTCCAGATAGCTTTATTCTATCTTTTATATTATTTTTTTTATCATGCTTTAAATTAAATAGTGGATAACTTACAAAGTAAAATAGCATAAGCCCTATTTCTGCAACTCCATAATAGTCCATGGAGCTTGGACTCTGTTCATAAGGTATATTTTCTTCTTCTATAAAATTAAAAGTATTATTACTATTAATTATTTCTTCAGCCTTTAATGGATTAATGGTATAAACTTCTGTTATTGCATTATATCTATCAGAAATACTTTCTATAATTTGATAAACAATTGATGCTCTAATAGAAGAATTATTATTAGAATACATTTCTATATTATTATTCTTTAGATATAATAATATGGCTCTGTTAACCCTAACCTCTTTTTTTCCTTCATCAATATTACTGATTTCTTTTAATTCTATATTTTCTAAATCTTTGCTTCCTTTTACTACATCTATAAATGTATTAAAGACTTCTTTAGTTTTTTCATCACCTTCATCAATATAATAAATTGATAAATCTTCTATAGCTACATTATTATTCTCTTTATCAAAATAATTAGATGTGGCACTTCCAATTAAAAATACTAGGAATAAAGGGAAAAATATCATAAATATAAGGTTTTTTCTATCTCTAATGCAATTTAATATTGTTGCTTTTATAATTGCAGTCATAATACTTCTCCTCCTAATCTCTTAATTTTTTTCCGGTTAATGATAAAAATACTGTTTCTAAGGTAATTTCTTTAAAGCCTATATCATTTATAATTAAATCTTCATTAGATATTTCCTTAATTATCTTACTTATATTATTTACTTCCTTTGCTGATGTAATAATCACATTATTATTATCAATAGAAATATCTATAACTCCTTCAATATTTTTTAAGTTTTCTAAATTAACCTTATAAATATCCTCTACTCCAAAGCTAAATATTTTTTTATCACTAACTATATCTTTTAATTCTTCCTTAGTTCCCTCAACTATAATCTTACCTTTATCTATAATTGCAATTTTAGTACATAAGCTCTCTGCTTCTTCCATATAATGAGTAGTATAAATTATTGTAACCCCTTCTTTATTTAATCTTTTTACAGCTTGCATAATATTATTCCTTGATTGTGGATCTATTCCTACTGTTGGCTCATCCATTATTAATATTTTAGGACTATGAACTATTGCACAAGCTATATTTAATCTTCTTAACATACCACCCGAAAATTCTTCTGCTTTTTTCTTTTTAACATCTAAAAGCCCTGTAAATTCTAAAGCATTATCAATTGCTTCATTCAATTTTTTTCCTCTTAACCCATACAATTCTCCAAAAAACTTAACATTTTCATAAGCAGTAAAATCTCTGTAAATTGCTATATTCTGTGGAACTAGACCTAAAGATTTCTTAATATTTTTGTTACTTTTTCTTATATCTTCTCCTAGTATCTTGATTTCTCCTGAAGTAGGAAATAATAATGAACAAATTAAACTAATTGTTGTACTTTTTCCAGCTCCATTAGGTCCTAAAATTCCATATATCTCTCCTTCTTCTATGGATAAATTAATATTATCTACAGCAATATTATCATCATATTTTTTTACTAAATCTTTAATTTCTATAACCTTCATATTTATCCCTCCACCTTCTTTAATTTTATTATACAAAAAAAGACCTTGCTAAAACTCTAGCAAAGGTCATCTTTAATATATGACATAAGTCATATATTGCTTAAATTCCTTTTAAATAATAAATTGCAATTTGTGTTCTATGAGTTAAATTTGTTTTTTGTAATATAGATGTTATATAATTTTTAACCGTTCCTTCTGAAATATAAAGTTTCTTTGATATTTCTTTGTTACTTAATCCTTCTGAAACTGCCTTCATTACCTCTAATTCTCTTTCAATAAAAATACTCTCATCTATTTTTTCTTTTTTATCTATTGATGATATTAAATTATTGCTAAGCTTATTTAATATTTCTTCTTGAATAACAGCTATTCCATTATTAACAAGCTTTATGGTTTCTATTATTTTATCAGGTTTGGTATTTTTAAGTAAATATCCCTTTGCACCATTTCTTATTCCTTCGCTTATATATTCATCTTCATCAAAAGTAGTCAAAATTACTACTTTAGTATTTGTATTCTTAGATATTTCTAAGGTTGCTTTTACTCCATTTATTAATGGCATTCTAACATCAACTAAAGCAACATCAATAGTATTTCTTAATAAGAACTCTACTAAGTCATTACCATTTTCAAAAGTATCTACAACTTCAATTTCATTATCATAAGATAAAATAATTTTTAAACTTTCTCTAATTAATTCATCATCATCAGCAATTACCAATTTTATACTCATACTTCCCCCTAATATGGAATTAAAATAATAACCTCAAAGCCATCCTCATTATTAATTATTATTTTACCATTTAAATTACTTACACTTTCTTCAATATTTCTTAATCCAATGCCCTTTTTTATTTTTTCACATCCAAAGCCATTATCTTTAACTTCTAACTTTATAAACTTATTTAAAATTTCTATTTTAATTTCTATTAAATCACCATTAGAGTATTTAATAGAGTTAGTAGTTAATTCAGTTATAATATGCATAAAAGTTATCCATAAACTTGCAGTAATTTTATCTAAATTTCCAATATATTTTACTTTCCCCTTTATTTTAGTACCTTTAATTTTTTCATCTAGTATTTTTTTTATTCTATTAATTCCAAGTTCTTCTTCAGAAGGATTTATATTTCTTAAAGTCATTCTTATTTCATCCATACCTTTTCTTAGATTATTAGTACAAGAGTCTATCATAGAAAATCCTTTTTCTTTGTCCTTATCTATAATAAACTTAATTGCCTCTAATTGAAGTAATGTTCCAGAAATAGTATGACCTATTTTATCATGTAGCCTTGAAGATATATTATTTCTTTCCTCTAATCTTGCTGTTCGAAGAATTTGCTCTTCTATATCTCTTTCATCTGCTATTTTTTTCTGTAAATTATATATTATCTTTCTATAATTTTCTTCTACTTCATTCATTTTTTTTATTTTATTATCTTGAATTTCATAAATTAATATAAAGATCAACATAATAATTAAAATTATAACTACATTCTTAAAATTTTTATCATTTAGTAAAAAAATTAAAGGTATATTAGCTAATACTATTCCCAAATATATATTCTTTATTTCTTTTTGAAAAAATTCCACTAATAAAATGCTGAGCATTAATACTGATAAATTTATATAATTAGTAGCAAATACAATAACGATAATAGCTTCTACTAAAGATAATATTTTAAATAAAAAACCATGTCTTATTACAATTTCTTTTGTAAATATAACTATAAGATATAAAAGAATAAATAAAACTATTACTAAGCTTATCTTATTAGTTTCTATACTTGTCCACCCTACATATACACTTAATATAAGCTTAAGTAAAATAAATAAATCATAGCTTTTAATTATAACACCCCCAAGAAAAATTAAGAATGTAAAATAAAGAATGAAGAATTAATAAAGAATTGTTGATGTAATAAGTTGAAAATTACTTTAAATTTATTTTAGAAAAACTCCCTAAAAGGGAGTTTTCTCCTGAATTATTCCATTCTTTCATTTTTTAACTCTTTAATTATTTCACTTTAACTTTCTATTTTTGCATCAGAAAATTTTCCATAGCGTTTTACTATATTAATAATTACTTCTACTGCTTTTTCCATAGATTCAACTGGTACGTATTCGTATTTTCCATGGAAGTTTTCTCCTCCAGCAAAGATATTTGGAGTTGGTAAGCCCATAAATGATAATCTTGCACCATCTGTTCCCCCACGAATTGGTCTAATATTAGGAGTTATATTTGCTTCTATCATAGCTTCATTTGCATTTTCTATTATATGCATTACAGGTTCTATTTTTTCTTTCATATTTCTATATTGGTCCTTAATTTCAACAACTACTGTACCTTCACCATATTTATTATTTAATTCTTTTTCAATTTCTTTCATCTTATTTTTTCTTGCTTCAAAATTTTCTGTAAAGAAATCTCTTATAATATAATTTAATGTTGAATTTTCTACTGTAGCATTTATATCTGTAAGATGATAAAAGCCTTCATATCTTTCTGTTTTTTCTGGAACTTCATCTAGTGGCAAACTATTAATAAATTCATTTGCTACCATAATAGAATTTAACATCTTGTTTTTAGCATAGCCTGGATGAACATTAACTCCTGTGATCTTAACTTTCACACCTGCAGCATTAAAGTTCTCAAACTCTAACTCTCCTATTCTTCCACCATCCATAGTATACGCAAAATCTGCTCCAAAGCCTTCCACATCAAAATGATCTGCTCCTTCTCCTATTTCTTCATCTGGAGTAAAACCAATCTTTATATCTCCATGTTCTATTTCAGGATGATTAATTAAGTACTCAACTGCTGTCATTATTTCTGCAATTCCAGCCTTATCATCTGCTCCTAAAAGTGTATTTCCATCTGTTGTAATAAGCCTTTGCCCTATATATTGTTTTAATTCTGGTGAGAATTTTGGAGATAAAACTACAGAATCATTTAATTTAATATCTCCCCCATCATAATTTTCTACTATTTTAGGATTTACATTTTCTCCACTATAATCAGGTGCTGTATCCATGTGAGCTATAAATCCTATAGCAGGTAGATCTTTATTACAGTTTTTATCTAAAGTTGCATATACATATCCATACTCACTAATTCTTGCATCCTTTAGTCCTAATTCCTTTAGCTCATTACATAATATTTCAGCAAGCACTAATTGTCCTTTAGTACTTGGAGTTACTCTTGTTGTTTCATCTGATTTTGTATTTAACTTAACATATTCTAAAAATCTTTCTTCTACTTTTTTCATAGTGTCACTCTCCATTCTACATTGTTTTATTACTTATTTATATAAATTATACTTTTAAATAAAACAATACTTTTTACATTATTTATCTTATACTCTATATTTTAGCACAGTACAGTAAAATATTTTTATAAAATATTATTAAAAACATAAAATAAATGTTAAATTAGTCCCTTTACCTAATAAAAATATGGAGCTATCACATTATCGAATTAATATCCCTTAGTGGTAGCTCCTGTTTTATTTATGAAATTCATTTAGATAAACTTAAATTCTCTATATTAGTAGCAATTTAGAAAACAAAGTACTGTAGTCAATAATAACACAATTACTTAGATATTCACTTAATCTACATTGCAGTTAATCCACCATCAATAATAAATTCAGATCCTGTTGAATATCTTGATTCATCTGAAGCAAGGTAAAGAACTAAGTTTGAAACTTCTTCTGGCTTAGCCATTCTTCTCATTGGAATTTGCTTAGCAAACTTCTTAATTACTTCATAGGATTCTCCTTCAGTAACCATTGGTGTTTCTATTATACCTGGATGTACTGAGTTAACTCTTATTCCATATGGTGATAATTGAAGTGCTGCTGCCTTTGTCATTCCACGAACTGCAAACTTCGTATCTGTGTATCCAATTGCACCCCCTACCATTCCATTCATAGATGAAATATTAACTATTGAAGCTGTTTCTACTTTCTTCATAGAAGGAGTTAATGCCTTAATTCCAAGAAAAACAGATACTTGATTTATATCTACTATTTTTCTATATTCTGCTTCAGTCATTTCTATAATAGATTTATTCATAGATATTCCAGCATTATTTACTAAAATATTAACTGGTCCAAATATTTTTTCAGTTTCTTCTACAACTTTATTCCAACCTGAAGCATCAGTAACATCATGTTTAATGAATTTTGCATTACTACCTAATTCTTCTTCTAATAATTTACCTTCTTCTTCATTCAAGTCTGTAAAAACAACTTTTGCGCCTTCCCTTACAAATAATCGCACATGAGATGCTCCCATTCCACGTGCTCCTCCTGTAATAATAGCTATTTTATTTTTTAAACGTTTCATTCATAAATCCTCCTTAGTTAATTTTAAAATTTATATTATATATACATTTATTAGTTTTTATTATCCTACTTCTAATTCTCAAATATATTAGAAATATAAAAAGCAAATACTTTAACAAAAGTGGTATCTTATATTTCCTAATTTTATTTTAATGATCCAAGTTTCTAATATATCTAGATAAAAAAAGGTTGTCTCACTAAATAATAATGCGACAACCTACAGTAGTAGTATTAATATTTATTTGAATTTGATATTATCTAAAATTATATTTTGTAACTATACTTTCTCTATTTGTAATTACATCATTATAATATTCATAGAATGATAATCCTAGGAAACTACCTGTTACATTGTATAAATTTTTATATCCAAGATTTTGTAATGCTAAAGCTGCATTATAGCTTCTTTGACCTGTTCTGCAATGTAAATAAACTGGAACATCCTTTGGTATTTCATTAACTCTTTCTCTTAATTGACTTAATGGGATATTCTTTGCTCCTTTTATATGTCCATTTTCATATTCTCTAACTTCTCTTACATCTATAATATAAGCATTACTTTCTACTAAGTCTCTTACTTTATCTACATTAACTTGTTTGAAATCACCATTCAATAAATTAGAAGCAATGTATCCAGCATAGTTTACAACATCCTTAGCTGTACTATATGGTGGAGCATAACAAAGTTCTAAATCCTTTAAGTCTTCCACTGTACCACCTAGTTTAATTAATGTAGCAACTACATCAACTCTCTTAGCTACATCACCCATTCCAATAGCTTGTGCTCCTAAAACCTTTCCTGTTGGCACTTCAAATAATAATTTAAAATGCATTGGTTTTGCATCTGGCATAATTCCAACCTTATCATTTGTTATTAATCTTACTATATCATAATTTATATTCATATTTAAAGCTTTTATAAGGCCTTCATTTAATCCAGTAGATGCCGCATTATAATCAAATACTTTTATAGCTGAAGATCCTATATAACCTTTATTTATTCCCTTTTTACCATTTATATGATCTGCAACAGATCTTGCTTGCTTCAAAGCTGGACCAGCTAGTGATATTTTTGTAGTGCTATGAGTTAATGCATGATAAACTTCTATTGCATCACCAACTGCATATATATCATCATCACTTGTCTTGTAATTAGAGTCAACTTTTATAGCTCCAGTTACTCCGATTTCAAGTCCTGCTTCCTTTGCTAAAGTTGTTTCTGGAGAAACACCTATTGCCATTACCACAGCTTTTGCATTAATCTTCTTACCAGAATTTAAAACCACTTTATTTTCTTCAAAGTTTTCAACTTTATCACCTACAATTAAATTAATTCCTTTATCATAGATTTCCTTATGTAATATTTGAACCATATCATAATCAAAAGGTTTTAATATTTGATTTAATGCTTCAATTAATGAAACATTATAGCCTGCTTCTCTTAAGTTTTCAGCAGCTTCTACTCCTATAAATCCACCACCTATTACTGCTACGTCTTTAGCACAAGAGCCTTAACAAATTTATTTAATTTATCTATATCTAAAACATTTCTAATTGTAAATACATTAACCTTATCAATACCTGGAATATTAGGTACTATAGGCTTAGCCCCTGGAGATAAGATTAACTTATCATAACTTTCCCTATAAGTTTCTCCAGTTAAATAATTTTTAACTTCAATTTCCTTATTCTCTTTCTCTATTAAAGTTACTTCACTATTTACCCTTGCTTCAATATTATATTGTGATTGAAACTTTTCTGGACTCATAAGAACCAACTTATCAGCTTCATCAATTAATCCACTTAAATGATATGGAAGAGCACAGTTTGAAAAAGAAACATGAGGTCCCTTCTCAAACATAATAATTTTATCCTCTTCACTTAATCTTCTTAATCTTGCTGCTGCTGAAGCTCCACCTGCAACTCCACCAACTATTAATATTTTTTTCATCCTAAAACCTCCTAAAATTAGTGAATAGTTAATAGTGAAGAACCAAGAGTTAATAGTTCTTGTAAAAACTTAGCATGCTAAGTTTTCTTAATTTTTATTTCTTTACTCTTACTTCTTACTTTTTACCTATTACTTCTTACTTATTACCTCTTACTTTTTACCTATTACTTATTACTTCTCACCTATTTTCTCTTGCTTCCAACATAAGAACCTACGCCACCTGATACATTTACAACATCAAAGCCCAAGCCTATTAATTTACTACAAGCTCTAGCACTTCTAGCTCCTGATTGACAAATAATATGATATTCCTTATCTTTATTTAGATATTTTTCAGGGCTTTCTAAAAGTTCTCCCATTGGTATGTTCTTTGCAGTCTTTATACTTCCACTTCTATATTCATAAGTTTCTCTTATATCAATTAAGTTAATCTTACCAATTAAATTATCAATATCATTAACATTTATAACCTTTCCTGTACTTCTATTAAATAAACCAAACATTTAACCATCTCCTATGTAATTTCTTTGTTAATTATATTTTAAATCAAAAATAATAATTTTTATGTAACTAAGTCACAATAATTGAAATTTTTTAACTATTTATATATAATTTTAATATTGAAAAAATTTTTTGCGTAGAAGGTAGAAATTATGATAGCTAAAAAATTATATCAAACTAGTGATTTTGAAAATATAGTAATAAATGATATTCCATTAATAGATGTCCGTGCACCTATAGAATATGAAAAAGGCGCTTTTCCTAATAGTATAAATATCCCTATATTAAATAATGAAGAAAGACATATAATTGGAATTTGTTATAAAGAAAAAGGTAATGAAGAAGCTACTAAGCTTGGATATAATATGATTTCTGGAAAAGTAAAGGAAGATAGAATAAATTCCTGGATACGCTTTATAAAAGCAAATCCAACTACTGTAGTTTATTGTTTTAGAGGTGGTTCAAGATCTAGAATAGCTCAAGAATGGATAAATGAAGAATTAGAAATAGATATAAAAAGAATATTAGGAGGCTATAAAGCTTTCCGTAACTACTTACTAGATTCCTTATCAAAGGAAAATCAAAACTATACTCCTATAGTTCTAACTGGCTATACAGGTTCAGGAAAAACAAAATTATTAAAAGAAGTTAAAAACTCCATAGATTTAGAAGGAATCGCTAATCATAGAGGTTCTTCCTTTGGTTCTCATGTTACTTCACAACCTACTCAAATAAACTTTGAAAACACTTTAGCTTATGATTTAATAAAAAAACAAAATATAGGTTATAAGCATTTAGTTGTCGAAGATGAAGGAAAAAACATAGGTAAAAACTTTATTCCCCAAGAGTTTTTTAACTATTTTCACTCTGGAAATATAGTTCTTTTATCTTCAAGCCTTGAAGAACGAATAGAAAATACATTAAAAGAATATGTTATTGAATCTCAAGGTGAGTACATAAACATTTATGGATGTGAAAATGGTTTAAGCGAATGGTTTAATTATATATATTCTAGTATGGAAAGATTAAAAAAGAGATTAGGTGGAGACAAATTCAAAAAAGTTATAGATGAACTTGAATTTGCTTATAAAAATCAGCTATCTACAGGAAACATAGATTATCATAAATACTGGATTGAATTATTTTTAAAGGAATATTATGATCCTCTTTATAAATATTCTTTAGAAAAGGTAAAAAATAAAATTATCTTTAACGGAAATTATAAAGATGTAAAAGAATATTTAAATGCTTTAAAATAAATAGAGGCTTCCTAAGCAGCCTCTAATCTTTTCTAAAAAATATAACTATCTTAATTATATAAAAATTCATCAATTAACTTTTCTATGTCCTTAATTTTCCACTTTCTATCAACTAAATTATTTCCTTTTTTTAATGTTGGATGTAATTCATGATAGCTTTCTTTAGTACTATCCTTATAAATTATTCCTATAGGTATTCCAGTATCTCCAAATTCTTCTGCCTTTTTAAGTGCTTCATATTTATTAGTATAATCATAACTATCATCTAATTTATAAATTCTATCCTTGTACCATTTAAAAGTATTTACTTTATTAAAAATTACACAGGGTTGCATAATATCAACTAAGGCATATCCCTTATGATTCATTGCTTCTGTAATCATTGATTTAAGATGCTCTTTATCTGCTGAAAAACTTCTTGCAACAAATGTAGCTCCAGCACTAATTGCAATTGCTAATGGATTCATAGGTTCCATATATACTCCTTCAAATTGCATTGAAGTAACTTGGCCTTTCCCTGTTGTTGGTGAACCTTGTCCTTTGGTTAATCCATATATTTGATTATCATGAACTAAGTGAACTATGTCTACATTTCTTCTAATACAATGTAAAAAATGGTTTCCACCTTCTCCATAAGAATCTCCATCCCCACTAGTTACCACTACCTTTAAATTTTTATTAACCATTTTTATACCTTGTGCTGGTGGTAATGCTCTTCCATGAAGTCCATTAAACCCATTAGATTTAAGATAATGTGGAGTCTTAGCTGCTTGACCTATTCCCGAAACTAATACTACATCTTGGGGTTCTACGCTTAATTCTGCTAATACCTCTTTTAAAGCTATTAGGATTCCAAAGTTACCACAGCCTGGACACCATGCAATTTCATCATTACTTTTATAAATATTTAAGTCTAACATTAAAACTCCTCCCTTCTTAGTATTTCAACAATTTCATTTCCAGTTATTTGCCTACCATCATACTTTAATATGCTACTACTCATTAAAATTCCAGTTTCTTGAGTAATCAGTTTTCCTAATTGACCTGTATAATTTTGTTCAACATTTATAATCTTCTTTGCTTTATTAGCATATAGTCTTAAAGTTTTCTCTGGGAGTGGATAAATATCACCAAAAGTTAAGGCAGCAATTTTTTCTCCTTGGCTACTTAATTCATATATTGCATCTTTTAAAGCCCCATAAGTTGAGCCAAAACCTACTAATAGAATATCTAAATCTTCATTTCCAATGAATTCAGGTTCCTCCATCTCTTCTTTTATTAATTGAAGTTTTTTCATTCTCTTTTCCATTTGAGAATTTCTTACTATAGAAGATTCAGTAATATGAGCTTCCTCTGTATGCTCATCACTATCCACTAAAACAGTTTGTCCCTTTGAATTTCCCGGTATCATCCTTGGAGATATTCCATTTTCAGTTAACTTATATCTCTTATAGTCTTCTCCTTCTTGCAATTCTTCACCATTAGATATATATCTATCTATCCTAACATTACTTAAATCATATTTAGGAATTGTTATATTTGCATCAGCTAAATATTGGTCTGTTAATATAATTACTAAGGTTTGATATTTATCAGCTAAATTTAATGCCTTTACAGTTTTATAAAACCCCTCTTCTGCATTTCTAATACTTATTACAGCTCTAGGAAATTCCCCTTGTGCAGCAGTTAATAAAAAACTTAAATCACTTTGTTCTGTTCTTGTCGGTAATCCTGTTGCTGGTCCTGGTCTTTGTGAATCTACAACTACAACTGGTGTTTCTGTTATTCCTGAAAGTCCAAAAGCTTCTACCATAAGTGAAACTCCCCCACCTGAGCTTCCAGTCATAGCTCTTGCTCCAGCATAGGAGGCTCCTATAGCAAAGTTTATAGCTGCAATTTCATCTTCTGCTTGATCAACAACAATTCCTATTTCACTTTGTTTCTTAGATAAATATGTCATTATACTAGTTGCTGGTGTCATTGGGTAAGCTGAGTAAAAATCTAAGCCTCCTGCTATTGACCCTAAAGCTATTGCATTATTACCATTAATTAATAAATGATTAGATAAATCTTTTCCCTTGGCTTTATATTTTGAATCTATTAATTTATATCCAAGCTTAACTGCTTCAATATTCTTATTAATAATCTCCTGTGATAATTTCTTATTAAAAAATTTCTCTATGCCTTCTATTTCTAAAGAAAAATATTTCAGTATTACCCCTGCTGCTACTGAAGTAAAGGCTTTAGATAAGCTAAGTCCCTTTGCTAATTCTAGTAGTGGCAATTTTAATATTTCTTCATCATTAAGTTTTATACTTTTATCAGCTATTATAATACCATCTTTGTTTAGCCTTTCTTTATGATATAAAACAGTATTTTCATCTAAAGCAAGTATTAAATCTAATTTATCTTTATGAGCAAACACTCTATTTTCTCCAAATCTAATTTGTATAAAATTATGTCCTCCCCTTACTCTTGACATATAATCTTTGTTTGAAAATAAGTAAAATCCTGACCTTTTAATGACCTTTTCTAAAAAATCACTAATTGTATCAAGACCTTGTCCAGCACTTCCTCCAATTAATATATTGTACTCCATTTAATTCCCTCCTTTTATATTTACTTTCTAAAAGATTTCTTTTTTAAATTGAAGTATTTCTTTTTTCTCTTTAGTGCTATATGTTATTTCCTTATAATCTATATTAAAAGAATAATTGTATTTTAATAATTCTTCTAAAAACAAAGTAAACTTTCCATTTTTATTACTTATATATATTTCTTTAATTTTTCCCTCATCAATGAATTTTATTTTTCTACTACAATCCTCTATATTATCTATATAAATTAACGGTCTAGAGAAACTTTCTCCAAAATCTAGAGAATAACAACCATATATATTATTCTTACTTATCCAAAGCAAATAGATAACATTGTTCAATTCAAGAATTAAACAAGATGATAAATTTTCCTCTTCATATATATTAAGTTCTCTTTGCTTATATCTATTACTTTCCAAAGAGTTATACTTGTAAATTAATAATTTTTTCCCTTCTTCATTAATAATAAATAAGGAATGAATTTTATTATCAGTTATGCAAAATGATGAATCTATATATGAGTGATTTGAAATGAAAATAATTTTATCCATAAGCCAAGTATTACTCTTTATGTTATATGTTTTAAGTATTATTTTGAACATATTAAAGGAAGTACTAAGTATTATTAAAGATATATATTCTTTGTCATATAAAACCTCATAATTTATATCTATGTCATTTTTTTCTTTATATATTATTGAGCTTTGGGAATTAATATTATTACGGAAATATATTGAAGTTGAATCGCTATCTAAAGTATAGAAAATAAAAAATATATCTTTTAATAATATAGCTTTAATATTAATTGGAGTGATAAATTTATGTTTAATATAAAAAATAGTACTGTATATCAAATTTCCACTATTTAAAGTGCACAAAATAATATTGCCTATTAAGTCTTGATATATTAAATTGATATTCCTATTATAATCTTCAACAACATACAAATATTTAAGGCATCCTTTAGTTATTATTTTCTTGTTTATAATCTTATTCTCAATAAGCTCCTCATAAATAATCCCTACTTTTTCTTTGTAGTAAAACTTTAATAATCTTTTATCTTTAGTTCTTAATAAAAAATTATTATATTCTTTGTTTTTCATTTTATACCTCACTTAACTTATCTTTAATTTCTTTAGATGGTATAAAAATAAGTTCTTCTTTTATTGCATAAGTTGAAATAATAGAACTTACATCAAAAATAATAAAACTATCCTTTATATATGGAAAAGACATAATTTTACTAGAGGATTTCACAATAAAATCCAAATCATCATTTTCCTCTTTTGATATATATAAAATAGCCTTTTGTTTTCCACATAAATTACCTTTTATATTTAATATTTCTTTATTAGAATCAATGCATTTTATATAATATGGAATTATAAAATCAAAATACAGTATTATATAATCTTCCTTATTACTTATATATTCTTTATTCTTACTTTCTTCAATAACCTTACAATTTTCAAATCTTATTTCTTCTATATTTATTTTTGCTGCATTACTTAATTCAATTTTTTCTTGCTGAAAAATTATTTTTTCTTTGTAAGTAGATAATACTTTATTAGCTAAAATAACTTCACCTGAATTATTATCAATATTAGACTTGTTACTACTTAATATATCATCATTATTATAAGAATCTTTTTGAATAGCTACTATATCATAAGGACTTGAATCTTTCTCCATAAATTTTAATGTATTTATTATTTTTTTATTATTAATATCTATTAAATCCAATGCTCCTCTACCAGTATTATCCTTGCTAGTAGCTAAAAGTATATCATTATCTTTTAAAGGTTTAGTTTTTTGAGGGTTACTTAAAGAAGTTTTCAAATTACCTATAATACTATTTTTTGAAGTATCTATAATTTCTATTCTATTAATACCTGAATTCACAATATAAAGTATTCCAAAATTTTCTTCAATAGATGTAATATTAGATCCTGGAGGAAAGCTTATATATGATATTTCATCAGTATTAAGATCAATTAATGCTAAATTACCATTAAGTCCTAATTTGCTTATACCTTTATTGCCTATATACAAAAATCTATCTTCTTCTCCGATACAAAAACAATTTGGATTTTCACCTATATTTTTATAAGTTTTTATAAGTCTTAGTGATTCTGTATCATAAATCTTTACTTCATTTTTAAAAATATCTAAAGTAAAAAGTTTACTTCCATCCTTATTTATCTCAATACTATCAATTGCAATAAATCCACTTATTTTATCAATTATCTTATTTTCTTTTAAGCTGTATATGTATACTTCTTCAATATTTGAAATAAAAATTTTTTGAGAGATGGAATCCACTTTTACATGACCGTTATTAGGAATATTTAAAGTTTTTATATCTTTAGTTACACTATTAATAATAGTAATCCTATCATTCCTATCAGTAGCAATATATATATTATTTTTATTATCTAAAGCTATTTCAAAGGGTCTTGGTCCAACTTTAATTTCATCTATAATACTTAAACTTTCACCATTGATTATAGAAATCTTATTAGTTCCTAAGTTAGATACATAAATAATACTTTTACTTATTGCATTAATCATGGATTCCTCTTTCCTCCCTCTTACTCTATTAATTCATACTCCTCTTCTTTACCATTCTTTATAATTTTAAATACAGCAGTTGGATAAATATTATTTCTATCAATCTCTATCTTAATATTCTCTCTATCCTCTTCTTTAATTTTTAAAGCTTGTGTACAACTTATATTTATCTTGTTAGGAGCTGTTACTAGCTTTGTTTTTATATTTTTAAGCCTTAATCTATCATATATATAGAGAGCTCTATAATGTGAAGTAAAAACCATTATATAGTCATATTCATCTACTTTCATAATTTTCTCCAATTCCTTTTGCAATATATATTTTCATTTTATGATATTATTTTTTATACGTTCCCACTAAAGTTATATCCTTTTTCTAAGTAGCTTTTCCATTACAGATTTATTTTTCTCTACTTCAAATTCTTCATTAATCCTCTTATTTTCTTCTATTAAGGAAGATACTTCTTTTTTTATTAACAAATTTTCTTCTAAAATTATTCTATTTTTGTTTTCTAGTGTACTTTTTAAATCAATTTCTTCTTGAATCTTCCTATCCTTTATTATTAATTCCTGAGTAATATTATTTAACTCTTCCTTAAGCAAATTTGTTTCATCTAAATATTCTTTTAAATCAGCTTCAATCTTTTCCTTTTCAGATTGTGATAAAGATATATTGTTTCTTAATCTATCATTTTCTTCTTTTAATAAGGATATCTCTTGTTTAAGTCCATTATATTCATCCATTGTAATTTCCTTTTGAGATAAGTTAAAATTAATATTTTTTATCTCATTTTTTAGAAATTCAATCTCATCAAGATATAAATTTATTAAGTGTGCTAATTTTTCTTTTTCTATATTTAATAAATTTATTTCATTGGTTAATGATTCTATTTCCTCATTTAATTTTTCATTATCACCTTGTATTTTTTTTTGTAATTCTAAAAAAATATTACTATTTTCTTCAGCTTTTCTTTTTTGTTCTAAAGCTCTAGCTAATTGCTGACTATATTTTTCTATTCCCTGTTGATTTTTTTGCAATAATATATTTTGATGATATAACTTATCTTCTAACTCCTTATTTTCTTCTTTTACTCTATATAGTTCTGCTTTTATTTTCTCAATATCTCCAATGCTAGAAATATCTCTATTAATATTTTTTAATGAATTGCCATATTCATTTTTCTCACTTACTATTAAATCTTTAGGATCATATAAATATATATCTAATCCTGTTGTAGCATAAATGCTTTTTCCTTTTATATTTCCTTCTTTAACTTCACTTATATAAGCATTACACCTTTCTATTTTTATATTCTTATCTCTAATATATTTTTTCTCTGATTCCCACTTATCTCCAAGAAAAATTGAATAGAAAATTTCATTATTTTCAATCCAAAAAGAATATGTTTTATTCCAAATATTAATTAATAAAGGTTCACTAATATTGTTTTTTCCTTCATATACTCTAAAGTATTTAAACCTTCCTGTTGAATCAATTATCACATGATCTAAGAAGTAATATGAATTTTCTTTAGATCTATTTAAAATATGAATATTCTTTCTATCTAACTCTACATCAAAATATACTTCTTCTCCTTGTATTCCATAAAGCCTATTAGAAGGTAACCACTGCCTATTTTGATAAATTGAGTAATTTAAAGATAATTCATCACCTTCGTCTGATAAGTAAAATAAATAAATTTCATTATTATTACTTAAATTAATTAGGTAGTATTCCTTTAAGTTTGGTTTTAAAATTATATCTTGTAATTTATTGTTATTGCTCTTATTTCCATCCCATATACAATGCATAAGTATCCCATGGTCACTGCCATCTTCACTAGCTAAGGAATAAAAAATATGCATATTTGTGCCAATTATTTTGATTTTAATATTTTCAATAATATAATTATTGTCTTCTATTTTATCTAAGACCTTACCAACCCATTTTTTATCTTTCATAGTACAGTATCTTAATTCACCTTTAGTATTAGAATATACTAAGTGTATTCCTTCGCTGTCATCTATAAATAATCCAAAGCCTGTTACCCTACTGTCGATTAAGGTTTCTTTTGTCCACTTTCCTTCTGTATACATAATTCTATAGTTTAACTCTTTATTGTCATTTACTGAAAATCTCCATAAATTATCTTTGTAGTCAACATATAGCCATGGATATAACCCTCTCATGCTCACCTCTCCTTTTTATATAAATAATCTATATGAAAAAATATATACATAAACCATCTATAAAAGTATATTTATATTTATTTTATATTATGCTGTTTTAAACTATAAAAAACTTTTCCAATGATCAATTTTTCATATCACCACTTCATTACTATTTCATATCATATATTGTGAGTAGTAAAATGATAATTTAGTATTTTATAAAGGAGAGTCTATATGTCCATTAACTTTAAAAAATTTATGCCTCGTCCAGGACTAGTAAACAAACAAGGCCGCTTACCTGATCCTGCTGAATTAGTATGTATAGAAGTACCTAAGGTATTTGACCAATGCTTAATTAAAAGATGTCTTGTATATTGTGATGGTCCAGATACAAACACTACTGATTGCGAATTAAGAAGTGACCCACTTGAATCACCAAAAAGATATATTTCAAGTAGAGACTTTAAATTAACTCTAAACAATGTAGATAAAATTCCAATTAAAAAACATCATGACTATAAAAAAATAGTATTAACCTACACAATATCCTTCTATTCAGATTATCTTGACTGTGATGGAAAAACTAAGAGCGAATATTATGAAATTAATAGAACTGATACAATAGGAAAATTCTATTGTCCAGATTCAATATCTCAAGCTACAACTACGCTAGGTGATGAAATTTGTGATAATAACTTAATTAAACTTGAAATGGTTGCAGAAGTATTACATGGTGAAATAGTTACAGATGAACATTGTGATGAATTTTTAGATATTACATTAGGTTATTATATTGTAGTTAAATGTGAATTACTTGTTCAACTTTTAATACCAGCTTATGACTATTGCCCAGTTCCAAAAGTTGCTTGTGAAGATGAACCTGAAGAAGATCCATGTGAAGTATTTGATAGGGCTCCAATTCCTAAGTTCTATCCAGATCAACATTTAGATCCATTATTCCCAGACAATGATTCCTGTGAGGAAGAGCCCTTAAATTAATATTTTTTATTTCTACTTATGAGGTAGTAATTAATCTAATAATTTTTATACTTTTATAAAAGTACTTAAGTAAATAAAATATATGATAGTTATGTACTAAAATGCAAAATGGAGCTAACTTTATCAGCTCCATTTTTAATTTATTTTAAAAATTTCTTTAGCTATATTATTTGCAGCTATAACCCCACTTTGCAACTCTCCTTGTTGAGTTCCATGCTTAGTACTTGTACTATCCCCTGCAAAGAAAACTCTATTATTAAGTTCAGAGCTTATACTAGAGTAAGAATATAAAGTTTTATCTTCAGGTTTATATATAGTAGAAAATCCCCATATATATTGCACATCAGACCAAACTAATGACTTATAATCTAATAAAATATTATCTAAATATCCTTTTGATAAATTATGAATATTTTCAATATATCTTATAGTATCATTTATTTTTATATCATCAGTTAAGTAAGAAAATTCATCTGCTTTATCTCCAATACTACTGCTTGCAAGCAATATGCCTGGTTTCTTTAAAGATCTTCTTATATCTACACAAGCTTTATTATTTTCATCAAAATAAATACTTTCACTATTTAAAGGATATTCAACAGAATAAATAGGCAAATCTGTTATTGTCTTTCCCCCTATTATTCTTTTATTATTTACTCCTTTTTCCCAAAACCTTTCTTTCACATATAAATATATTTTTTGAGAATTTTTTAATTTTATCTCATCAATTGCTGCTAATTTATCATTACTAAAGACTGAAATACCCTTTATCCTCTTTATACTATTAAAGGGTACTGTAATTAATAAAAAATCAAAATCTTCATTTGATTCTAATTTATTTTCTAAGTCTAGATATCTTAAACCTATCTTATCTTTTTTATGATAAATTTCCTCAACAGAATAGCCTAATTTAACATTAACCTCTCCTAATTCTTCTTTACTAATATTAGAATAATATTTAGAATTTTCTTCCGTTATTGCTCCATAAATTGCTTGTGGTAATTTTATCATTCCACCTAAAATATTATAATTATTACTAAAATCTAAAGTATATTGTTTGTGTAAAAATTCTATTAAGCTAAAATCATACCATTCTTTAATTCCATTAATATATCCTATGAGATTTATAGCATCTCTACTAAAACCTTCTAACTGAAAAGCTTTCTTTAATGTTAATTTATCTAAATCTACTATTTTCTTTGAATAATTCTTTTTTATCTCTAATAGTTCTTTTCTTTCCTCTACAGTTAGTTTCATTAAATATTTATTATATATATTTAAATGCTCTCTAGTTTTTAATTTTATTTTATCTATCTTTGTTAAATTATACTTTGGTAAAATATTTTTTGATATTTGTTTTTCTGTATTATAAGAAAAGTTATTTCTCAAATAAAAATTTTGATTTTTATTAATGCAAGGGTACGTTTTTAAATTAAATAGATTAATATAATGCCATGTTGTATAGTGAGATATTGGAATACTACTTTCTCCAAATTCTCCGTAATACTTATTTAATCTATCAAAGTAATGAGTATAAACCCTTCCTCCAACTCTTTTACTTGCTTCAAAAATGGTAATATTACAACCAATCTTTTTTAACTCATAAGCAGCAACAAGCCCAGCTTCCCCAGCACCAACTATTGCTATCTTTACTCCTTTTCCATTATTGCTATTACATATACTTGTTATATCTTCTGGAGGACTTAATAATTTTATTATATTTTCTAAATCTTCCTTTCTATTTTCTTTCTTAAGTTCATTTTCAAGAGCAATATATCTATCATAATCACTAGGTGTATTTAAAAGGTTCTTATTTCTTGAATTATACTCTTCCATCAGCACTTCACATCCTAATGCTATTATTTACATATATAATATATATGTACTTATTGATTTATTATTTTGCTTTATAAATCTTTATAATATTTTTAATAAATTCATCTATATCCTTTGATGTATTAAAGCATCCTGGGCTAATTCTAACTGTTCCTATATATTCTGTTCCAATAACTTTATGAATTAATGCAGCACAATGATATCCTGTTCTTACAGCAATTTCTGCATCATTTAACTCTTCACCAACAATTGAAGCATCAATACCTTCTATATTAATAGATAGTACTGATAATCTATTTTTTAATGAAGTACTTCCATAAATCTTTACAAAGTCTAACTTTTTTAATTCTCTTATAAGTTGGTCCATTAATTGCATTTCTTCATTATAGATATTTTCTATTCCTATTTTTTTTATAAATTTTACCCCTTCGCATAATCCTACTATTCCTGGAGTATTTAAAGTTCCACTTTCAAATCTATCAGGTAATTCCTTAGGCTGATCTATAGAGTTTGATATACTTCCAGTTCCTCCTTCTTTAAATGATTTCAGTTCAATTCCCTCTCTTATATATAATGCTCCTGTACCTTGTGGCCCAAGAAGCCCCTTATGTCCTGGGAAAGCTAATAAATCTATATTATCTCTCTCCACATCTATACTAATGGAGCCTGCACTTTGAGATGCATCTACTATAAACTTAACTCCATACTTTTTTGCAATTTTGCCTATGCTATTAATATCTTGTATACTTCCTAGTACATTAGATGCATGATTAATTATTATTGCTTTAGTATTAAATTTTATTTCATCTTTTATATCTAAAGGATTTATAAATCCTGCTTTGTCTGATGATATTAATGTTACTTCTACTCCATGTTTAGCCATTGAATTCAATGGTCTAAGAACAGAGTTATGTTCAAGAACTGTACTAATAACATGATCTCCTTTCTTTAATAATCCTTTAATTGCTATATTTAAGGCTTCCGTAGCATTATGTGTAAAAACTATATTGAAAGGATTTCTTATATTAAAAATTTCAGATATTAAATTTCTTGACTCCATTACCTTAAGTGCAGATTTAATTGCCATATTATGAGAACCTCTTCCTGGATTTGCACAATAGTTTTTCATACAATTAATTACTTCTTCATATACCTTAGAGGGCTTTGGAAAAGAGGTAGCTGCATTATCTAAATAAATCATTTTACCACCTTTTATTAATACTCTAGTATATTATATTAATGCTATTAAATTTTAGTTCTTATTATACATATAAATCTCTTTACCTAATAAATAAATCTCCTAATGAAAAACACCTGGAGATTTAATAATAATATCTCTATAAATTTATAAGAATCCCAGATATGAAAATCCATATCTGGGATTCAATTTATACTAATTATAATATATATTATTTTTTATATTATAGTATTTAATTAATATTCTTCGTAATAGTGTTCTCTTTTACATTCATTACATCTATTTGACTTACATGTTGATATTGCTCCAAGTGTAGCGTTGTTAATAGGAAGACCAACTGTACCAATTGCAGTAGTAACTGTTGCTACTGCTGTATAAGTGCAGCAATCATTATTACATGAATCAGAATCACAAATAAAGAATGAAAAAGTTCCTGCTGATCCTGCTGCTGCTGGTATAAAACTCCATACTGGTCCAACAGGAACTGGAGCTAATTGACATCTACATTGTTTAAATATTTGTATATTAATTGCTCCAGATGTAAATCCTGTAGGAACAACTATATTACTTGCAAATTCTAACTTAGTAGTTGGATCACACAAGCAAGAAGTATCTAAAGTAAGTGATGCAAGAGTAAATGGAGTAGCTCCTGCTGCTGTACCAGCTGGAATTGTAACTGAACTTGGGCACCCACATTTTATAATTGTTGGACATTTTTCTTCTATTCTTTCTTTTCTTCTTTCTTTTCCACAAGAATCATAATAATATTTTGACATTGAATTCATCATTGAATCCTCCCTTTAATAATAGAAATAATTATAATTTAACATTCTTTTAATATAACGTTTTACCTGTTACCATTTAAGTTTTCTTACATAAATCATCTTCTGTACTTTATAACCAACTTAATTTTTTAATTTAATGCTTCAGCTACCATTTCAAGATTAATTATAGTAATATTTATTTTAAAAATCCCAAGATGACTAGTCCATCTTGGGAAATATCTCGAGATTTACTGCAAATTACATATTATTAATTTATAATATAACTATCTATCAAAATCTCTTCTACATTTGTGACAACTATTTTTACAAGTTGCTATTGCTGATAATGATGCATTATTAAATGCTGCTCCAGCTGTAGCTGCTGCAACACCAGTAATTGTTGCAACTACTGTGTAAGTGCAGCAATCGTTATTACAACTATCGCTATCACAAATATTAAATGAAGGATATATTGCGCCTGTAAGTGTAGTTGTTGTTAATGCTCCAACTACTGGCCATGAAGGTCCAATTGGAGTTGGAAGAAGTTGATTTCCACATTGCTTAAATACTTGCAAACTTACTCCTCCAGTAGTTAATGCAACAGTTGAAGTAAAAGCAGCTGAAAAACTTAATCTAACAACTGGATCACATAAACAAGAAGTATCTAAATTAATAGAAGCAATTGTTATAGATGTAGTTCCAGTAGTTAAAACTGGTAATTGTATAGTACTAGGACATCCACATTTAACTATTGTTGGGCATTTTTTTTCTTCTCTTCTTATTTCTTTTCCACAAGGCTCATGGTAGCATCTTGACATTGAATTCATAAATTGAATCCTCCTCTTTTTTATTTAGTAAATCTTTTTTATTTAATAAAAATATTTATAATTTAGTATTTATAGTTTTTTATTTCTTTTTATTATTTTTCTGTCTTACACTATATTTTTATATTTTTCTTTTGTTCTTCTGCTCTATATTATCTATCTTCATCATCACATTCTTGAAATAATGGCTCTAAATTTTGATCTGGATAGAATTTAGGAATTGGAGATTTTTCAAATCTTTCACATGGATCTTCTTCAGGTTCTTCTTCACAAGCTTCTCTAGGAACTGGGCAGTAGTCATACGCTGGAATTAATAGTTGAACTAATAATTGGCATTTAACTACTATAAAATAGCCTAAAGTAATATCTAAAACTTCATCTCCAGCCTCATCTTCTATTATTTGTCCATCTAAAGCCTCAGCTACCATTTCAAGCTTAATTATATTAGATTCTTCACAAGTAACATCTTCGTCACTACTTGCTGAAATTTGAGCAATAGAATCTGGGCAATAGAACCTTCCAACAATATCTGTTCTATGAATTTCATAAAATTCACTTTGGTTTATGCCACTATTATCAATATAATCTGAATAAAAGCTTATAACATAATTAAGAACTAATTTTTTAAAGTTTGGGTCCCCCTTAAGAGGAATCTTATCAACTGATAATAGTCTTACTCTAAAGTCCCTACTTGAAAGATATCTTTTAGGATTTACTAAAGGATTGCTTCTTAACTCTTCATCAGTAGTTAATGAATCTAGTCCGTCAGCATATACTAAACATCTCTTTATTAAGCATTGATCAAAAACCTTTGGAACTTCAATACAAACTAACTCTGATGGATCTGGTAAACGCCCTTGCTTATTTACTAGTCCAGGTCGTGGCACGAATTTCTTAAAGTTAATGGACATATATTCTCCTTTCATAAAAACTACAATACTATAAAATGATTTTTGTAATTATAGTACATATTATGATGTATTATAAAAGATGTGATATTTAATTGTCTTATGCTAAATTTTTTATTTATTTTTTTACAAAAAAACTGTACCAAACATTATTTGCTTGGTACAGTTTTTATTAAAATTACTTATTTAAAGCTTCTAATAAAGTTTCTAAATTTAATCCATGAACCTTTGCTGCATCTTCAATGCTTTCTGCTTGTGCTGATGGGCATCCAATACATCCCATTCCAAAACTCATTAATATTTCAGGAGCATTTTCCTTCATTCTTACAACTTCACCTATTGTCATGTCCTTAGTTATCATACTTTTCACCTATCCTTATATTATTTTAGATACAATATTTATTTTAAAATATCTTAATTGTTATAAGCAATATTTATTTTTTAATTCTTCTAAAATAGATAAATTTTCATCTTTTATATTTAAAAATTCATCTTCGAATTCGTTACATTCCTTATTGATTAATTTAATAGTATCATCTTTTAATTCTCTTTGTGCAAACTTGTAAATTATATTATCTTCTTTGTGAATATGTCTTTCTAAAAGATTAGTATAAGCTACTGCATTTGCAATGATATCAAGCTTAGCTTCATTATTTCCCTTTTTGAAATTTTCTAAAGCTTCACTTAAACTTGTTATATATAGTCTTCCTAAATCATGCTCAACTAGCATTCCATATTTAACAACTTTTTCAGCAGTTTCTCCTATTTCATCTACCATTCTATTAAATAGCATTATTTCTTCCTTTTTATGATGATGTGAGTCTGCATAATTTCTTACAAAAGATATTATTTTATTGAAGTCATCAAAATTAACATCTTTTCCTTCTAATATAGAGTAACATGCTTTTCTTACTATCTTTAGCATAACCTTTATATTTTTATGTTCTTCCATCATTAATTCTATTGCATCCATATTTGTCACCTATACTCTTTCTATAGAAAATTCATTATTTTCTAAAATGCAATACTTATAATTATTATTAATCTTATTAACAAATGATTTTATCCATAAGTCTCTTAGATTATAAAATAAGTTAATATCTCCACCTACAGTATCCCAAAGCTCTTTATGTACACAAATTCTTCTTTTCCAAATCAGTTTATCTTCTTCTTGTGATATAACTTCATTCACTCTATCACATGGCATTCCATCTAAAATATAGTCATTAATTGCATTATATATATCTAAAGCATCATTTACTGCTTTTTCTGATTTTATAACTTCATTTGCTGCTTTTAGACCTTGTTCTATATATAAATCTTTTAACTTTTCTTCACTACCTTCTTTTTTTAAAATATTAACAGTCCATGTTGCAAGTCTATATTCTGCAGAATGGATTTTATCTTGAAGCCATCCATGTATATTGGAAGTATCTATCATTTCTTCTAAAGGAAGCTTGGGTAATTTTTCACCGTATCTATTATTAATTTCAGTAGATAGTACTTCTACATCTAACCCTTCCTTTTTAGCTAAATTAATTATTTCCTCTTCAAGATCTTCAAACCAAACTATCTTATTAAATAGCCAATAATGTATTTTTCCTAAAAATAAGCTCATATCTTTCCTCCAAGTATTTTTATTTTCTAAAGATAGTTTACCATATGTATTATAGACTTTCGGTAACATAAGTTACAATTTATAACTTATCTATTAATTCTAAATTTAATTTTTTTGCAAAATCTTCTCCCATATATCTATTTCTTAAATCCTTAGGTAAATGTGCATCTACTCCTAAAACTCTTTTTACATTATACTCTTTAGATAACTTCCAAAATTCTTCTATAGGATACAAATATCTTTCCCCTAAATTATATTTAACTTTCCCTCTTTTAAAGCCATTTATATTTATTTCTATTGGGAAATTCAATCTTTCTGCTGCTTCTAAAATTCTCCTTGAGGCTTTAATTGCATGCTCATCCCAATCTCTATATCTAACACCAAATAAATCTGGATGAGCTAAACAATCAAAATATCCACTTTCCATTGACTTAATAACATAATCAATATAAATATCTAATATTTGTGGAGTTAGTTTTATTCCCCCTACATATGTCCATTGACCCTTATATGGGAAAAAGTGTACACCTAGTATTAAATAGTCAACATTATATTTCTCTCTAAATTCATTATATAACCAATGATAATCTTCAAAGTATTCACATTCTATTGATTTTTTTATAGATATTTTATCTCCATACTTTACCTTTGCATCATCTATTTCTTTAAAGTATATAGGCAAGTCTTCATAATTCATTCTATTTTCATTATCGATATTCTTTCCTGGATGTGGTAGATGGTCAGATATTCCTATTTCATCATATCCTTCTCTTATTGCTTCTTTAATATAGTCTTCAATAGTACCATCTGCATGATTACATCTATAATTATGTGTATGATAATTAGTTTTCATATTATCACCTGTCCCTTGTTTAATTATGTTTAAATTATGTTTATAATAACACATAAATAAAAAAATCAGCAAATAATAAAAATCTTCTTTTAGACCAAATTTTCCCCATTATAAATTCTTCTATTATATTTTTTTATTAACTATAGCCTTTTATTATACTATAATAAAATAAATGCACTTACAAAGTATTAAAAAGGAGGTATTATTATGAAATTTATTGACTTAAGAAGTGATACAGTAACTGAACAACCAATTTTTATGAAAGAAGCAATGTTTAATGCAGAAGTTGGTGATGATGTCTATAGAGATGATCCTACAGTTATTAAGCTAGAAAAACTAGCTGCTGAAATTGTTGGCATGGACTCTGCTTTATTTGTTCCAAGTGGAACCTTTGGAAATCAGCTTGCATTATTCACTCACTGCAAAAGAGGTAGTGAAGTAATAATTGCTGATTCTAATCATATTATTGCCCATGAAGTTGGGGCAAGCTCTGTAATTGCTGGTGTACAGCTAAGAGCTATAGATGCTCCAAATGGTGTATTAAATTCAAAGGAAATTGAAAAAAGAATACGATTTGAAGAAGATGATATTCATTTTCCTTCAACATCACTTATTTGTATAGAAAATGCTCATTCTAGTGGAAATGTGTTAACTATTGAAAGTATGAAAGATATATATACTGTAGCTAAAAAATATAATCTGCCAATTCATTTAGATGGTGCAAGATTATTTAATGCTTCAACAGCTCTTAATGTTGATGTTAAGGAAATCACTAAATATTGTGATACAGTAATGTTCTGCTTATCAAAAGGATTATGTTCTCCTGTTGGATCTATTTTAGCTGGAAGTAAAGATTTCATTGATAAAGCAAGAAAAAAGAGAAAACTAATGGGTGGTGGTTTAAGACAAGCTGGCTTTTTAGCTGCTGCAGGAATAGTTTCTTTAGAAGTAATGACTAAAAGGTTAAAGGAAGACCATGATAATGCAAAATTATTAGCAGAAGAATTAAGTAAAATACCTGAAATTTATGTTGATTTACATAATTTAAAAATTAATATGGTTTTCTTTAGCTTTAAAGATAAAAATATAGATACTAAAGAATTAGTTAAATATTTCCTAGAAAATAATATTAAAATTAATGATGTTGAAAATGGTCTTATGAGATTTGTTACTCATTATTGGGTTACAAAAGATGATATATATAAAATCATTGAAGTACTAAAAACATTTTTATATGAAAGATAAACAAAATTATGGGGCTGTCTTGACAGCCCCAATTTTATTTAATTAATACTATTCTGTTCTTAATGCCTCAACAGGATCTTTTTTTGATGCCATTACTGCTGGTATAGATCCTCCAATCATAGTTAAGACAACACTTATAACTACTAATATTATAGCATGAACTGGATTTAAAACTGCCACTCCTTTTAAATCAGTAACTTTATATAATATATTATTTGTCGGGAAAGTTAAAAGATAAGCAATAACTATTCCTAAAATACCGGAACAACTTCCTACAATAAATGTCTCTGCATTAAATACTCTAGTTATATCTTTCTTCCTTGCACCTAATGCCCTTAAAACTCCTATTTCCTTTGTTCTTTCAAGAACAGATATATAAGTTATTATTCCAACCATAATTAATGAAACTACTAAGGATATTGCTGCAAATGCTACTAATACCATAGTAATTGCATCCATAATTCCACCTGATAAACTTACGAATGTACTAGCCATATCATTATATATAATTACATCTTCTTTATCTTTATCTTCATTCCAATCATCTAAATAATCTGTTATAGCTTCTTTAGTAGCAAAGTCCTTTGGATATAAAGTTATCATATAAGGTGTTGAAGTTGCACCTATAGAAGCAAGAATATTTTCTTTAGTATTTGTATTACTCGAGTCTGCTCTATTACTGTCTCTTTTAAAACTTTCTCCAGTAAATACATTGTAGTCAACTTCCTCTTGTGCCTTTACTACTTCAGAATTTTTAGCATCTTCTATGAAGTATTTACTTAATTCATCTGAATAAGATAATCCTGATGATAATACTGGAATAGTTACATCCTTTTTCAACCTTAAAATACCTGTTATCTTTAATGGTATAGCTCTTTCATTATTATATATTTCACTCATATCATTTGGATTTCCTGCTAGAGTATAATAGTTCCCTAGTTTTTTATAATAATCATCATTTAAGATTGCCTTTATTTCATATCCCAATATATCATTAAAACTAATTTCTTCTTTATTACTGTCAATTCCTAATGCATCTAAGACAGCAGTATCTAATTTATTATATTCATCTACTACTAAAATTAAATCATTCATTGTCTGTGGATAACTACCTGCAAGTAAGTCATATGAAGTTTCTAAATACCCTTCAGAATTATTATCTAACTTTATTGGGTAGGAAGATAAATTTAAATCTGAAGCATTAATTGGAGTTGCTACACTTCCGTCACTTTTTAAAAAATTCATGTTGACTAGACGAGTAAATGAAATCCCTGAAAGTAATGTATCATCAATATCCTCAATATATTTTACATATTCTTCCGTAAGTTTATTAGTATGAATAAATGTATTTTCTTTACTATTGTAAGGATATATTACGTCTGTGTCAGGATACTTGCTAGAATCTACTTCTTCCTCTCCTAACATTTCTTTTCTCATTTCCTTACTATGTTCCATCATTGTATTTATATCAACTTCAGCTGTTTTCTGGCTTATCATAATAGGGAAACCTGATAAAGTATCTGATTCAAATATATCTATTTGCCTGTCAAATCCATTAGATAATGATAGTATTAATGCTATTCCTATAATACCAATACTAGAAGCAAATGCAGTTAAAAATGTTCTCCACTTTTTAGTTCTTATGTTCATACCTGATAATTTTAATGCTGTAAAAAAGCTCATACTAGTTTTCTTAAGACTATAAGAGCTATTACTTTTTTCTTCTTCTAAAGGATTAGTATCTGAAATTACATTACCATCTCTAAACTCAACTATTCTATCTGCATAATCTCTTGCTAATTCTGGATTATGTGTTACCATTATTACTAATTTATCTTTTGCTATATCTTTTATAAGATCCATTATTTGAATACTAGTCTTAGTATCTAATGCACCTGTTGGTTCATCTGCTAAAATTATATCTGGATCATTAGCAAGAGCTCTTGCTATAGCAACTCTTTGCATCTGTCCACCTGAAAGTTGATTAGGTCTTTTATGTATATGATCTTTTAGTCCAACTCTTTCTAATACTTCCACAGCCTTTTTATGTTTTTCTGTTGCTGAAATTCCACTTAAAGTCATCCCCATTTCTACATTATCTAAAATGCTTAAATGACTTATTAAATTGTAACTTTGAAAAATAAAACCTATACTATTGTTTCTATATGCATCCCAGTCTGAATCCTTAAATTCCCTTGTAGACTTTCCATTAATAATAAGATCTCCACTATCATACTTATCTAAACCACCTATAACATTAAGACAAGTAGTCTTTCCCGAACCACTTGGTCCTAATATGGCTACAAATTCACTTTCTCTAAAATTTAAGCTTACCCCATTTAAAGCAACTTGTTTAAAATCACCCGTTATATAGGATTTTTTTATATTTTTTAGTGATAACATGCTTTTCCTCCTACTACGTTTTCTATAATATTTTTAAATTTTTCAACTATAAATCATATAATATTTTAGTATTATGAACTAAATATGAAATAATTGAATGCATACTTATAATTATACCCATTTAGTGAATTTATGTTATAAACTTAACAAAAAAAGGAAGATTTTATATTCTACTTATTACATATTTCTAAGGATAAACTCTAGCATTTTACTTCCTACAGCCACAACTTCTTCCATATCAAATTCTGAAAAATCATGAGTAGCACCTTCTAAAGTAATTATATTAGCCTTATTATTTTTACTTATTAACTTCTCATATAACTTTTCAGCGTTATTGTATGGAACCATAGTGTCTTTTTTACTATGAATTATTAAGGTGCTTGGTTCATTTTTATCTACATAATTAATAGGACTATATTTATTTAAAACTTCTTCTTTTCTATCTTCAACTGAATTAATAATTTGTTGCAAATCCCAATTAACATTATTCATGTCTAAAGTCATTAAATCAGTCGGTCCAAAAAAATCAATTAAATATTTCACTGAAGATGAATAATTTTTAAGTTCTTCATCATCAACAAACTCATCATCATCACTATATGCTGCCATTAAAGATAAATGTGCACCTGAAGATGCTCCTATTATACCTATTTTATTTTCATTAAAGTTATATTCTTCCTTATTTTTATGAACCCATCTAATAGTATCTTTAACATCACTTATTTGTTTATTAAAATTTTCTTCACCCCTCATAAGTTCATAACTTGTACTTATTATTGTATACCCTTCTTCTTGAAAAGCATCAAGTAATGGCGATATAACACTTGGAATTTCTTTATTACCATAAACCCAACTTCCTCCATGAACATATATAATTACTGGTGAACCATTTTTAAGCTCCTTTTTAGCCTTAAAAATATCTAATGTCAAAGGTACTCCGTTTGTATTTTTATATTCAACTTCACTATAATCTTCAATAACATCTTCTTTTATTGAAAAATCAATCTCTGACAAAACTTTAGACTCTTCTACAAATTCTGAATACTTATTAAGTATATTAATTGTTAACTTTATTTTATCTCTAATTAAAAATGCAAAACCACCTAAAGCTAAAGTTATCAATAATACTACTATTCCTAAATATTTAAAAAATTTCTTCATAAGCCCTCCTATATAATTTAGTATCTATAATTTATTTTATCATTATTTTATGTTATATTTATAAATAATACCTAAAAATTTTAATAGAATATAATGATATTATAATAAGGAAGTGATTTTATGAAAAAGAAAGTCTTTCTTTTGTTATTCTCTCTATTTTTTTCTATAATATTAATTGGTTGCAATAAAAATACTGATAATCCAAATTCCAACAGCTCAAATAATAACAATATTGAGGATACGAGCAATAATGAGAATGAAAATAATGAGAAAGAAAAAAATGAATCTGAAGAGTTAACTAAAGCTCTGAGAAAAGTAAGACTATTTTATTTTGATACTGTAAATTATGAATTATACTATGTGGATAAAGAAATAGAAATTGAAGATAAGGCAATAATAAAAGCATTGACTAAGGAACTACAAGAATATTCACCAAATAATAATTTTTTGAATCTAACTGACAAGGTTGGAATAACCTCAGCTACTTTAGATGAAAATAGTGGAATTTTAAAAGTAAAATTTTCATCATCTTATGTAAACGAAATGCTTTTAGGTTCTTCGACTGAAAGTGGTTTGTTATCATCTTTACTTGCTACTTATGGCTATAATTTAAATGTAGATAAAGTTGCTATATATTTCAATGATGAATTATATACTTCTTTAAGAGGTGAATTACCTAATGGTTATTTTGATGTTGATTATAGCTCTGCTAAAGCCTACTCTAAAGATACCTATACTAGTGAATCTAGCACCCCTGAACCAAATATTAAAAATATAAATTGTAGAATTTATTATTATAACGCTAATGATGATATTTATTACTTTAAAGATAAAAATATAGAAGTAGTTGATAGTGCTTTAGTAACAGCATTAACTAAAGAAATTAAAAATATACCTAGCAAAAATTTTTTTGACTATAAAGATGATTTATCTGTAAAATCTGCAAAATTAAATGGTGATACATTAACCGTTGACTTATCTAAAAATTATTATAACATATTAACTAGAGTTGGCTCTGGTGCTGAAGCTTCAGCTTTAAAGACACTAGCACTAACTTATAGTTACAATTATAATGTAGATAAAGTTATAATTTTAGTAGATGGAAAACCATATAAAGGTAGCCATCTTATGTATGATCCTAATGAACCTATAAATATAAATGTAACTAATATTAAAGAACTCCAATAAAAAAAAGGAAATAATTCTTCATTCTTCAGAATTATGAATATTATAATTTTACTAGTTAATATAATATTGATACTTTATATGCTTAATTTTAGTTGCCGTCGCAAGCTCCAAGTCACACTAGCATCATATTTTTTCTTTATACTATAAGAATTTATCTATCAACTATCACTTTGCCCTCTGAGTCTAAAAGAGGTGTTACTCCATTCTGTCCAGTTCCAACAGTCATTAAATAATTAACACCAGTTTGAGTATCAACAACTATATATATTGCACCAAACCCTAATGATTGTTCATCCTTAATTATAAATCGTTTCTCTTTCTTATCTTTTCCAAACATATAAACTCCTTCATTAAATTATTTTTATTTATAAATATTTTTTAGAATAAATTTTTCTTTGCTTTTTATAAGGTCTTCTGTAATTATTAAATTCATTTCTTTGCTATTAATTCTTATATCACAAATTCTAATACTTTGTTCTCTAATTAAAATATCTAAGTATTGTTTTACCATAAGGGCATTCTTTAATGTTAAGTTCTTATTGATATAAAGTTCTCCTATAGTATTAGTTAATTCTGTTCTTGAGTTTTCATCTAATATATATCCCTTACTTTCTAGAATTCCTAAGGCCATATTAATTAATTCCTCTTTACTATAATCATTAAAGTTCAACATTGATGAAAACCTATAGTTAAGTTCTGGATTTAAATACATAAGTTTTCTTATACAATCTTTTTGACCAGATAACGCTAAAACTGTGTTATTGCTATTCTTATCCATAAATTTTATTATATCTTTTATTATTTTATTAGAATAAGGTTCTAGTAAAAATTCTGCTTCATCTATATAAATAACTTTACCTATTTGTTTATTTAATAATTCTTCAAAGGATGCATTATTATTTATGCACTCTATAGCATTATCTTTATTTATTTCTACTATATTTTTAGCTTTTACTATTCCCATACTATATAATGTCTCTGAAAAAATATTTAAAACTGTTTTCTTTCCTGTACCAATAGCTCCAGTGAAAATTATATTCATATATCTATTTATATCAGTAGATAAACCAAGTTTTCTTCTCTTTTCTTTTACCCTAATTAGCTTATATTGTTCTCTTAAGAATTTCTTTGCCTCTTCATTTCCAACTAAGTTATTTAAATGTTTCTCTAAATCAAATTCATTATCATATTGAGATGTATTTAATTTTTCTATATCCCTTGCAGTTATTAAATTTATTTCATATACACTTGTATCCTCTTCTGCTATCCTTATACTTTGCTCTCTTATTAGATTTTCAACATAATTTCTCACCATTCTGCCATTTCCAGATTGTGAATCTGAATTTTCATAAATATCTATAAAGCTTTTCTTAAGAGCTGAATAACCATTTTTAGATAATTTAAATCCTTTTGATTCCATTAATCTAATAGCCATTTCTAGTAGTTCATTTGGATTATAATCTTCAAAATTTGTCCATAATGGAAATCTTGATCTAAGTCCTATATTAACATCAAAGAAATTTTCCATTTCTTCTTCATATCCAGCTAATATAACTATAACTTCCTTAGAGTAATCTTCTACTAACTTTAAAAGAGTTTCTATTGCCTCTCGTCCAAGACTATCATTAGCAAGGGTATATGCTTCATCAATAAATAAAATTCCTCCAAGTGCTTCTTTAAATTTTTCCTCTGTCTTTTTAGCAGTTTCACCAGGAATATTTGAAACAAAACTTGATCTATCACATTCAATTAATTGTCCTATCTTTAATAAGCCCATACTATTTAGCATTTCAGCCACTAATCTAGCAATGCTAGTCTTACCTGTACCAGGATTACCTGCAAATACCATATTCAAATTTTGTTCTATTTCTGTATTTACTCCAACTGACTTTCTTTTTTCTTGAGCTATTAATAATTTATACTGACTTCTTAGTAAATTCTTTACTTCTTCTAACCCTATGATATTATTTAATTTTTCTTCTAAATCAAATTTTGCATTAGCCTTAAAGTTAAAGTCTTCTCTTTCTAAAAGATCTATTTCGCTTCTATTATTATTTAAATACTTTCTTGAAGAAAATATTATTGCATTTTCAATAATATTTCTAACAAATCTGGCATTTCCTAAATCATTTTTACCAGTAAGTTGATTTCTTGTAAATAAATCAATAAGATCATTTTTTACATTCCTAGAAATTCTATAACCTTTAGATTTTGCAATTTGAAGTGCTATTTTATACATTTCTTCTGGTGTATAATCTTCAAAATGTATAATGTTTGGAAATCTTGATTTAAGTCCTTGATTTACAGCTAAAAATTCTTCCATATCTTTTTTATAACCAGCTAATATAACTGTTAAATTATTTCTATTATCTTCAATTTCTTTTATTAATGTATCTACTATTTCTTTTCCGACTTTATCATTTTCACCTTCATATAATGAGTAGGCTTCATCAATAAATAGTACTCCTCCTAATGCTGATTTTATGATATCGTTAGTTCTTTTTGCTGTTTCATTAATATTTTCTGTAATAAAATCAGCTTTACTTACTTCTACTAACACTCCTTTTGATAATAATCCAAGAGCATTTAAATATTCATAAGTAATTCTTGCTGCATTAGTTTTTCCAGTACCTGCATTACCTGCAAAAATCATATTTAATGAAATATAAGAGGTTCTTAAACCAAGCTTTTCTCTAATTTTTTGAACCTTATTATTATTTTCTATATTTAATAAGAATTCTTTTAATTCTTTTAATCCTATTATTGATTCAAGCTTATACTTTACTTCCTCTAAAATAGGTATTGAATATCTATTTAAATTATATACTGAATTGTTTACTTTACATTTTAGTACGTTACCTTCTACATAAACTAATATCTTTTCACCTTGGCTTAAATTTTCTTTCTTTATTAAATTAATAGCAGGATTGCTAAACCTATATTTTATATATTCTGTAATTGCAAAACTTCCCTTTTTACTAAAAGAATCTTGTAAATATTCAAATACACCTTGATTTTCTTTTTCACTAATATTTTCTTTATAGCCTAAAAGTATTTGAACTCCATATTCCTCTTTAATATTATATATTTCATTATTAAGCTTCTTTCTTATAATATTATTTTTTTCCTTTTCAGTAAGGGCTCTTGTATATAAAAGCTTATCTGCATTTTTTAGTGAAGATTCTATAAAGTTATCTAATTCCATTTTCACTTCATAATTATATATAAATATAAAGAATTTATTATGACATATTATCTCATTTATCGTATTATTTTCTTCTTGATCTGCATCAATTAAAAACTTATTTTTAACTTTATATCTATTTTTTAATTTTAAACATGAATTAGGGTAAATCTTAGATAGTAAGCTTAAAATTTCATTAGATGCTTTTTCAGTATTTTTAAATATTACACCATAAGATGATGAATTATTTAATACATCATATAAATCTGTTAAAAATGCATTATATCCCATATTGAAGTTATAAGATGATAAATCAATTTCATCTAATTTTTCATTATCTATTAACTTCTCTTCTTTTAATACTTCGAAGGTAGTCCTAATACTTGCCTTTTTAAAAGTATTTCTCTCACCAGCTACAAGTAATATTCCTTTTTCATTTTTATCAATTTTTTCAATAAAATATTCTGCCAATTCTCTAAAGTATTCTTCTTGTGCTATATACTCACTATTTAACTTTCTTTCTATATTAATTTTTAATTGTTTTTTATCCATAATTCTCCTCCCTCGTCTTTTATATTAATACATTTTAATCTATGCTTTAGTAATTAAGTCACAAAAAATATAGTAAAAATGCTGCACTTAAATAAGCACAGCATTGCAAGTCATATTAATTTATCAGTTTTTAAAAGCTCTAATAATGTAGGATTAAACTTAAACTCTTTAATTAAAGCATTTACCTCATTTAAAGCCTTTTCTCTCTTTTCTAGAGAAACTTTACCTTTTGAAGCTCTAATTAAGATGTTTTTTGGTGAATGTGCTATATCTATAAACTCTAAAAGTTGAGTTTTATATCCCACTGCCTCTAATAAGTTTCCTCTTACAGCATCCGTCATAAGAGCAGAAACCCTTTCTTGAATTATACCATATTTTGAAAAAATTGATAAGGTTTCTGGTTCTATTTGAGAGTTAAATTCATGCTGACAACAAGGAACTGAAAAAATCATCTTTGCATTCCATTTTATAGCATTATATAAAGCATAATCTGTTGCAGTATCACAAGCATGTAATGTTATTACCATATCTACATTATTTTCATACTTATAACCATTTATATCTCCTAGTTCAAAATGTAAATTATCATATTTATATCTTTTAGCAATTTCATTGCATTTTTTTATTACATCTTCTTTAAGATCTAAACCTATCATTTTTACATTTATATTCTTAATTTCAACAAAATAATAGTATAATACAAAGGTTAAGTATGATTTACCACAACCAAAATCTAATATAGTAAGTTCCTTGTAATCCTTTTTCTTTATTTCATCGTCTATTATTTCAATAAATCTATTTATTTGTTTATATTTGTCGTATTTAGAATTAATAACTTTACCTTCTTTAGTAAATACGCCTAAGTCTATTAAAGGTTCTATTATCATTCCCTCTTTTAAAATATAGTTTTTTTCTTTATTATGACTTTTATTACTTATATTTTTATTATCTGATTTCTTTTTACCTAAAAATACTTTCCCCTTTTTAGATATCTTTAAATCAAAGGTTTTATCATTAGACCAAGCAGATAATTGTTTATAATTATTATTTACTAATTTAATTAATTCTTTTTCTAAATTATTAAATTCAATATTCTCATGAAAAACTTGTTTATCTGTAAACTTTTCTATTTGATAATATTTTTTACCTTTATTGTTTATCTTTAATACTACATTAATTTTATTATATTCTACTTCTTTATTTAATTTATTACTAATGACAACCTTTATTATTTCTTCATTAACTATTTCCTTAATAGACTTTATTAACTCTTCCATAAAAAAACACACCTTTCTAACTATCAAATATGATACAGAAGAAAGAAGTAAATATCAAGCTATGCTTGATATCTGCTTCTTAATAGTTCTATTTCTTTAGCGTATCCATCTAATTCATTTGGTGTTTCTAGGAAAAATGGTAGATGTTTAAGCTTTGGATGATTTATTATATTAGTTATTGCATCTAACCCTAAAAATCCTTCCCCTATTTTTTCATGTCTATCTTTATGGCTTTTAAATGGATTCTTACTATCATTTAAATGTATTGCCTTTAATCTATCTAAACCGATAATTCTATCAAATTCATCTAAAACCCCATCTAGGTTATTTACAATATCGTATCCTGCATCATAAACATGACAAGTATCTAAACAAACACCCATCTTATCTTTTAATTCAACCCTAGATATTATTTCTGCTATTTCTTCAAAGGTTCTTCCAACTTCAGATCCCTTTCCTGCCATTGTTTCTAATAAAACTGTTGTAGTTTGATCTTCTTTTAATACATTATTTAGTAGTTCTACTATATAGTTAATTCCTATTTCTACCCCTTGCTTTACATGACTTCCAGGATGAAAATTATATAAGTTGTTTGGCATAAGTTCCATTCTTCTTAAATCATCCTCCATCATTTCTCTTGCAAATTCTCTAGTTCTTTCATCTGCTGAGCATGCATTTAATGTATATGGTGCATGAGCTAATATAGTAGCAAAATTATTTTCTTTTGCTATACTTAATAAAGCTTCCATATCATTAATATCTATATCTTTTGCTTTTCCACCTCTAGGATTTCTAGTGAAGAATTGAAAAGTATTAGCACCAATTTCTAAAGCTTCCTTCCCCATATTTTCAAAACCCTTCGTTGTTGATAAATGACATCCTATATTTAACATTGTTTCCTCCATAATCTATGCTATCAATACATTTGTTATTTTTTCTTTTAATTAAATAAATAATACTATAAGCTTTAGTATTATGGCAAGTATAAACAATAATATCTATTATTTAATATACTCTTTCACTTTAAAGCATAAAAAAGTCAACCTATATATGATTGACTTTTTTAAATAATTTCATATTATTCTATTAACTATATGAGTTGGTATAAGTGGCTTCAAACCTTCAATAATGACAAGGAAGTTATAAAGTCTAAAAATATGCTTATTCACAGTATAATTCCATTTGTTGATACTAAAATCATAGGATACAAAGAAAGAAATAGTATGTTTGTATAACTTCTTGTGATTTATTGAAAATTATAACAAAAGTGCATATAATTAGTGTATAATAAATATACAAGTTAATTACTCACAATTGATTTGTATATCATAATAAGATAGTGTAAAGTTTCGTATGAAAAAATAGAGTTAATCAAAGTTAAGGAATA
>ERZ857998.773-NODE-773-length-42244-cov-5.214013_pt1 | contig 42244 bp, 38 predicted proteins | sample MGYA00519954_ERZ857998 | MGnify/ENA primary metagenome ERZ857998 (study PRJEB31778, sample SAMEA3449424) | human gut metagenome | biome: human gut; feature: human-associated habitat; material: faeces | place: United Kingdom | collected 2010/2012 ...
GAATAGTAAAAACACAGCCACCGGCTTCGCCGGTGGTTGTTCTTATGCGGGCATAGCCCTATGTTCCTCGCGTGACGCGTCAAACGCGTAATTCTTTCTGCCAGCCGCGAGCGGACTGCATCCATCTGTTTTTGTACCGTCTAATTGTTGAGGTAGCTAAAGCAGAACCAGAAGCCGTCGCGCACGAGTAGTTTTTGCCGCAGAGCATCGGCTTTTTCCGTCTCGCTGTGCGCTTCCAACAGTACGCACAAACCATAAGCCGTCATGGCAAACTGCAGATCGTCCTCTTCCGCGTCCAGCTCCGCCAGCATATCCTCCATCGGCGCAAAGCCAGCCGCCACGCGCATGACTTTCTCATACGCCGTGTGGTGCCCGACGTACATATCCGGGCGGTAATGCTGCTGCAAGGTCTTTTGCGCCTCGTCCGCTTGCCCCGCACGAAGCTGCGAGAGTACCAGCCAGTAAACATCCGCAATATACATATCGTCGTCCTGCGGCGCTATGGCGAGCGAACCAGCAAAGGCGGCGGTCGCCGCATCATAGTTTTGCAGCATATGTAATACTATCAATCGCCCTTCGGTTACACAAAAACCGGAGGGCTTTTTTTATTTCACAGCAAGGAGAACAGACCATGTATTATGTCACCATTCTCAACGGAAGCTATCTGATGCTGAGCCTGTCCGACCCTTCCGGAAGATTACAGAGCGGTGTCGTCGAGCAGTTTGAAAACATCTTTTCCTCTCTTGATTTTAAGGTGACCGGCACCGCCTTGGGCAGCGAGAAAATGAAGCTGAAAGTAGTGCAGACGCTGATATGGATTCTCTGTGTATTAGGGATAGTTGTAGTCGTCTGGATGGTGCTTTCCATTTCCAAAGAATATCATCGCCGCAAGCGAGAAATCGAATGGCAGCGCAAACGCCGTCCCAAACCCCGTCGGTAAAATTGCGCAGCATAAAAGCCACAGACGTTTTCAGTCTGTGGCTTTTATGCTGCGCAATTCGTTGGAGCAGATTACAACTTTTTGAAGTGGTCTTTGCCCATTCCGCAGACGGGGCAGACAAAGTCATCGGGTATGGTATCCGACTCAAGATGATATCCGCACACGATACAGCGAAAACCGGTCTCACTGGATTTCTCCTGTGCTTGCTCGGACTGATAGGAAGGAGCGCCCTTGGGAGTAAGCCCTTTCTTGACCTGATGATAATAAGAATAAGTCATTACCTCAAGTTCGCTGATGTTTTCGGCTTCGCAGACTTCTCCCACAAAAAGGACATGGCTGCCCAGGTCAAGCTGATTTACCACTCGGCAGCTATAACGAGCAGCAACATGCTCCGTGATGGTAGGCATATCGTTTGCGTCGCGATGCACCGAATAACCTTCGAATTTGTCTGTGTCTCGGCTGCTGTGGAAACCAAAACGCCCAATTAAATCCATGTCAGCACTCGTAGTCAGCGCTACGGCAGCAAACCGGCCGGATTTTTCGATCATTTGCTCGGTGGCATTGTCTTTATTGATGGTCACCGAGAGCTTGGCCGGCTCCGCGGTAACCTGAGACAGGGTGTTGACAATACAGCCGGCATCCTTTCCGTTCAGTGTGGTGGACACCACATAGAGCCCATAGGTGAGTTTAAAAAACGCAGTGGAATCCATAAAAAGCTCCTTCCCATATGGAAACATCGATTAAATTTGATTCTACTTTATCCTATTTTTTGTCGATTGTCAAGGCATATTTTTGTTATTTGAAGCAATTGTATTTTCACATGGAAAATAATGGAAGAGCATATGGAATACTTTTTCCAATATGCTCTGCCATTTTAGATTATGAGCGATGGAATGAACGCATCGTCCATCTTATTCTTTGCCGGAACAATGGGAAATTAGCTTGCCGGAACAAAGACAACATCGCGGAAGAAATTCCAGCCTTCGATAATATTGGTGGGCATTTTGTTGAAGTCTGTGTTTGCATTGGCGGTGGAAATTCCGCTGGTTGCTGGTGTGACAAAGCAATCGTTTTCAATGACGGTGTTCATGGACTTGTTGACCACAAACCAGCAGTCAGGACCGGCCGAAACAGACAGTACATATTGTTTGCCTGCTGTAATCTCGACCGCTTGAGGCAGGGTGAATTCCCGCCATCCCTCATAACCGGGCATAATATTCCACTCGTATATTTCGTCGGAGACCAGTTCGCCGGTTGCATAGTCCCAAACACTGACATAATGAATGCCGCTTTCCTGTGCACTGGTATACACACGCGCTTTTGTGATTTTACCATACAGTTTTGGAGTGAAGCGGATTCCGAGCTCATTGCGGTAACCACCGCCATTGGAAACCTCGGTTGGAAGCTGATCGGTCAGAATAGTATATCCGTCGGGTTCGCCTGCAATATCTTCAAAGATCGGGTTGCAATCAACCGAGTCGATGCAAGCGATTCCTCTGGTGGCATTGCCTCGTTCGACACCAACATAATAGTTGCCGTCCTCAGGAACCGAGAAGGTGAATTCGATTTCCTGCCAATCGGTGTTGGAAAACTCTTTGGAGGCGATCAATTCACCGGTGGACATGCTCTTTACAAACAAACGGGCAGGCCCTTCGCCGGCTTTTACCTTGGCTTTGAAATTGTAGTTGGCGTTGCTGTAGCGATAGATTCCTTGATACAGGGCCGAGTCTTTTGAACAGTCAATGTAGCCGTACCATTCGCCGTCCTGGCCGTTGCTGTCATTCTTCGCGCCAGCAATCCCGCAGCTACTCCAGTAACTGTCGGCCGTGAATTCTAAATCGGTGTTTTGCATGGAGGTCATGCAGTCAAAGCCAACCACATTGCTCATTTGTAGGGTGTAGAAATTACTTTGGATCTCTTGCCCGATCTCGTTATTTTCGAATCGAATGTTTTTCATGGGCGAGTTGGTGCCGTTAAGATCAAAGTCTTCGTTTCCCTCGTCCCAATAGCCCGTCCATGCCCCCATGGTCTGAAAGTAGTTGTCGTGGACGTAGATGTTGCTGATTTCTGTCTTTCTTTGATCGGGGCAGTTGGCGCCCCACGCAATAAAGGCAAAGGCTTTGGTTGCGTCCCAGGTAAGCGTACAATAGTTATTATCGATCTGATAATTTTTGCTCGGCTGAGGATCGGCGGTGGAACTCCAGGTTCCGATGCGAGGATCGTTGTAGACCGACCAAATGTATATACCGTCATCGCTGGTGTTCAGATTGCATCCAGTGATACGCATATCCTGACAGTTGGCCATGGAAAAGCCGTCGCCGTTGCCGTCAGTGGGTTCTTTTACGGTCACATTTTGCACCAGACCGTGAGCGCAGCTGACCGGATGGAAGGCATACGTGTTGTATTTCTGGATGGTAATACCGGTTAATTCAAAAAAGCTAGTCTTATACATACCGATGGGCACCATATGCATGGTGTCGTTGCAGCTATTGCCGCGGGACATTTCAATAATGCCGTTGCCGGTAATGGTGATATTTTCAGTGCCTTCACTAGCATAAATCAATGGGAAGTTGTAGAACAGGGAGTGCCCCCAAGTAGCACCGATGAAATCGTGACCCAATAGGGGCTGGAGCGGCTCGTAATTTTCGGTCAGGGGATTGACAAAATCATCCGGGTTGTTGCTCTGCTTGAGCATAGCGCCGGCCTCAAAATAGAGGATGACATTGCTGCGCAGAAGAAGGTTGCCGGATAGGAAGGTCTTACCAGCGGTGAGACCGACCGTACCGCCGCCGGCTGCGTGGGCTGCATCGATGGCCGCCTGGATGGCCGCACGATCGTTGGTTTTTCCATCACCTTTTGCATTATAAGGACTGTCTGTTACTCGAATCATATTTTCTAAATCAGGCTCCATTTCAGGACCGGGATTGGGATCAAATCCGTAATCCGGCTCGGGATCAGGTGTTGTATTCTCCGCTGGGAATTGATTGATTCGCTCGACCGAATATTGCAGAATATAGAGTGCATCCGTCGCATTGACTGTTCCACTCGCGTCCACATCGGCTGCATCAAACTGTTTCTCTGTGAGAGTAATGCGTTCGACACTGTGCTGCAGTGCCAGCAGAGCATCGGTAGCATTGATGCTGGTGTCAGCATTGATGTCGCCCAATGTCGGCACGGCTGCCGCATCACCAAGGCCAGTGACCGTGAAAAGACTCATCGCCGTCAACACAGCCAGCAAAACAGCCAAGGCACGTTTGCAAAAAATGTTTTCATATAAAGCCTCCTTGTGTTAAGAAAAATATAATGATCGCTTTTTCCGTAAAAGCGCAATCACAAAGATAAGAGTACAATGCCCGCTATGCCGGTCGAGATCGAGCACAAATTAAAGGCGGTTGTCCGCTCGCGGAAAAACACAAACGAAGCGGCGGCAGTGAGGATGCACAGCCCGCCATTGACGACCTGATACAACACGCCGGCCGTAACCTGGGTGCAGAGCACCTGAAGCAAACAGTTGCCAAAAAAGGTGCCCAGCCCCGCCAGCAGCACCAACATCCACCAAAGTGGACGGCGGATGTTGGCGCTGGGGAATGGAGGGTATTTTCCTTTTTGAAGAAAATAGTTTAGAAAAAAAAGCAGTGCTGCGGTCAGATAGCTGATGGCGAGAAAGACGAACAAATCTCCTTCCGGCTCGGCTCGTTGCCGCGTCTTTTGCAGAATGGCGGTTGCGCCGTTGCACACAAAGGCAACCGAAACGAGCAGAAACCATTTTTTATTGAAGTGTTCTTTTGACTTTTCCTTGCTTAGAGAGGAGAGTACAAAGGTCAAGAGCACCAAGGCAATGCCGACGATCATCCGACCGGTGATAGGATCGTTCCAAAACAGCACCGACCAGAAGATCGGGAGCAACATGCTGGCGTTGGTGAGCACCGAGGTCAGCGACATCGGGCCGACAACATAGCATTGGGCACTGCACCGGGTGCATAGAAAAAAACAGCAGCCAAACGCAACGGCCAGCACGATGGTTGGCAACGAGGGAAGGTCACGAATTTCCGTGGCATATAGCAGCGAAGCCAGCAGACAGTAGGCACCCTGAAACAGATGCATGGGATGGGGAGCGTCGGTGATTTTGGTCTGATAAAAACGTATGGCGATGCTGTTGACCGCGAAAAAGAGCGGACAGAGAAACAAAAGAGATAGAGTTACTGTGCTCATCGTCGCTCCTGAACACTCCCAATCACGGAAGGGAAAATCGGCCTGCTTTCCATTCAGCCAGAGGTCACGGACATAGTCGTACACCTCGTGGGGAATGTCGGGCACAGGATAGGACGAGATGGGCAGCAGAGCGTCACCTGCCACTGCGGGAGTGGTGCAGGCGTGGTCATTTCGCCAGGCATCCCGCTGGGCAGGGTCGCGCAGGTCGGGCACCTTGATCGGCTGGTTGCCGCTGAGTGCCGAGCGATAGGCCAAAATTCCGCAAATACCCATGTCCACCGCAGCATAAACGTCGATGGAGTATTTTTCGGCAATCGGGTTGCCCCGAATCTTTTCAATAAAAAAGTGGGTGGGATAAAAGTCACTGCCGTTGTGACCGTCAAACTGAGCGGCAAGCTCTTTTTCCACAACCGGCTCAGGCGTATACTTTTCCCATTCGCCGATGCAGAGCCGGTCGGATTCCTTATAAAGATTCATCGGCTTATTCTCCTCAAGGCGTCCGCTTTCCATCATACCTTTGGTGCCGTAAAACTGATAGTTGATAGAACAGGGTTCCCGTTTTAGGTCACCGTGTACGCTACGCGCTACCGCCCCGTTGTCCAGGGTGACCAGTTCGATACCGGTGCCGCGGAAAGAACCAAGCTGGGCCATCGATTCCCGAGGAGGAACTTCAAAACCAACCACTTGCACCGGGCGGCGGCCGATCACGGTCAGAATAGGGCCGATGCTGTGGGTGCAGTAGAAATTTGCGTGCATCTGATTTCGCCAATGTTCCCGTTCGCCATAGGTGATCTGCGGCCAGCAACGGGAACAGTCGTGAATATATTCTCCTTCACAGTATTCGACTTCGCCGATGTCCCCCTGCTCATATCGGCGCTGCATTTCAAAGGTGTGCTGCATATAGCAGTAGTTTTCGGCATAAGCGTAGAACAGACCGGTTTGTTCTACCGCCTCGATAAGCTCGACCGCCTGGGCCATGGTTTCGCAAGGCAGCACCTCGGACAGTACATGCTTGCCGGCCTTAAGACACCGTACGGCAAAAGGAGCATGCTCATTGGCGTAGTTAGCCAGCACTACCGCATCCATGTCACAGGTGAGAAAATCCTCAAAGTTGTTGTAAATCTCAATAGTGAGATTCCGAGCCTTGGCCTCTTCAGCCACTTGGTCGAGCAAAGGCTGGTATTTATCGCACACAGCGGCCAGTTCGGCGTGAGGGTGTTCAAACAGTACGTCCATCATGGCATGTCCCCGTGCGCCGCCGAATACGCCGATTCTTAATTTCTTTTCCACGAAGAATCGCCTCTTTTCTCAGTGTAACTGTTCCCATTATAACAAGCTGATGCGTTTCATATCATGTGTTGATTGCTCAAAATGAAAGAAATATTTTTAGCAGTATCTACAAAGTTATGAAAACGGTAAATTTTTATATAGGTTTGGGACTTTCATTTTTAGGAAGAACATAGTACACTGAAATACAAATATGGCAACGAGAGGATGGCTTTTCGAATGAGCGGTATCTCCATTCAAAAAATAGCCGAGCAGACCGGACTGAGCAAAGCAACCATCAGCCGTGCTCTGAATCACTGCGGCGGCGTCGAGGCCGAGACGGCGTTGGCCATTCGGCAATTAGCGAAAGAAATGGGATATACGGCATCCGATCGGGGTGGCGCTTCTTTTTGCGGTATCGTTCTGCCCGAAACTCCCAATTACTATTGGCAGGCCGCTTACAAAAACCTCTGTGCAGCTTTTCAAACACGCGGAATTTCAATGCGGGCGGCACTGTATTCTCGCATCACCCATTTGGAATCTTTTTTTCGGCGTTGGATGCCATGATTGCTTTGTCGCCGCAAGTTTTAGTGGTTGCTTCCCCTGACCATTCGGCAGCCAAAGAGCGGCTGCATAGGATTGCTGCCCATACGCCTATTTTTCTGCTCAGCGAGCGAATTGAGGGAAAAAATTTTTTTATTTCGGCAGCGACGACAGGCAGGATGGGGTTACACTCGCCCGGTCTTTTCGTGTGGCTTATCCCGATCGGCATCAAATGCTCGTTTTGGACTTGGCGCAGAACAAGACACGAACCGATGCTTTTTTGGCCGCCTGCTGCGGGGTGCATATTGTTTGCCGCACGGAGTTGCCTGGTTGGCATTCGAGAAGTGCCGCCGTTCTGGCTCGGCGAATTGCTTCGGAGGTCACAGAGCCATTCGATTGTTTATACTGCGCCACCGGTGCTCTGCCTTCGGTTTGTCTGGCGTTGGACAAGCTCAAAATTGATTCTGATGTCATCTGCATCGGATACGAAAATCCGCCCGGCAACCAAAAATTTTTAGAAAGCGGGCGTATCGGGCTGACCCTTTGCCAAGACATCGCAGCCCAGAGTGAGTTGTGTGCCAAGGCGGTGATTGAGCTGAAGGAGAAACGTTGTTTCCCGAATCAGAAATACAATTATGTTGATTCTCGGGTGGTGTATGCGCCCAAGACATTCGGATAAATAACACAATCACCCCCGACGGGATCCCGTCGGGGGTGATTCAGTCTGTCAACCGCTTGATTCAAGCGGTTTTTTGTTTTTTACCCACGAAAAATCTACGAATTTTTGTGAGTTTTATTCTGTTCAGAGAGCTTTTCAAGGACATTCAGCGCGCGATCTTGCTCGCCGGGGCACAAATGCGCGTAGGTGTTAAGGGCCATTTATATGTCTATATGTCGGAACGGCCGAGCCGGCGCTCGCCTCTTGAATGTTTATTCCTTAATGAATAAGCAGCGGCGCGTGCGAATGGCGGAAATGGTGAATCAGCGAGCCGAACCGCCTCATTTTATCGGCGATTTTTATTTTTTTTGACACATTTTCCATTAGTAGTTAAAAGCACACTTTTTTCTTGTGCTGTCAGGGCTTTGATGATATACTGAATGTGTTTGTATATTACAAAGCGCATTCGATTTAAATGTCGGAGTTTAAGCGGAGGGAGTTTTTCGATGATTGAGGTTAGTAATCTTACAAAAATTTACGACGGCGCCGCGCCCGTTACCGCCTTGGATGAGGTAAGTCTTACCCTTCCGGATAACGGGATGGTGTTCCTTTTGGGTCGCTCGGGAAGCGGAAAACAACCCTGCTTAATTTGCTCGGAGGGCTCGACGGCTTTCAAAGCGGAGATATAACGCTCGACGGTATTTCCTTAAAGCAACTCGACGGTCGCCGTCTTGATGCTTATCGCAATTCATATATAGGATTTGTGTTTCAGGAATACAATTTGCTCGATGAGCTGATGTCGGCGAAAATATTGCTTTTGCGACGGAATTACAAAAAAGGCCGTAGATCCCGAGGATGTAGAAAAGGTGCTTTCGGCCGTCGGAATGGACGGATATAAAGACCGAAAACCGTCGGAGCTCTCGGGTGGACAAAAGCAGCGCGTTGCCATTGCCCGTGCGCTTATAAAAAAACCGGTACTTCTGCTTGCGGATGAGCCGACCGGTGCGCTTGATACCGACAATTCACGACAGGTGTTTGATATTTTAAAATCTCTTTCCAAGGAACGGCTGGTGGTCGTGGTTACCCATGACAGGGATTATGCGGACGAATATGCCGACAGAATAATTGAGCTTGCCGACGGACGGGTTATTTCGGACAGCGCACCGATAAAATCGAATGGCAGCAGTGAGGATAATAATGCATCGGACGAAAAACCGGCCGGACTTCCACCGCGGATTGCGCGAAAAATGGCGCTTAATACCGTAAAATCCAAAAAGCTGAGATTTGCAATGGTGGTTTTGCTGTCGGTTACGGCCTTTCTTTTGGTCGGTCTTGCCGACACATTTTCCGGCTACAGTTATAATGTTGCATTGTTGCGGTCATTGTACGAGGGAAGGCAAAAATCTGTAGCCTTATGCAAACAGCAGTTATGTGATTACGGCGAAGGGGAAGACTGGTACGGCGACGGATTTCGCATGAACGACGACGAAACGGCGGCCCTCTCGCAAAAGCTCGGCCGTAATGTAAAGGGCCTTTATGTACCGCCTAAGTCGCTTAATATTGAGGGGAATTATCGCTCAAAAGAGGTAAACAACCGGAATTTCAGCCGATATGTTGCCGAGCTGTCAGGATTTACGTAAATCGGTGAGAATGAGCTGTCTGACTTTGGTATAGAGCTAATAAGCGGAAGGATGCCAAATGCGACCAAGGACGAGGTGGCTTTGAGCCGTTATGTTCTTGAAAGCTTTGAAAATGCCGGGTATTCGGAGTATACCGGCCCGAGATATACCGTTTTTAACGACGACGGCAGCGCAAGTGAATATTCATTTGATGAATGGTTGGAGAATTTCGGTGAAGGCATGCCGTTTTTCAGCAATTACACGGTTGAGCAGTTAACCTACAAGGAAAAAGCGCCGGAATACACCGTAACCGGTGCGGAGGATCTGATCGGTAAAACCGTGTTTATAGGGGACAGGAATTATACCGTTACCGGCATTGTGGATACCCATTTTGATTACGACAGATACGCTGATACCAAAATGCTTGATTCCGACGATAGCGGCAGCAATGATCTCGGCGAATGGATCAAGTCGCGTCAGTTTGATACCGAGAGGTCATACGGTCTTTGTTCGCTCGCCTTTGTCGGCAAGGGGAAGGTAAAAGAGATAGCCGGGCGCTACCCGTCGACCGTTTATGTTCACGGCGGCAAAATAAAGCTTGAAAACGATTATCTTAAAATGACCACCTCGGTTATTGCCGGACTCGGCGATTTGGGTGAGGCGGCAATGGGGGGTTACTGTCAGGGGTTTGTTGATGAAAACGGATTTCCGCAGCAAAAATTGCCTGAAAGCTTAAAGGACGGAGAGTTTATTGCACCATTTGAGCTTCGCAATCCAGCCGGTAAGGACACAAAAACGGTTGCCGCCATAAATTCGGGAAGGGCTTTTGAAGAATTTAAAATGAGTTTTATCTCTGATGACGGAGAGAACTCGTGGTCGTCAGCCGGGTATAGCATGATAGGCAATCTTGATTGGTGGAATTATTACGGGAGCGAAATCTATGGCGTGCAGGATTTACTGGTAGTATCCGACAGTACGCTTAAAAAGCTTTCCGAAGGCAGAGGAGGCATGTACGGCTTTGCCGTTGTTTCCTTGCAGCAGAGTAAGGCCGAGCTGCGCGAGTTGATAAATAAGTGCTCCGATTTCGGCGGCAATGTCCGCTATTCGGCGGTAAATGCGGCAACAAGCCAGATGGATGCAATGAACGGTACCATTGCAACCGCTACAGGACTTTTAAGGCATGTAGGACTGGCTTTGACGGTTTTTGCGGCTTTGCTGATGTTCCAGTTTATATCGGTCAGTATTGCCTCACGCAAGCGGCAGATAGGTATTATGAGGGCGCTCGGTGCCGGAGGAAGAGACGTATTTCGCATATTTTTGTACGAGGGATTGCTTGTAGCGTCGGTCAATGCGGTTGTTTCATGCGCGGCGGTTTTTGTTTTTTCGCTGCTTGTTAACCGTATACTGGCTGCAAGGTATTCGCTTATGTTCTCTTTGCTTAATCCGGGGGTAAGGCAGATAGTGTTGTTGGTTGTTTTGAGCTTTGCGGTGGCGTTTGTTTCCTGCTATGGACTGATACACCGCATTTCGAAACAGCGTCCGGTCGACGTTATACGTCAGTAATTAAACTATTCTTAACGAAAAATTGAGGCATAAAATGAAATACTATCAGGAGATTAAATTAAAAAACGGAAAAACTGCGATTTTGAGAAACGGCGTCGGTGAAGACGGTCAGGCGATGCTTGATATTTTTAATTTAACACATGAGGAAACCGATTTTTTGCTTTCGTATCCGGATGAAATCAGTTTATCAGCTGACGGGGAAGCGGATTTTTTGAAGAAAAAGACCGAAAGCGAAAATGAAATTGAAATTATAGCCATAGTCGACGGTGAGGTCGCCGGAACGGCCGGAATTAATGCCTTGGGAAATAAATACAAGGTAAAGCACCGGGCCGAATTCGGAATAGCGATTATGAAAAAATACTGGGGGTTAGGACTCGGCGGCGCTTTGACAAAGGCATGTATAGATTGCGCAAAAGAGGCAGGTTACACCCAGTTGGAGCTTGATGTTGTAGCCGAAAACGAAGGAGCGATCTCGCTGTACAAAAAAATGGGCTTTACGGAATACGGACGGAATCCGAAGGGCTTTAATTCGCGTATCGGCGGATATCAGGAGCTTGTATATATGCTGCTTGATCTGACCGACCTGTAATAATCTCAAAAAACAAAAAAGGGCGTAAACGGCGAAAAAACGTTTGCGTCCTTTTTTGTTCTGATTTTACCGTCGGCTGACGAAAACAACCGGTATTTAGAAAATGTCCGCACTGCTTACCCGAAGTGCGGCGTATATTGCTGCATTATCGGGTAGCGATTCTTTGTAATGTCGGTTGTTGATTGCGGGTCGGATATTTGTTTTTATCCTTAGATTTATTTGATTTCTATTCCGCCGAAGGAGGTTCTGGCGTTGATGTAAACAGTAAAGGGGTGGCCGGTGGATTTTACCGGTCGTTCGTCCGTAACGCCGCCGAAAGCGGAATCGGACGTGATTACTATGTTAACATCCTTCGGAACCAGGATTTCTATTCCGCCGAAGGAGGCGTTGGCGTTAATGGTGCAGTCGCCGTTTATTATAGCGTTTGATATATCGCACTTGATCGAACCGAAGGAGGAGTTAAGCTCGACTCCGTCAAAAACCCGGTTGTCGTAGTTTATATTTTCGCTCGAAAAGGAGGTTTTTATCGATTTATCAGAGGGTGCTTTTCGGCTTTCATCCGATTTTTCGGAAAAACCGGAAAGTGTTCTTTTTCTGAAAAACTCGGAAAACATAATCCGCACTCCGATGATGACCGCAATGACGGGAATAACAAGCTTCCACATCATGCTCCATACAAGAATTCCCCTTGCGCAAAGCAGTAATACGATCCCTACTACAAGGCCGATAATGCTTCCGGTCTTATCACGGTCGGTGATTAAGCCGACGGTGCACGGGACTATTATAAACAGGGTCCACCAGCCTTTAAAAAGTATGTCAAAGGTAATTACATTGCAGGCCTTAAGGGCAAAAAGCAGACCTAAAATCACAAGGGCTGCGCCGAATATTATTCTGTTTATTCTTCTCATTTTTATCACCCTGATATATTTATCTTGCAATAAAGTATACCACCTTTTATTCCGCATTGCAATATAGGGCCGTTTTCAGAGCTTTTTCAAAAAAAAGTGCACTGCCGGTAACGTTGCTCCGGCGGTGCACGGGATGATGTTTTAATATTTTAGTCTGGAATTTGCTGTTTTGGTGTTGTTTTCCGGGCTTTCAGTTTTTTCGATATTTTCAGTTGATAAGACCGGACTGCTTTATAAAGCCTGAGGGGCTTACAGCCTTGCCGTCGACCGATATTTCGAGATGAAGATGAATTTGCTCGACCGATTCGCACGGAACGCCGGCGAGCACACCGATTTGTGTCCCGGGGTCGACGCTGTCGCCTTCCTTTACGGTGGGTTCGGTATTAAGTCCGCAATACTTGGCCGTAATACCGGAAAAATGGTCGATAATTACGGTCGTTCCGTAAAGCTCGTCGTAGTATACCTCTTTCACCTCGCCCGAGCCGGCGGAGTAAACGGGAGAACCGGCGTCGCCTGCTATGTCGGTTCCGGTATGCAGCCGCCAGTCCTTGTAGGTTTCGGAATATTGCAGATCATCCTCGCTGAAGTCCTTTAAAATTTCCCCGGTTATGGGCATTACAAAAAAATCGGCATGTGCCGGGGATGAGGACTTATCGGTTGATTCTTTCTCTTCGCTCTCGGATGAAGGGGTACTGCTTTCGGCGAAGGAACTTTCTTCGGCCTCGCTTTCGGGATAGGGCATTCCGGAGACGTTTTTCCCGACCTCTGAGACGATAGAATATATCGACGAAGTCTTGTCTTCATCTCGGATGTTATCCTCAGAGCCGCTTACGGCGGCGTATGATGCGGCCCCGACCGCTATCAGACAGATTGCAAGTGCAATGTAAAAGCCTTTTCTTTCAAAAAATGATTGCTCTTTATCAAATTTAATTTTTGACATTTAGCTCTTCCTTTCGTAGCCTTGTGTTGTGTCTTTACGTTTGTTGCGCTACGATTATTGTTGACCCTAAAAGCCGAATTATTCCGATTAAAGCCATAACTCTGGTTTTATATCATGCAAAACGGTATAATTTAAGCCGTCGGTCATGAAAAGTTTCAAAAACCGACGGCTTTAATTTAAAAGTTTTCAATTTTAAAGGGGAGCAACCGGTGAAAAATCCGAAATATCAAACGGACTGTCCGAAAAAAGAGCAATTGTCTTTTTGGTGTACGGATGGGGGAATTCAAGCCTTCGGCAGTGCAGCATAAAGTGCTTGCCGTCGACCTCATTTCCGTAAAGAAAATCGTATTTTAAGGGGCATCCGATATGCGCCATATGTACCCTTATCTGGTGTGTTCGTCCGGTGATGAGACTTAAGTTTACAAGAGCGTCGCCGTCTGTATTTTCGCCGATGACGGTGTAATGTGTCTCGGCGCTTTTGCCATCTTTAGTCACGCATCTTTTAACGGTGCTTTTATCACACCGGGCGATTCTTGCCTTTATAACGCCCGAAAGGGGAGAGGGAACCCCTTGTGTCACGGCGATATATTCCTTTAAAAACAAGCCGTTTTTCATGCTTTGGCCGAGCTTATAACAGCAGTCGGCGCTTTTTGCAATTATAACCGGGCCGGAGGTGAATCGGTCGAGCCGGTTTACGGCACGAAAAACATAAGCTCCGGAATTATATGCCGTAACGGCATTGGCGAGGGTATAAAGCCGATCGCTCGGCGCCGGATGAACCGCCATACCGCTCGGCTTTAGTACGCACAGAATGCTTTCGTCCTCGTATAAAACCTCAAGCGGCGTGTCCCACGGCTGCATGCTGCAATCGTCGGCGGATTCGGGCAATGTGAGAATATCGCCGTAGCCGAGCACCGCCCTGACCGTTACCGGGCGGCCGCAAAGGAGCATCGGCGAATCGGCATATTTAAGCCTTTTTATCTCGCTTGAGGACAGTGTAAGCCCGCATTTTAAATAATCGATAAGCTTTTTCCCGTTATATTCGTAAGGGATAATTATTTCGGCTATATTTATCACCCCGATTTTTTTGAAAATCCAAATTCTTTTGTCTTGCCGCCATGTCGCGCGGCCGTTTAATTAACTGCTTATTATCGCCGAGTGACAGGTCTTTCGGCGGCCGTAAAGCACAAAAAGATTAAAGGCGGAAAAGGCGGAGAGAACTAAACTCTCTCCGCCCGTTAAAATCCGAAAACCGGCTTTATCAGTCAAGTATCTTTATTTTGCCGATGATGGGCAGCTCTTTAGCCTTGCCGGTAGCAGCGTTGACAATACCGATTATCATGAGCGCCGTAAAGGCGAGCCATACAAGGCTGAGTATAGTAGTAAGTATGACATATACAACACTTCGTCCGGTAAAGAACGAGAAGGGGAATATTACGCCGAGGATCAAGGTTAAAACCCCCTGGACGACGCCGTATGCAACCCCTGTCAAAAAGAGAACAAGTCCCTGATTGACGTGATAACGGGCATATTTTGAATTGTTGGTGCAAAAAAGCGGAATGAGGAAAAGCAAACCGATATAAGAAAGCACCGAAATGCCCTTGTTGGAAGCTATGTCCGACGGGTCGAAGTCGGCGGTGGTGTCGGCGGTGTTGTTAAGATTCTGGACCTTGTCTGTAAAGCTTTCCTGATTTGCGGAATTACCCTGATTTGCCTGATTGGAAGCATCAGCGGACAATACCGGACTTCCGCACCCCGGGCAGAATTTTTCGTCGTCGCCTATCTGGCGGCCGCATTTCGTGCAAAATGCCATAAATATTCCTCCTGAAAATAACGGATTTAAACGGAATCCGGATGCGGCTGATAAACCGAACAGCCGCAATTTATACGGATAACCAGATATATTATAAAGCCGCAAAAGAAATATGTCAAATACTATTTTATATTATGTTTTTGATTGATAACAAAAAGCTTTTGTGGTAGAATAACACTGAAAAGGTGTATGTGAAGGAGAGGAGTATTACGGATATTATAAATCGCGCCGGTGCGGCCGTGCTTATAAAAAGGATCATTTCCCCGGGAAAGACCAAGGCGGTTATGAATTCGGCACCGCAAAAAACGAAAATGCTGCCGGACGGCTATTCGGACATAAACGATCGGTGCGAGCGTGTACTGCCGGAAAGCGAGGGAGTCGATTCCGCCGACATAGCAAAACTGCTTCAGAAAATAAAGAATGACAGGTCGCTTAATATGCACAGCATGGTGATTATGCGCCATGGAAAGGTTTTGTTTGAGTGCGGCTTCGGCGATTACTCTCCGCGTATTCCCCAAATGACATATTCCGCCTGCAAAAGCATTGTATCGCTTGCAATCGGCATGCTTATAGATGACGGGAAAATAGCCCTTTCAGACCGGGCGGTTGATATTTTAGGGGTCAGGAATAAGCTTATTCCCCAGATGGTTTACCGCGACATAACGGTCGAAAATTTACTTACAATGTCCTCGGGCGTTGCTTTCAGCGAGGCCGATTCCGTAACCGAAAGCGATTGGGTTAAGGGCTTTTTTGAATCCACCAAAAAATTTGAGGCCGGTAAAAAATTCGAATATAACAGCATGAACACCTACATTCTTTCGGCCATAGTAAGGGCGGTGGCCAAAATGAGCCTTTCGGATTTTTTGAGACAAAGGCTGTTTTTACCGCTTGGAATACACGACTGGTTCTGGGAAAAAAGCCCCGACGGCATAGAAAAGGGCGGCTGGGGACTTTATATACGGCCGGAGGACATGGGCAAGATCGGCACGATGCTGCTTGACGGCGGCCTTTACAACGGCAAAAGAATACTGTCGTCGAGGTATATAAATGCGGCACTCTTGCCGAAAATGACGGCGCCGACATCTTACGGGGATTTCAATTACGGTTATCAGATATGGTGCTCAAGGGACGGCGGATCATTTCTTTTTAACGGCATGCTCGGGCAGAATATGCTTGCCTTTAAAAACTCCGGACTTATAATCATCACGACGGCAGGAGCGGCCGAGATGTTTCAGCAAAGCAACTATTTTAAATATGTTTTCTCCTGTTTTAATAAAGACTTGCCTCAAGGAGCTGTCGCTGCAAAGCGCGAGAGCGTCAGCTTTCTAAAGGATACGCTTTGCGAGCTTAAAAGACCGCCGGTAAATATTTTCGCCGGTACGGCAGTTAAAACTCATAAGACAAATCTTTTCTCGTTTTTGGCCGGAAGGGAGGATAAACGCGAGCTGCCCGAAATTTGCGACCGGTTTTCGGGAGAGTTTTTTTTGCAGCCGCAAAAGGCGCCCGATTTCGGTATAATGCCGCTTTTTTTGCAGGTGATTCAGAATAATTACACTCCCGGAATAAGCGGAATTAAGCTTTTTAAAAAGGATGGCAGGCTGAGCGTCCGGGTTTCCCACGGGGACAGTATTACCTTTAATTTTACCGTCGATTTTAAATCGTGCACCAATACGGTATTCAAATTCGGCGGCGAGGTTTACCGGGTTGGTGTATCGGCTGCGGCTACAAGCGACGAGTACGGAAATCCCGTTTTACTTTTTAAAATTTCCTTTACCGAAACCCCTTTTGAGAGGATAATTAAGCTTTATTACGACACCGCCGGAGCCTTAAGACTGAAAATGGATGAAAGGCCCGGAGCCGATTTTTTAAGGGTGTATTTAAACGGGATATCGGCCGAGGAGAAAAACGCCGTATTATCGGGTCTTATTTCAAAGCTCGACAGCGGCTATGCCGAATATAAGATCAATTCGATCTTTTCGCCCGAAGTGGTACTTTTCCCGGGAAAACAGCCGCCTCGCAAAAATACAGCCAAGGGATCCGGAGCACGTAAAAAGCTTTTGTAAAAAAATACTTGTATTGTACCATATACCATATAGGGGCGCTAATCCGCCCCAAAAACCTTATTTTTGCACCTGCTTGCGATGGGCATTTGTCGCGCTTTAAAACCGATTTGAATAATATGGTTTTAAGGGGATGGTGTATTGTGAGAAACAGGTGCTCGGAGGTAAGGCGAGGGAAAAAGATGCTGTTTGGGGTTTTCCTTATTGTATGCGGTTTAGCGGCGCTTTTTATACTGTTCGACAGCAGCTTCAGGCCCCTTATAAAAAATGTCGCCGGACAAAAAGCCGCGTCGGTATGCGGCGTTATCGTCAACGACGCCGTGCTTGAAACGCTTGAAGAATCGGGACTCGGGTACGACTCTCTTGTTAATATAGAACGCATGTCGGACGGGAGCGTTACCTCGATAAATTCGAATATGGTAAATCTTAACCGATTCAAAGCCATGGTAGCCAATAACGTACAGCAAAAAATAAACGATTACGAAAAGCAGAAGGTAAGCATTCCGATAGGTACGGTAATCGGCGGCGATCTTTTTGTCGGAAGAGGGCCGAGCGTTACATTTACCCTTGATATGTCGTGCAGCGTCCGGTGCAGCGTTACAAATCAGTTTGACGACGCCGGAATTAACCAGACCCGTCACAGAATAACCCTTAGCACCGTTACCGATGTTTACGTAGTCATTCCGTGGTATAATACGGGGGAGACGATAGAAAACGATTTTGTAATAGCCGAAACCGTTATAGTCGGCGATGTGCCCGAATATTATACCAGCGTTACCGGCTCCGAGGATGTGGCCGGAGATATAAACGATTACGGCGCCGAGCCGGATGATTAAAAAGGATGTTAAAAGATGACAAAAGAGCAGGCATACAAGAAAATATCCGAGCTGAAGGAAGCTATCGAATATCATAACCGAAGATATTACGACCTTGATTCGCCCGAGATAAGCGATTATGAATACGACAGCCTTATGAGGCAGCTTAAAACCCTCGAATCGCTTTATCCGGAATTTAAGACCGATGATTCCCCGACGGTAAAGGTCGGCGGACACATAAGCAATCTTTTTGAGCCGGTTAAACATGTGGTCCCGATGGAAAGCCTGCAGGATGTATTTGATTTTTCCGAGATTGATGCCTTTGTTGAGCGGATAAAACAGGATTTTCCCGACGCCGAGTTTTGTGTCGAGCCGAAGATCGACGGGCTGTCGGTATCACTCGAATATAAGGATTCGGTGCTTGTTTGCGGCTCTACCAGAGGGGACGGGATAACGGGTGAGAATGTTACCGAAAATTTACGGCAGATAGACAGCATCCCGGACGTTTTATCGGGAGATGCACCCGGTTTTATTGAGGTAAGAGGCGAGGTGTATATGCCTCACGACAGCTTTAAAAGGCTTATAAAGGAGCAGGAGATAACGGCAAAAAAGCCGGCGAAAAATCCGCGCAATGCGGCTGCCGGGGCATTAAGGCAAAAAAATCCCGAAATAACGGCCTCGCGAGGGCTCGATATTTTTGTTTTTAATCTTCAGCGGTGCGATTACGATGGGATAGTATGTCATTCCCGGTCGCTTGAATATATAAAGAGCCTCGGGCTTAAAATTATACCCTTTTACAAGCTGTGTCGTTCGGCCGAGGAGATAAAGGCGGAAATTAAAAGAATAGGAGACATACGGGGAGAGCTTGCCTTCGATATAGACGGGGCGGTTGTAAAGGTCAATAATTTTTCGCAAAGAAGCGAGATCGGCAGTACCTCGAAGTTTCCGAAATGGGCGGTGGCCTTTAAGTATCCTCCGGAGGAAAAGGATACCGTTTTGGAGGATATAGAGATAAATGTCGGACGCACCGGCGTTCTTACACCGACGGCGGTTTTTGAGCCGGTTACTTTAGCCGGTACAACCGTGTCGCGCGCGGTGCTGCACAACGCCGATTTTATAGCCGAAAAAAATATAAATATAGGCGATACAATAAGGGTACGCAAGGCCGGAGATATAATTCCGGAGGTTGTATCCCTTGTCAAAAAAGGCGAAAAAAGCGGATGCTACGTTATGCCGAAGGTTTGTCCGTCGTGCGGCGGAGAGGTGTTCACACACGGGGATGAAGCGGCCCATCGCTGTATAAATCCCGAATGTCCGGCGCAGCAGCTGAGGAATCTTATCCACTATGTTTCAAGGGACGCTATGGATATTGAGGGGCTTGGGGAAAGAATAATCGAGCAGCTGCTCGATGTCGGGCTGGTTAAGGATTGCGCCGATTTGTACAGACTTAAAATATCCGACATAGCGCCGCTTGACAAGCTCGGCGAACGTTCGGCCGAAAATCTTATATCGGCCATCGAAAAATCAAAGCATAACGATTTATGGCGGCTTATTTTCGGTCTCGGAATACGTCATACCGGACAAAAAGCGGCCAAGCTGTTAGACGGCCGTTTTAAAAGTCTTGAGGCGCTCATGCACGCCGATGTTGATTCGATTGCACTAATTGACGGAATAGGTCGGGTAACGGCCGAAAGCATTGTCGAATTCTTTTCCCTTGACGGAACAAAGAGGCTTATAAGCGAGCTTGAAGGGCTGGGGGTCAATACCGTTTCACTTAATACGGAGGATTTGTCATCCGGCGCCCTTTCCGGCAAGACCTTTGTTTTGACCGGGACGCTTCCTACCCTTAAAAGGAACGAGGCGGCCGAGCTTATAGAAAAGGCCGGGGGAAAGGTGTCGTCCTCGGTGTCGAAAAAAACCGATTATCTGGTGGCCGGAGAGGATGCCGGCAGCAAGCTTACAAAGGCACAGTCGCTCGGAATCAATATAATTTCGCAGGACGAGCTGTTGGCGCTTTTACAGTGATTTTAAATCTTTGAAAATAATATCCGGATTTGTCTTTAATCCAAAAGGAAATTTAAAGCTTTTAAGTAAAGGAAAAATCTATGTTTGTCGATGTTGTAAAAATCAAAATCAAGGCCGGAGACGGCGGCAACGGAGCCGTTTCGTTCAGAAGGGAAAAATACGTTGCGGCAGGAGGGCCCGACGGCGGAGACGGCGGAAAGGGCGGCGACGTTTATTTTGCGGCCGACACAAATCTTTCCACCCTTGCCGATTTCCGTTTTAAACGAAAATTCATAGCGCAAAGCGGCGAGCCGGGTTCGGGCAAAAAATGCTTCGGCAAAAACGCTCCCGACCTTATAATCAAGGTGCCGCTCGGAACCCTTGTAAAGCATGCCGAGACCGGAAAGGTAATAGCCGACGTTTCGGATTTCGAGCCCAAACTGGTGGCCAAGGGCGGTCGCGGCGGATGGGGAAACAGCCATTTTGCCACCCCGACAAGACAGGCTCCGCGCTTTGCAAAGAGCGGAACGCCGGGGCAGGAGCTTGACGTTACGTTGGAGTTAAAGCTTTTGGCCGATGTGGGGCTTATAGGCTTTCCGAATGTCGGGAAATCGACCCTTATATCGGTCGTATCGCAGGCGCGACCGAAGATTGCAAATTATCATTTTACCACCTTAGAGCCGACCCTCGGGGTTGTCAGCATAGAAAAAGGGACCTCATTTGTCATGGCCGATATTCCGGGTATTATTGAGGGTGCGGCCGAGGGAATAGGCCTCGGACATCAGTTTTTACGGCATGTTGAGCGTTGCAGAATGCTTATACATGTTGTTGATGTTTCGGGCAGCGAGGGCAGGGATCCGATTGAGGATTACAACACCCTTAACCGCGAGTTAAAGCTTTTCAGCGAGGAATTATCCCTGTTGCCCCAGATTGTGGCGGCCAATAAATGCGATATTGCCGAAAAAGAGGATATAGAGCGTTTTAAGGCTTATATGAAGGAACGCTCGGTCGAGGTGCTCGAGATATCGGCGGCGACGGCTCAGGGAACAAGCGTGCTTATAAAACGTGCTGCTCAGCTGCTTTCGGAATTGCCGCCGGTCAAAAAGTACGAGCCTGAAATAACGGGCGACGAAGCAACATTTACCGCAAGCGGTTTTAACCTTGAGGTGATTGACGGGGTCTATACCGTTGACGCACCCTGGCTGCCGAAAATTATGTCGTCGGTCGATCCCGAGGATTATGAGTCGCTGCAATATTTCCAGCGCGTTCTTATATCAAGCGGTATAATTGAGGCGCTTAAAGATGCCGGCGTAAACGAGGGCGATACCGTAAATGTCTGCGGTATGGAGTTTGATTTTGTCAACTGATGACGGGCGGTTTGTAAGAATGAGATTTATTGATAAGGAATGCGATCCGAGGGTTTTAAGCCCCTTGACCCTTGCATTTGTCGGCGATGCCGTATTTGAGCTTATGGTAAGGGAAAGTGTGGTCTGCACGGCCAATCAGCCGGCAGGCAAGCTGCACTCACTTAGTGTTAAAATGGTCAAGGCAAGCGCACAGGCATCTGCCGCAAAGCGGATTTTGCCGCTGCTTACAGAGAGTGAACTTTCGGTATATAAAAGGGGGCGAAACGCGCACCCGTCCCATACTCCCAAAAATGCCGATGTGGCCGATTACAGGGCAGCGACAGGGCTTGAGGCTCTTTTCGGGTTTTTGTATTTAAAGGGCGAAAAACAGCGTTTATCGGAGCTTTTTGAGGCCTCGCGGGAGTAATGATGACAGCTTTATACTACATAGGTTTTTAAAACACGATAATCGGTTTTAGCTTGAATTTTATTTAAAGGTATAACAGGATTGCAGCACAGCTGATTCCGGCAGTAATATGGGTTTTTATCCCCGACGGAGGCCGTTATGACTAAGCCATACACTGAAAACGGCCGGGACAACAACGGGCGGGCGGAGCTTTTTACCGAGCTTTATTCGGGTGTTTATAAGGAGCTTTACCGTTTTGCCCTCGGTTATCTCGGCAACAGGGAGGACGCCGAAGACGCGGTACAGGATACCGCTGTCGAGGCGTTTAAGGGTATGGAAAAATTAAAGGATTTATCCTCGTTTAAAAGCTGGATCTTCGTCATTCTGGTAAGAAGGTGCAAATCGAAGCTGTCCGATAAGGTAAGGGCGAGAAACACCGTCGACATATCCGACGTAGAATATGAGCTCGAAGCCAAAGGCGATCGGCTGAGCGAATTCGAGGATGTAAACGCGGTGATGAGTGCTTTGTCCTCCCTTTCAAAAAGTAACCGCGATGTTATGTTTCTTTCTATAATAGGGGATATGCAAAGCGATCAAATTGCACAAATTCTCGGGATTCCGCCCACTACGGTGCGTTCAAGAATAACAAGATCGCTTAAATACCTTAAAAAAGCACTTTCAGGTGCAACAAAAAACAGCCCCGTCGGGCACTTATATAGTGAGTATGAGGAAAATGACAGTAAGGAGGGACGAAACGGTGAATTACCGGGACAAAAACAGGCTAAGGCCTGAGGATGAGCGTGATTTAAGCGCCATTAAAAAAATCGTCGAACCGTTTGAGTCCTTCGTACAGGTTCCCGATTCGCTTTCGCCGGAGAACATAAAAGCGCTTGTCTTATCAGAGAAGTCCGATGATAGGAACAACGTAAAGCCCATTATCGGGCTTAATCGCAGTACCGTACGTAAGATAGTTGCCTCAGCCGCCTGCGCGGCGGTGGTTTTGTCGGTGCTGGCGGTGTCGCTCGGCAAAAAAGACGGTATAAATGTCAATGATTTGCCGTATGATGTAAGCTCGAACGCCGACAGTGTGTCAAATGTAAGTGCTCCCGAAAGCGAAATAAACCGTGTAAGCACAAGCGAAGATTCCGTTTCATGGGTGAGCGGAAATGATATTTCAGCCATAGAAAGCAGCGATGCTCCGTCAGGTTCGAATTATGATGATGTCTCCTCGGGCTCTGACAGTACTTCGGTTGCAGAGCCGCCGCTGTTTGTTTTTCCGCTCCCCGGTAATGTCAAATACCTTGACCATGAACGTACGGTTTATTCTACATCGGCAGGTGATTACAGTGCGGTTATCGAACGTCTGAATTATATAAAAGAGCATTCCTCGGGTTATGCTCAGTCGGCCGACCGTCTTTATTCGTCTCCGAACGCAAAACAGCAGAGCTTTTCGGCCGTTTCCTTTAATTATACCGATGATTCCCGTTTCGGCGGAAACAGCGTTTCGGATGACAGGTATGTTTATTCGCTTTCGGAGGACGGAATAATTACGATATCGGATTATACCGCACTTTCTCCGGCTTTAAGGTCGACTATATCACTTGAAAACGAAATAGGCAGTGCCGATTATTATAAGCTTCTTATCTACGGAAACACACTTGTCGTGATTTACGGTGACAATGTTTCGAATGCGCCTTGCACCTTTGCTGCGTTTTTTGATGTTACAAGCCGTCGCGAGCCGAAAAGGGTGCGCACATTTATGCAGGAGGGTTACCTTTATTCGGCATTTTTAAGCGGCGGACAGGTCTGTCTTATAACCAACCGTGTTGCCGGCGAAATTAGCGGTTTCAATTCCCGGCTTTATAAAAATTTTATTCCTGCCACCGTTGATTCCAATTACTCTACCAGAACCCGTAAGCTTGTTGCGCCCTCAAACATAATAATACGCAGCAATGAGCTTAGTACCAACTATGTTGTAATATCGACCGTTAATATGAGGGATATGTCCAAAAATGCCGACACCTGTGCGATTTTAGACAGCGGACGTTGCATTAAGACGTCGGACAGCGGAGTATACATTGCCGGAGTACGGCAGTCGGGATACGGTAAAAAGACTGATATTGTTTATTTGTCCGTTTCGTCGGGAATAGTGCTTAAGTCGTCGGCGGTTGTGTTGGGCGCAATAAAGAGCACATCCGACATTGACATCTACCGCGATTGTTGCCGTGTTGCGGTGACGGGAACGTCAAACGGCGCCGATGTTTATGTCTTTTCAAAGGAACTGAGGCAGCTTTCATGCGTCAGGGGAGTTTGCTCCGATACGGGATATTATAAAATTTCATTTTTCTCGGATTATGTATATGTTCTGCCCTTAAGGGACTCGCTTCCGGTCGTTGTAAAGGCGACGTCGGGTTCTTCGGCCAAGGTTGTCGGAAAAATGAACGGTATGAATCTTACAAATCTCGCCTATGATGTTGACGGCAGGTATTTTATCGGTGTGGCGAATAGGTATGATTCGTCCGACGAAAACACCAGATGCGTTGAGATAAATCTTTACGATAATTCAAATCCGCTTTCACCGAGGGTGGTCGGCAGCTATACGCTCGGCAGGACCGGGAGCTTTTGCCCGGCCGTTTCATCGTCTGCCGCGACGAGAACCGAAATATCTTTAAGTGCCGACAAAACGAAGTTTTCGGTGCCACTTGTTCTTACCGATGAGAACGGCTGCATTTCATTCAGCGGTGCGTATATTTTCCGCTGCTTAGGCGGCAGATTGCGCCTTATCGGAACCGTGAGCAATGCCATTGCCCTTGAAGGCAGCGAAAACGCCTATCTGACCCTTATACATGACCGTTATGTAAGAGCCTGCTTTTTTAAGGGGAACAGGGTCGTCGGTGTTTCGAGATACTTTTTGATAAGCGCCGATATGTCGGATTTCAGTGACTGCAATACAAGTATTTTATGCGGAGTTGATATGTTCGGAATTCAGGCCGATATTTATTACGGCTGGTATTTTAAAAACGACAGCGTCGATGCGTCGGCTCCGTCTTACGGAATACGATTGTCGGATGATTATTCGAACCGTCTTAATATGTATAACAATGTTTTGCTCTGGTAGAGTATAAGGATACGCAATGGTCCTTGTGTTATCGGACGGTATTTTTAAAAAACCGTATAGATACGATTATCGTATGTCACGTGATATTTTGAAGCGATAGACACGAAATAAGCATAGTAAAAAACGACCCTTGAGCCTTTGACGGACAGAATGTTTTTTCTGCCTTTAAAAGGACAAAAGGGTCGTTTTATTTTTTTAGTTCAGTTATCGATAAAATTGCTGCCGGATAAAGATGTTTGGGGAAAATTATCTCAGCTCGGCGATATCGTATATCAGACGTTCGGTCTTCTCCCAGCCGAGGCAGGGGTCGGTTATCGAACGGCCGTAGGTGTTTTCGCTTATACTCTGGCAGCCGTCCTCGATGTATGACTCTATCATAAGTCCCTTTACAATGCCGAAAATATCCTTTGAGCAACGGGTTGAGTGAAGTATTTCCTTGGCGATACGGGGTTGTTGTTCGAAATGCTTTCCGGAATTCGAATGGTTGGTATCTATTATAACGGCCGGGTTTGACAGCTCATGCTTGCTGTATATTTCGCAAAGGGTGCTTAGATCCTCGTAGTGATAGTTAGGATAGGTGCGTCCGTTTTTATCGACCGAGCCGCGAAGTACGGCGTGGGCGAAGGGATTGCCCTTGCTTGTTACCTCCCATCCGCCGTAATCGAAGGTATGGGCGCTTTGTGCGGCGGTTATGGCATTGACCATGACCGAAAGATCGCCGCTTGTTGGATTTTTCATGCCGACCGGCAGATCAAGTCCGCTCGCGGTAAGGCGATGCTGCTGGTTTTCGACCGATCTTGCACCTATCGCAACGTAGGAGAGTACATCGTTTAAATAGCGGTGATTTTCGGGGTAGAGCATTTCGTCGGCCCCGGACATTCCGGTCTCATCAATGACCTTTACGTGCAGCCGTCTTATGGCGAGCAGGCCCTTGAGCATATCCGGCCGTCCGTGCGGATCGCACTGATGAAGCATCCCTTTATAACCGGCGCCGTTAGTGCGCGGCTTGTTGGTGTATATGCGCGGAATAATTAAAAGCTTGTCCTTTACCTTCTCGCTTAACAGGGAGAGCCTTGTTATATAGTCGAGCACCGCATCCTCTCGGTCGGCCGAGCAGGGCCCGATAATCAGCATCAGCCGGTCATCCTTACCCTCGAAAACGTCGCGAACGGCCTTGTCGTTTTCGGCCTTTTTCGCTTTGGCCGCCGTGGACAATGGATACATATTTATAACCTCCTGAGGAAGAGGCAGTTTTTTGTTGAATTTCATATTCATGAATCTTTTCTCCTTTAAGCGGGCGTGGATTATCGGATTTTTTTTAGAAAAAAATGCATCCCGCGCCGGTTTATCAAAATATCCGTAAATACTGCTGATTCATTTTTTATTATCACTGAACGAAATACAGTGGATTCGAAGGTTTACCTTTCGGATTCCCGGTCAAAAGACTGGCGGCGTTTTGTCGAAAGGCTCATTATACTTTTAAGTGTATTAATGTCATCATCACAAACGGCGTTTTTAATTACGGTCAACTGGTTTTCGAATTGCTCGATTTCCGATATGAGAGCCTTTTTGTTTGCTATAAACAGCTCGCTCCACATATCGGGATTTATTTTTGCTATACGGGTGAGCTCTCTGAACGAATCACCCGAAAATGCCGCCATATTTTCGGTGTCACGGCAGGTCATAAGGGCGACGGCGATGCAGTGGGTAAGCTGGGATAAAAAGCCTATCATTTCGTCGTGATATTCGGGAGTTACCGTGCTTATCTTTTTACAGCCGATAAGTCGTCCGAGCTCATTGCAGACCGATATTGCCTTATCGGAATTGCGGAGTGTCGGGGTTATTATATAATTGGCGCCTTTGAATATATCTCCGCTTGCAAACGCGATTCCCTGTGATTCACGTCCGGCCATCGGGTGGGCCGATATGAATTCCGGCGCGTCGCCGAGGAGCTTTTGTACCTCATAAACATATGGGCATTTTACTCCGCTAACGTCGGTGACGACGGTATTTTTTCTAAGGTACTTTCCGTAGAGCTTTAGCCAGTTTATCATCGCATGGGGATATACGGCAAATATGACAAGGTCGAATTCTGATAAAAACCTTTCATCCGGCGATGTTTTACCCTCGGTTATCCAGCCGTTTTCAAGGGCGGTATTTATCGAAGCTTCGTTTGTGTCAATTGCGGATACGCTGCAGCCCTTACGGCTCAGTGCCTCGGCAATACTGCCGCCCATGAGGCCGAGACCTATTATAAGTATTTTGCTGTAACAAATCGAAAAATCAGAGTCGGTAACGGTTAAATTATTGTCATTCATAAATATCTATCTTCGCACCTAGTGTGCAAAGCCTTTCAAAAAAATCGGGAAAGCTTTTGTTTATCGCCTCGGCTTCCGTTATTGTACCGCCGGTAAGGGTCGAAAGGACACTCAGCGCCATTACTATCCTGTGATCGTTATGTCCGCAAAGCTCGGTGTCGGGACGATGGATATCTCCCGCCAGAACCTTAAGCGAATTATCATTCATCTCGCATTTTATGCCGAATTTTAAAAGCTCCTCTGCCATGCAAGCTGCCCGGTCGCTCTCCTTAATGGCGAGACGCTTTGTACCGGTAAACAGCGCCCCGTTCTTTGCGGCGGCTACCGAAAAGAGGATAGGAGCGAGGTCGGGACATCCCGAAACGTCTATCGTCGCGTCCTTCTCATCAAGTCTTGAAAACAGCTCCTCGCACACCCTGTCGCTTTGCAGGCTGTTTTTATTCAAAGAGGTTACTTCAACATCGTTTCCAAGCGATTTTAAGGCAAGGAAAAAGGCGGCGTTTGACCAGTCGCCCTCAATTTGGACATTAGTCGGAGTGTAAGAATCTATCGGATGAACCGTAAACAGATTCTTTGACTTTTCTTCGACATACGCCGAAAAGCGCCGCATTATATCAATTGTTATATCAATGTACTTACGGCTTTCTACCGGCGGAGTAATTTCGAGTGTGCTTGTAAAACCGGTAAGCGGCAGGGCAAGCAGCATGCCGGTTGCAAACTGACTGCTTATGTTGCCCGGCATTTTGTAGCTTCCGCTTGTAAGGAGTCCGCTTATCTCTATTTTATCTTCAAAAAGCGAAATATCAATATTTTTTTTGCCTAAAAGCTCATTGTATACCCCAACGCCGCGCGAAATAAGGCGCTTTGTGCCGTAAAGGGTCGCCGTGCCTTTTTTCAGGATTGATACCGGCATCATAAACCGCAAGGTGCTGCCGCTTTCGTGACAGTTATAAATGCCGTTCGGATTTATGTTTTTGCCGCGGCCGGTTATTATAAGAGTACTATTATCCTTGCGGCTGATATCGGCGCCGAGGGCTTTTATACATCTTTCGGTAGCGGCTATGTCGTCGCTGTCGCTAATACCTGCGATCTCGCTTTTCCCGTCCGATAATGCCGCGCATATAAGCGCCCGGTGTGCGAAGCTTTTAGACGGGGGAGCGCTTATACTGCCGTGCATTTTTCCTTTTTTGATTTCAGCCCTCATTTTTTTCTCCGATATGCTTTTTAAGAATATCTATTGCTTCATTATACCCGTCAAAGCCTTTTCCGGCAATGGTTTTTAAGGCTTTATCCTTTACATAGCTTATGCGGCGGAATTTCTCGCGGCTGTTTACATCCGATATATGAACCTCGACGTAGGGGATTTCGACCGCTTTTAGTGCGTCGGCTATGGCAACGCTCGTGTGGGTAAATGCGGCCGGATTGATTACTATTCCGTCGGTGCCGTCAAAATACGCCTTTTGTATAGCGTCGACTATGTTGCCCTCGTGGTTGGATTGGAAAAATTCGGTTGTAACCCCGATATTCTCCGAATGCTCCTTTATCATACCGACAAGCTCGTTATAGGTATTTTTGCCGTATATTGCAGGCTCCCGTATTCCGAGCATGTTTAAATTCGGGCCGTTTATTACAAGAATCTTCATATTTTAAGCGCCTCCAGTACCTTTTTGGCCGTCTCCTCGGAAGCGGTATCGGCCGTTATTTTAATGTCGCATATATCAGAGTAGATTTTATATCTTTCATCATACAGACGTTTAATTCTCTCTTTGTCGCCGGCTAAAGGGCGATCATCCGTCGGGGTTAAAAGCTCAAGCGGCCGATCGAGAAATACGAGCACTCCGTTTTGCCGGAGATTGTCGACATTTTCGGGATCTATCACACTTCCGCCGCCGGTAGCAATTACCGAAGAGGAAAGGGGAGAAACCTCACCTATAGCCTTTTTTTCAAGCTCTCGAAAGGCTTTTTCACCCTCCCTTGAAAAAATCGTCGGAATGTCGGCGCCGTAATTATTCTGGATAATTATATCGGTATCGTAAAAGGGCCGGTTGGTCATATTTGCAATAATGCTGCCTACGGTTGATTTTCCGCTCGAGGGCATGCCGATAAGAACAATGTTGGTTTTATCGCGTTTTACGGCAGCGTAGACCTTGTTTATAACAGCTTCGCCGAAGATCTTATCAAAAAACAGCTCGGCTGCCCGTACTCCCTGAGCCGCGAGCATGTAAAGTCCGCCCGACGCGGCAATGCCGAGTGCCTTTGCCTCTTGTACAAGCTTTGAGCGAAGGGGATTGTAGATAACGTCGATCACACCGCAAAGGTTCGGGAAAAGCTTTATGTCTATTGGCGACGAATCATTTTCCGGGAACATTCCTACGGGGGTGGTGTTTATTATTACCTGCGTGTCGAAAAAGAGGGTAAAGGCAGCATCATAGCTTACGGGATCGCTGTTTAGGTCGCTTTTTCCGTGACGTGATACATGGGTTATCCGCCTTGCTCCCATGCTTTTTGCTACGGCCGACAGGGTAAGCGATGTGCCGCCAGTGCCGAGGATCAGCACGTTTTTCCCTTTTAAATCAACCCCCGTCTTTTTTATAAGTGACGACGCACCGAAAAAATCGGTATTGTAGCCGCAAAGCCTTCCATTTTTGTTTACTATCGTGTTTACGGCGCCTATTGCCTTTGCCTCGGCCGATATCTCGTCGAGAAATGGAATTACCGCCTGCTTATACGGAATGGTTACATTAATGCCGGAAAAATTCTTGGCTTTTATAAAGGCTTCAAGATCCGTTTTTGCAATTTCGATTACCGAATAATCGTAATCGCCTATATATGAATGGATTTCCTTTGAAAAGCTATGACCTAAGTGCTCGCCTATTACTCCGTACAGCATTATTTAAGCACTCCTTTTGTGAATACGTCGGTGCCGTAGCGAAGGGCTAAAAGGTCGCACAAAACGGCCGCCGTTATACTGTCGATAACAGGGCATATACGCCTTATTATCGCCGGGTCGTGCCTGCCCTTTATACAAAGCTCGGCATTTTTGCCGCTTAGCATGTCGACCGTTTTCTGAGGCCTTGCAATCGATGGCGTCGGTTTTACGGCACAGCGGAATATTATAGGCATGCCGTTTGAAATTCCGCCGTTTATACCGCCGTTATTATTTGTGGCGGTTTTTATCTTTCCATCGCTCACGAAAAATGCGTCGTTAAAATCCGAGCCGCGCATATCGGCCGACGAAAAGCCGGCGCCGAATTCTATGCCCTTTATTCCGCCTATAGAGAAAATCGCATGGGAGAGCATGCTCTCAATGCTGTCGAAAAACGGTTCGCCTACACCCGACGGCAGATTTATGACGGCGGTTTCGGTTATTCCGCCAACGCTGTCGTGCTCCTTCGCGGCGGCTGCTATGGCCTTGTTCATTTTCTCTTCCTTTTTAGGGTCGATTACCGGAAAGCCGGTGCGCGAAAGGCGCTCGATATCGGATTTTATATCCTCGCCGAAGGTATCGTCCGACACGCCGGCGCACTTTAAAACGTGTGAGCCGAGCGAAATATCAAGATTTTTAAGGGCGGACAAAAATATCGCTCCGGCGGCCGTCACGGCGGCGGTTATTCTGCCGGAAAAATGTCCCCCTCCGCGCCAGTCCTCAAATCCGTGATATTTTGAAAAGGCCGAAAAATCGGCATGAGACGGGCGTGCGAGCCACCTTGTGTCGGAGTAATCCGAGCTTCTTTGCTGTGAATTCGGGATGGTTATAAGTATCGGTGTTCCGGTAGTCTTATCATCAAAAACGCCGCTTAGTATTTTGAATTCGTCCTCCTCGCGGCGAGGGGTATCGAGTGCGTTTTTCGGCCGACGGCGCAAAAGCATTGCCGATATTTCTTTTTCATTCACCGGGATTCCGGGGCCTATTCCGTCTATAACGGCGCTTACCGCCGGACCGTGGCTTTCTCCCGTAATTGTAAGTGTCACGCTGTTTCCGAAGGTGTTTTTCATTTTTATGCCTCCATTTAGCCGTATGTTTGCAGCGGCCGGATATTGATATTAATAATACCTCCGCCGATAAGATTAAAAGTAAATTGTAAATAATGTTTATCGTCCGTTTGCGATAATGCGTTCCCTGATTTCATTTGCGGTCATTTTTCTGAATTCGAAGCTGCCGAGCCTTTCGACAAAAACCGTATTTATCACGCCGAACGATGCCTTTTTATCGTGGATTATATAGGGGATAAGCTCGTCGGCCGGGCAGTTATAATCGCTTGGTAAGTTATATTTCTTTATAAGATTTAAGATTCTGCACCTTACCTCATCAGAGCACATCGGCAGCATTCCGAGGGCAACGCATTCGCCGTGTAAAAGTCCGCCCTTTGCATGACTTTCGATGGCATGTCCCACAGTATGGCCGAAATTAAGCACCTTGCGTAAGCCCTTTTCGTTCGGATCCTGCTCGACGACATCCCGTTTGATTTTAAGAGAACCTTCGATCACGGTGTCGATGTCATCCTTTATGTTTTCACTTTTTTCGATGAATTCAAAAAGTCCGGCGTTGCATGTGGCCGCCATTTTTATCGATTCGGCAAGACCGGCCGAGAATTGGCGGTCGCTTAGGGTGAAAAGCACGTCGGGGTCGATTATTACGGCCTTGGGCTGATAAAATGCACCGACCGAATTTTTAATGCCGCCGAAATCGATTGCCACCTTGCCGCCTATTGAGGAGTCGACCTGAGAAAGCAGTGTCGTCGGAATATTGTAAAAATCTATCGAGCGCATATAGGTCGCCGCCGCGAATCCGGCAAGGTCGCCCATTACGCCGCCGCCGAGGGCTACAACGCAATCGTTGCGGGTGAAATTGTTTTTCAGCATATGTCCGAGTAATTGCCGGTAGCAGTCGAAGCTTTTGGTCGCTTCTCCGTGCGGCAAAGTTACAATAAATGGGGCTTCGCACGCTTTGGCGAGCGTCTCGGCGTAGCGCTTTGGTACATTATCGTCGGTGACTATAAGTACATTTCGGTCAAGCCGTAGGTGCTCCTTCAGGTTGCTGAGAGCACCGCGGGCGAGCACTATATCGTATCCGCCGTCCTTATGCTTTACGGGAAGTATCATTTTTAAAATCTCCTTATTTAAAGGGTGTAGGTGCCGGCAAGCTTTAATCTTGCGCATACGGCCGAAAGCTCGCTTAGACACTCCTCGCCGTTTTGGGTCGATATATTTCCCTCGGCCTCAATGTAAAAATAGTAGCTCCACAAAAGATCCTTCATCGGGCGGCTGCGGAGATTTCGCATATTGTAGCCGTGAGCGCCGATTATATTAAGGGTCTGGGCGAGGGCGCCGGCCTCGTTTTTGGTTGTAAAAACCAGTATAAAATGCTCGTTGCCATTTTTGTCCGTCGGGGAGGGCAGACTCCGAGCCCTTGTAAATACGGCAAAACGGGTCGTATTGCTTTTTACCGTATTTATGCCCTTGTCGATAATTTCAAGGTCGTAAATGTCGGCCGCTTCACATGATGCAATGGCCGCGAGGCTTTTGTCGCCGAGCTTATTGACGTATTCCGCCGCGATGGCCGTATTTGAAAAGCTCTCGCTTTCAAACCCGTGTTCGCTTATGTACGAATCGCATTGCGACAGTGCCTGCGGGTGGCTTACGACCTTTTTTATATCCTGAAGGTTTGCGCCCTTTATTCCGAGCAGGTCATGGGTTACATCAAGCTCAAACACTCTGTTTATGTAAAGGCTGCCGGAGAAAATAAGATCCATAACGGCGCCTACATCGCCGGCATAGCTGTTTTCTATGGGCAAGACTGCACAATCGTAAATGCCGTCTTCTACGGCTTTGTAAGCCTTTTCAAAGCTCTCGCATGAGCAAAGCGAGGCGCCGGGGAACATTTTTTTTGCGGCAATATAACCGAAGGCGCCGGGCACTCCGCTGTAAACCACCTTTACACCGTTTACAATTCTTGACTGGTAGTCCTTCGAGACCTTCATTACATCCTTTAAAAAGGAGGTATAATATTCACGCAAGCCGTCGTTTTTTATAAAGGAGCAACGGCTTTTGAGCAGTTGTGATTCGCGATGCTTGTCCTCAACCGGCAAGGCTCTTTCGCTTTTGTAGTGAGCAATTTTTTCGGCAGCCGCCATGCGCCGCTCAAAAAGCTTAGCCATTTCACGGTCGACCGCGTCGATTTCCTTACGGCATTCGTCAAGTGTGTTCATTTCCATTTTCTTTATTTACCCCTTAAAGCATGATGATATTATAAATAAAAAACGAGCGCCCTCCCGTTTTCAGGGGAGACCGCCCGCTTAAAGCCGATTTAAGCTTTTACAGCCATTAAAGTCTCAAGCCGTGCACCCCTGTTTTTTTGAAAAGCCCGTAAAGTAGAAATAATAGGCGCAAAAATAGCAGTACGCAAAAAAGCGCACTGCACCGCGAAAAACAAGGTTTTTGTTGCAAAGGATGGCAGCACCGCCGGCAGAAGTATTGCTGATTATTGCGTTTTTTAAACAGGATACCGACATGTCTGTCACCTCGCTTGCTTGATTTTTATATATTTTACTCCCTTTGAGCTTTTGTGTCAAGAGGTGGAGACAATAAAAGTCAAATGATAAGAATAAACAAGAAAAATCCGGTGCGTTTTTATTATAATTTTCTAAAAAGCTTACAAAAACAGTATGAGTGCTGCACCTATATGGCACAACACAAAAGAGACTGTAATAAAAGCGAAAGACTTGTAGATTTACCGCCTTATTTAAGAGTGATTGATGTATTCTTAATTTGAGATTTTATGGGCTTGCCGACATAAATGCCGTAATGTTGCAAAAAGCCTTACGGCATGATATTATAATACTATTCAGAATAGGTTTTATCGGTAAAATGTTAAGAAGGCTTCATCCGATGAAATCTTACTTGGCCCGAAATACGGTAAAGGGGGACAAAAATGGACGAGCTGGTCGGATATCTTAAAAGCCAAACATCCGGCAGGATTGTTACCGGGGATGAAACCGCAAACCTTGCTTGAACCCGGTAATGAGTTTATCCGTGAGGACGGTTCAACCGGCTTTTCTATCAATGTGAAAAAGGTATTTGACATTTCACAGACCAACAGTTTACGAAACTATTCCCGCAGAACACCGGATGAACGCCGAGTGTTAAAGGCTTTGATTTCTTCTTCCCCTTGCGATATTCGCATGACGAACGAGCTTGACGGTAATGTGTGTGCAAGATATGTGCCCAAGGACGACGCCATTTATATCCGCCAGGGACTTGACGGCGAAGATATTTTCAGAAGTCTTTCGCAGGAAATCGTAATTGCCAACTTTGCAAAGAACGGTGTAGCCCGAGAGGACTGCGTGTTCACTGCTTATTGTGCAACCTATGTGCTTTGCGAGCGTAACGGCTTTGACACCGGCGACTTTGACTTTGAAAAGGTTCCCGAAATGTTCAAGGACGCAGAGCCGAAAGCAATTCGCGGTCAGCTCGACAAGATTCGCGATTCTGCCAATGAGTTATCTCAGGATATGAACCGTATTATGGAGGAACAGCAGAAGGCTAAGCGTTCCAGAGATGACGGTGCAAGATAAAGGAGGAATTCGCTATGACAGAAGCAAAGCGAATTATGACGATGGACGATTTTGAGCACCGTCTACTTGTCGGCTGTATCAATAAAGCAAGAACGGAATATATGGAGGAAGGTAAACCTACCGAAGATATTGACGATTTGCTTATCAAGGCAATCGACGCCCCTACCAAAAAAGAAAAACGAAAGGCAGAACGTGCGGGAAGATAAATTATCCCGGGCGAATATTATTCTCTATCTGTTAGGTTTGCTCCCGACCGTATGGCTCGGACTTCTTGTAGCTCCTGCCATCGGTTTGGGACTTCCAAACCTCATCACAAATCTTGCGGCAGTATTCGGTAATCCGTTTCATATTGTATGGTGCGAGGACAGCTTAAAAACTGTCCTCGTTTTTATATGCGCCTATGTTATCGGTATTATCGTTTATGTATCCACCGCAAGAAATTATCGCCGCCGTGAAGAACACGGTTCGGCACATTGGGGCAATGCCGGACAGGTAAACAAAAAGTATGAGAATAAAGCAAAGCCCGAAGAAAATAAGATTCTGACGCAGAAAACGAAAATCGGTCTTGACGGTCATAAGCACCGTCGTAATTTGAATGTACTTGTGTGCGGCGGTTCGGGAGCCGGCAAAACAAGGTTCTATGCCAAGCCGAACATTATGCAGGCGAATACAAGCTTTGTCATTCTCGATCCGAAGGGAGAGAATGTACGGATACAGGAAGTCTCTTGAAAGCAAAAGGTTATGACATCAAAGTTCTTGATCTCATCAATATGGATAAGAGCTATTGCTATAACCCGTTTGTCTATCTTCATTCGGATAACGATATTCAAAAGCTTGTCACGAACATTTTTAAGAACACCACGCCAAAAGGCAGTCAGTCGCAGGACCCGTTTTGGGATCAAGCGGCAATGATGCTGCTGTTGGCACTTGTTTTCTATTTGCATTATGAAGCGCCGCCAGAAGAACAGAATTTCCCGATGGTTATGGAGATGATACGCTCCGGTGAAGTTAAGGAGGATGACGATGGATTTATGTCGCCGCTTGACCGACTGTTTTCCCGTCTTGCCGAAAGAAGTCCCGACCATATTGCACTGAAATATTACCGCAACTATCGGTCGGGTTCCGGTAAAACTCTGAAATCCATTCAGATAACACTTGTGGCACGACTGGAAAAATTCAACCTTGACAGCCTTGCCGCCATCACCCAATCGGACGAAATGGAGCTTGACAGGCTCGGCGAAGAAAAGATCGCCATTTATGCTGTTATCCCGGATAACGATTCAAGCTACAACTTTATTGTCGGTACGCTATATACCCAACTTTTCCAACTGCTCTATTACAGTGCGGATGTAAAGCACGGCGGCAGGTTGCCGGTTCATGTGCATTTTGTCATGGACGAGTTTGCCAATGAAACACAGTTATAAAGATGACGATGTTGCATAGGAGCGCAAAGGAAGGATGTAATAATTCAAAATGTATCGTTCCCGATTTTTTATTCATTTTTTGATATCATTTTTGCTTCACCTTCTTGAAAAAGTATAATAAATACAGTATAATATAATCAATCATTTGATTATTGCCATAAAGGAGGGAATATATTGCGCACTGTAAACGAAGAAGCCCACAGAGCAAGGCAAATTGAGATTATGGAAAATTGCTTCGCCTGCTATGCGGAGGACGGATTTGGCTCTGTCGGAATAAAAGTTATTGCAAAAGCCTGCGGCTGTAATAGTGCGACGCTGTATCAGTATTTTGACAATCTCGATGACCTTATCATTCAGTCCACCGAATACTGTATGAGTAAGGTAGAAGACGAATTTATGGCGAAAGCCCCCACCGATGTAGAGGACTTGTGGCGGTTTATTGACGAGATACCCTATTGGACGGCAAAAAACCACGGCAAGAAATACAGACTTATGTATCAAATCTACACTCACCCGAAATACAGGCAGTACGGCAAGAAATTCTTTGAGGGTGTAGATGAACGATATACCGAATATGCAAAGAGCTTAGAGCCAAAGCTGGGGATTCCCTATGAGAAGCTGACACCGCTGATTTTCATTCTGATAAGAGCCTGCGTGCATTACGCACTGTTTGAAGATGAGTTCTATATGAAATCCCAGATAGAAACGCTGAAGGAAACCCTCGAACTCTTTGTGATGAAATACAACCCGAAAGCAAGGTCGGGTACCGGCGTTTGTGTCGGCAATCTCAGCGGTTCTAACCCGATATAAGGAGGAGAATACATACTATGAACCACCATCAAACCATGAGCAAAGAAAAAAAGCGCAAGCTGCTGATCATCCTGCTGTGTATCGGTATGGCAATCTGTATCGGCATTACGATATGGGCGCTGTTCTTCCGAGGGGGCGGCGACATCTCGCCGGACTATCCTCCGCAGGGGATTGAGTCAAACCAAACCCCGATTGACGGTGACGACAGCGGCAAGTTAGACAGTCCCGAAGGCGGCGGTGCCATCAATGTCACCTACGGCACGGCGGCAACGGTCGATCTCTCTGACAAAACCGTCACCTTTTATTACGCCAACCCCAACGCATCCAATCAGAATGTTTCCATACTGATTACGGTGAACGATTTGGTGGTGGCGAAATCCGACCTTATCACGCCGGGCAACCAGGTGAGCAAGCTGGAGCTTCAAACGGACGCCGCATCCGATTTGCAGGTCGGCGGCTATAATGCCGAGCTGGTGGTTCGAGCTTATGATCCCGACAGCGGCGAAAAGGCAATGGTCGATACGAAGGGCGAACTCACATTGACTGTTACCGAGTAAGAATCGATGTTAAAGTAAAAAATACATCGGAAAGGATAAAACGATTATGAAACGATTACTCTCTATTCTGCTTGTCTCTGTTCTGGTGTTTTCTGCTACGGCAACGGTCTATGCGGCAGAAAACAGCGGCGGCAGCAGCACAATCAACGTGGCGGGCGAATATTCCGTCGCCTCCACCGGTGAAGTCGTATCGGTGGATGTCGGCTGGGAGGAAATGTCCTTCAAATACACCGAGGGCGAAAAGCAATGGGATCCCGGCACTCACTCCTACATCGGCGGCGAGAACGGCGGCTGGTCGGATAATAAGCCGGGTATTACAATGACGAACCACTCCAATGTGGATGTGGTTGCGGAACTGAGCTTTACACCATCTACAAGCGTCACCGGCACCTTCTACAGCAAAAGCGGCGATACCTACACGGCGCTGTCTGCCGACGAGCAGGGTGCCAATCTGAGTGCGGCAGCCGAGGGTTCGGAACAGTCCGCAGCCGACGCAAAAACCTTTTACTTCGGCATCAGCGGCGGTGCTATCACAAAGAATACTCCCCTTGGAACGATAACCGTCAGCATTTCCTTCAAGCCTTCATTTAACGAAGCCGACCTTGCTGCCTTTACTTACACGACCGACAGCTACGGCAGAGTGAAGATCACAGGCGTTAAGGACACCTCTGTGACCGAGCTTGTGGTACCCGACTTTGTTTATGAGATTGAACTCGGTGCGCTGAAAGACTGCACGAGTCTTGTAAAGTTCACGGTTCCCTTTGCCGGCAACCGCTCCAACGGCGAATCTTACACCATCGGCTATGCCTTCGGTGCGAAGAACTATAAACAAGGCGGCGCAGTCCTGCCGGAAACGCTGAAGGATATCACCGTAACCGGCGGCTATTCCCGCAATGAAACTTTGAAAACCAATGCTTTTTATAACTGCTACCATCTTACTAACATTACTATCGACAAAGGCGTCAAAAAAATTGAAAACGGCATCTTTTTCGACTGTATTTCTCTTGAAAGTCTGACTCTGCCGTTTGTGGGAGAAAGAGAAGAGAATGCACCGACCTATCCGTTTAAGTGGCCGTTTAGCTATGCTACAAATTGTGCCGATGTAATGAGAAAGGTCGGTAGCGGCGACAAACCGACAATGCATCGGGATACATATAATTGGTCTACTAATTTTGATAATTCCTATAATTTAATTGCCTCTATTCCAATGTCCTTAAAAACGGTTACTGTCAAGAGCGGCGAACTGGGATATTCCTGCTTTCAAGGATGCCAGGATATTGAAAAAGTTATCCTTGAAGAAGGAGTTACTAAGATAGGCAAAATTTGCTTCCAAGGCTGCAGTAGCTTAACTGATATTGAATTTCCAAGTACGATCGAAGAGATGTACGGATCCTTTAAAAACGATTTTTATGGTTGTCCCTATGCCAATAATCTCATTGAAAAGGCACAGGCAGAAGGTTCAGACGGGTTTATTTACCTGAATGATACGATACTGGCTGCTTATTACGGTTCTGAAGAGACTGTGAAAATCAAAGAGGGTACCGTTACGGTTGCAGATCGAGCATTTTCATATAGCTCAAATGTAAAACATATTATATGTCCGGAATCGCTCAGATATGTGGGGGTGAGGTTACATTTTGCAACCGAGCCAACATTCCCAAGTACTTTAGAAAGCATTGAGCTGAACGAAGGGCTTGAAGTGATCGGTACATACGCATTTAATGGCGCGAGCAATCTAACTGACATCACGATTCCCGATTCTGTGAAATATGTGGGATATAATGCATTTACTAACACAGGCTGGCTTAATAAGCAGCCGGACGGCCCCGTATATGCCGGCAAGGTGCTTTATACATACAAAGGAACGATGCCGGCGAATACAACATTCGTGGTGAAGGACGGTACAGAGGCAATTGCAGACAGGGCATTGCAGAATCAGTCAAATCTTGTGGGTATTGATATTCCCGACAGCGTTACCTCAATCGGTTACGAGGCTTTTTACAACGACGGTAATTTAGCCGATATTACCTTGCCGAAAAACCTTACTCATTTAGGCTATGCAGTTTTCGAATACTGTAACGCCATAGGTGAGTTGACGATTCCAAAAACTCTTAAAATGCTGCCAGCGCTATCATCCACCAAGCTTCCGAATTTGAAATTAAAATTTGAAGAAGGCTCCCAGTTGGAAGTCATCGCTTACGGAGCGTTGGGGTGTCTTACTAATACCGTGTATCTTCCTGCCGGTGTGCGCTATGTCGAAACACTTGGACTATCTACTACTGCAACTGTGGTGCTGCCTGTAGATTTTTGCAATACAACGATATGCGACAATGGATTCGGCTATACCACTTCCCCTTCCGAAAAACTCCTTTATATGGGAACCGAGGCGCAGGCCGGAGGGCTGACCGGTGTGGTATACTATAGTGAAAGTGAAACTGAATGTAAAGAAGAGAATTATCACGGTGAAACAAATTACAGCGGTCAGTATTGGCACTATGACGAAAACGGAAATCCGATCATCTGGGGCAACGAATCGTTTGATAGCGCGTATCGCCTTCTCTACGGAACAGCCGGAACCTCAGACAGTGAAGGACCCGCCAAGCTTTTTGACAGTAGTACGTCAACCAAATGGTGCCTGAACTTTAATTCGTCAACCGGCGCATATGTTGCATTCGCGTTGGAAGAAGCTAAGGCAATCAGCGGATACACGTTTACAACCGCAAATGACACCGCCAGCAATACCGGCAGAAATCCAAAATCTTGGGTAATTTACGGTTCAAACGACACAGCCTGCGAAAGCGAGAGTTACACCGGCTGGACGGAAATCTGCAGAGTGACGGACGATACCACCATGCAGGGCGTGAACTTTACGGATTACTCCTTTGCAGTTGACGGAAACACAACAGCGTATCAGTATTACAAAATTGTGTTTACGGCAAACGGCGGTGACGGTTCCCTCCAGCTTTCGGAGATCTCGCTGTACTAACGCAGTCACAATTTCAAAGCCTCCCCTTACACAGAGGAGCCAATAACATAAATTATTCTGAAAGGAATATACCGTTATGAAAAAATTATTTACAATACTTCTTGCAGTCGCAATGCTTGCTTCTATGTCCGTAATCGCCTTTGCGGCAGATGACACCGTAACAACAGACGGCGGCAGTAAGGATATTTCCGTCAACGCAAAGTATGTGGACGGAGTCTCCACACCCGAGGTTATCAGCGCTGATATTGAATGGGGCGCTATGGAATTTACCTACTCTGTGGGCGGCACCAAGGTCTGGGATGCGCAAAACCATCAGTACACCGTGACCGACGCCACCGGCGGCTGGAGCGAGAACGGCAACACCGTGAAGGTCACCAATCACTCCAATGTGGATGTGAAGGCCACCTTTACCTATGCGGCAGAAAGCGGCAACACCCTGACCGGTTCCTTTACCTACGACAACAGCAAAACCGCCGACAGCACCGGTGCAGTTTCCCTTGCAAAGGGTGTTGAAGGACAGGTAAACGCCGCCGACTATGTCACCGCCACCCTCAAGCTCAGCGGCACACCGAGCAGCACCATGACCGATTTTACCAAGGTGGGTACGATAACAGTTAAAATCACGAAATAAAATCTGTTTGAAAGGATACCATTATGAAAAAAATATGCACCTTTATTCTCACAATGGTGTTGGTACTCTCTCTTTCTATGCCGGCATTTGCTATGCAAATATTTGTGAAACCAATCGACGCCGGAACTACATATACCATCGAGGTAGAACCAACCGATTCGATAGAAGCTGTTAAGGGAAAGATAGAGGAAAAAACGGGGATTCCGTCTGTTCAGCAAAGATTGGTTTTTGCAGGCAAAGAGCTTGATGACGGCGAAACGCTTTCTGCTTACAATATTCAAAAGGAAAGTACATTGCATCTTACTTTAATTCCAACACTTACCAACAGCCCATCCACAGGAAACGGAAAGGGAAAATATAATATTGAGATATCCGGCACCTACACTCCCGGCGCGGCGGCGGACGAAATAATCTCTGTAGACGTTGCCTGGGAGGCTATGGACTTTACCTACACAGGCGCATCGCAGGGTATATGGAACCCTGCAAACCACACCTATGAAGGCGCGACAGAGGGCGGCTGGTCGGACAACACACCCGCCATCACCGTCACCAATCACTCCAATGTCGCTATAAACGCTACATTAGACTTTACCCCTGCTGTTGACGGCGTAGTCGGTGCATTTACCGAAGCCAGCGGTACCGAAAATGACAACATTCTGAACCTTGCCACAGCAGAGGGCACAACGGTTGCGACCGCTCCTACCGCAACCGCAAATTTCGGCATCAGCGGTGCGGCAATCGACGCAGACAAAGCCCTCGGCACCATCACCGTGACCATCGCAAAGGCTGAGTAATTTCACTTAGTTCTTGTCAAGGCAGGGCGACCTGCTCTTCCATGACCTATGCCTAAAGGGTAACGGTAATTATTCGGAAAGGATAAAACGCCTATGAAGAAAATTTGCACCTTTATTCTCACAATGGTGTTGATACTCTCTCTTTCTATGACGGCATTTGCAATGGAAATATATGTGAAACCAATCAACGCCGGAACTACATATACCATCGAGGTAGAATCAGGAGATTCGATAGAGGCTCTAAAGAGTAAGATAGAGGAATCAACAGGAATTCCGTCTGTACAGCAAAGCTTGCTTTTTGCAGGCAAAGAGCTTGATGACGGCGAAACGCTTTCTGCTTACAATATTCA